>ERZ779877.172-NODE-172-length-75224-cov-16.343027_pt1 | contig 75224 bp, 76 predicted proteins | sample MGYA00511556_ERZ779877 | MGnify/ENA primary metagenome ERZ779877 (study PRJEB29588, sample SAMEA2159338) | human gut metagenome | biome: human gut; feature: human-associated habitat; material: faeces | place: Denmark | collected 2008/2010 ... | reverse complement strand
GTCCGGCTCTCACTTTCGTTTGACCCGTCCCTCAAGTGCTCGACTATATTACCACTCCCAGCTCCGTTTGTCAACACCTTTTTCCAACTTTTTTGGTCTTTTTCCCAACTTCTTTTACACTTATCCGGGCGTTCAGTGACGTTGGGCGTTATTATATATACATTAATAACGAGTAACCACTTATCGGTTTACCAACTCTTGACAAAATACCAAGATTTGATATAATTCAAATGCAAAGACTGTGAAGGAAACAAGATCTGCACCTGCGAGCCCAAGAGAGCCGCGTTTGCTGAGAGCGGTGCCACGATGCAGATGTATAGCTCATTCCGGAGTCGACCGTCTCAAAGTCTGCGGATGTATAGGGCGATCCGTCTGGCAGCGTTATATGCCGGGTCTTATCAGAGACCTCTGAGGGCGTTTTCGCCGAATTAGGGTGGTACCGTGTGAAGCTTCACACCCCTATGCTTTTGCGTAGGGGTGTTTTATTTTTGGAGGTTTTCAAAATGAAAGAGGGCTGCAAAAAATACATACCGTTCAAGCCCGTCGAGCTTGAATCGCGCACATGGCCGTGCAATAAAATCGAGCGCGCGCCGACATGGTGCAGTGTCGACCTGAGGGACGGCAATCAGGCGCTCATCGATCCGATGAACCTGCCGGAGAAGCTTGAGATGTTCAAGACGCTCTGCGCCATTGGTATAAAGGAGATCGAAGTCGGGTTCCCATCGGCGAGCGAGACGGAATACGAGATACTCCGTGCGCTGATAGACGGCGGATATATCCCGGACGACGTGAAGATACAAGTGCTTGTGCAGTCGCGTGAGCATCTTATAAGAAAGACTTTCGAGGCGATAAAGGGCGCCAAAAATGTCATCTTCCATTTCTATAACTCCACCTCCGCTTTGCAGAGAAAAGTCGTGTTTCACACAGACAAGCGGGGCGTTACTGATATTGCCGTCAACGCAGCAAAGCTCATAAAACAGCTCGGCGACGAAGCAAAAGCCGACGGCACAAACATTATATATGAATATTCGCCCGAGAGCTTCATGGGCACGGAGACGGACTTTGCCGCAGACATCTGTGCGGCGGTCATGGACGCGCTCGGCGCAGATGATGATAACAAAGTGATACTGAATCTGCCCTCGACGGTCGAGAGCAGCACGCCGAATCTTTTCGCGGATCAGATAGAGTATTTCTGCCGCTGTCTCCCCCACCGCGAACACGCAATAATCAGCCTGCACCCGCACAACGACCGCGGAACGGCAGTCGCCGCGGCGGAGCTCGGTATGCTCGCGGGAGCTGAAAGAATCGAGGGCACGCTCTTCGGAAACGGCGAGCGGACTGGAAATGTCGATCTCATAACCCTCGCGCTCAATCTTTATACTCAGGGCATCGACCCTGAGCTTGACCTGCACGACATAAACGCGATAAAAGACATATACGAACGCACGACACATATGCACGTTGAGCCGCGGCATCCGTACTCCGGCGAGCTTGTTTTCACCGCGTTCTCGGGTTCGCATCAGGACGCGATAAACAAGGGCGAGCAGTATATGAAAGACCACGGCGGCGACTACTGGGAAGTGCCGTATCTTCCGATAGACCCGTCAGATCTCGGGCGCGAATACGAGCCGATAATCCGCATCAACAGCCAGTCCGGGAAGGGCGGCGCGGCATTCGTTATGGCGAACAACTTCGGCTACAATCTGCCAAAGGCGATGCATCCCGAATTCGGGCGCGCGGTCAAGCACTACTGCGACGAGGTCGGCAGGGAGATAAGCGCGGACGAGGTCATGGAGTTGTTCAGGCGCGAATATATCGACATTCACGGTCCCTATTCACTCATCAGCCACAAATTCTACGAAGAGAACGAGGTTAACGACACCTCGCCGAAGGTCAGGTTTGAGGGCGTGCTCCGTCACGACGGAGACGGAGACAGAAAAATCGTCGGCAAAGGTAACGGTCCTATCGACGCATTCTTCAACGCGCTCGCGACAGTCGGCGTGACGGGATACAGCTTCGTCGACTACTCAGAGCACGCTATATCGATAGGCTCGGACGCAAAGGCTGTCTCCTACATTCACCTCACCTCGCCTGCCGGCAAGCAGCTGTTCGGCGTCGGCATCTCGCACAACATCAACTACGCTTCGATACGCGGCATACTCTGCGCAATAAACAGATCACTCAGAAAGTAAGGGCAAAGACATGGAACTGAAAAAATTTCACACTCACACAACATACTGCGACGGGAAGAACACCACAGAGGAAATGATTCTTGCCGCAATAAATCAGGGCTTCACGGCGCTCGGGTTCTCCGGCCATTCTCACACATCGATTGACCCGTCATATTGCATGACGACGGACGAGACGCGCAGATATATAGACGAGCTCAAAGCCCTGCGCGAAAAATACGCGGACAAGATCAGGATATACATCGGTCTTGAAGCCGATCTTTACACTGACGAAACTGATCTGTCGGAGTTTGACTATACGATCGGTTCGGTTCACTATGTGAAGGCGGGAGATGTTTATGTTCCCGTTGACGAGTCGCCGGCACAGCACCAAATCGACTATGTCAACAAATATTTCGGCGGCTCGTTTATAAGCTTTTCGCAGGCGTATTATGAAAATGTCGCGAAGCTCGGAGAGAAAATAAATCCGTCATTCATCGGGCATTTTGATCTTGTGACCAAGTTCAACGAGAACGACTGCCTGTTTTCGACGAAAGACCCGCGATATATTGAGGCATGGCAGGCAGCCGCAGACGAGCTGCTGAAGCTCAAGGTGCCGTTCGAGATAAACACCGGAGCTATCGCAAGAAACTGCCGTGTGACTCCATACCCTGCTTTGGACATTGCCGAATACATCACCGAGCGCGGCGGCGAGTTCATTCTCTCCTCCGACTGCCACGATTCGGATTTTCTCAGCTGCGGATTTGATGAATGTCTCAAGAGATATTCAAACTGCCGCATAGTTGATTTTGAAGAAAGGCTGAAATAAAAAAGCACCGAAGCAAATAACCTCTGCGCACAAATAAAGCACAAAAACGGAGCAGGACGGTATAAACCGCCCTGCTCCGTTTGCATAGAACTATATTAAAACATCCTTATGCGTTGTTTTTTCTCTTCTCAAAGCAAGCGCTGCAATAAACAGGCTTGCCCTCGCTGGGCTTGAAAGGAACTCTTGCGACTCCGCCGCAATCATCGCAAACTGCCTCATACATCGTGCTTGCCTTCTTCGCCTGGCGGCAAGCCTTGCAGCGCTGCGGCTCGTTTACAAAGCCTTTCTCAGCATAGAACTCCTGCTCGCCGGCCGTGAAAACGAATTCCTTATGGCAGTCTTTGCAGATGAGAGTCTTGTCTTCGTACATTTGTCTAACCTCACTTGATAGTATAGTCGCCCTTGGACGGAATCGCACCGCCGCCTTTGAACTTCAACGCTCTGCTTTTAAGCTACGCGGGCATTTATCTGAACAGCGCCGGTCGGATGTATTTGCGATTACCGACGGCTGTCGGAAGCGAGTTTGCGCCTTATGCGCTGAAGAGCATTGTCAACAGCTTTCGGGTTGGTGCCGAGGCGCTCGGCTATTTCTTCATAGCTCAGCTTTTCCGCTCTGAGAGTCAGAACGCTGCGTTCGAAATCGGTCAACTTTTCGCTGAGCAGATCCTCAAACCTTGCGTCGTCCTCCTGCGCGGAATATATATTTTGCGGGTCGGCGGAGAAGTCCTGAACCTCTTCCCCGTCATCAATGTTCTGCATCATGTCCTGCGGGATATTTTTCTGTGCGTTTCTGCTTCTGAGCACGGAGATAATACGGTTATTGATGCACGCGGCGGCATATGTTCTGAATGATGCGTTTTTCTTCGGGTCATAGGTATTGACCGCCGTTATGAAGGCTATCATGCCCTCCTGAAAAAGATCGTCCCTGTGGATATCGCCGTTGTTGTACATTGCGGCCTTTGCGCCGGCGAGCGGCGTTATACGGCTGATGAGCTCCGCCATTGCGGAATCATCGCCCGAGGCAGCCATAGAGCAGAGCTGTTCATCGCTGAATTTGCCGAGATCGCGATCCATATTCCACTCCTTTGATAAGCATCATTAGGTTTATAATAACAAATTTAAAAATTTTGTCAACATTTTTTCGTGCAATTTCATCATTTTTTGGCGTGGATTTTATGAAAATATAACTATTTTTTATCTTTTGATTCTTTTTGCTCACTATTGAGCTGAGACGCACGCCTGATTATCTGCTTGCCGTACTTGTCCCTAAGACCGTCTACGCGGCTGCCGAGCTGTTCCATGCTGTCGGCGTGAGTCTGGTCGAAGTCAAATGAGAGCTGAAAGCCCTCATCCTCGCCGACAAGGTCGCAAGCTGTCATGCCGACAAGGCGCGCGGGCACGCGCAGGGCGTTATTCGAGCGAACAAGCCCTATCGCCGCCGAAAGAAGCTCATCGGCGATGCGGGTCGGGTTTGAAAGCTTTTTCTGATACTGAGAGGTTTTGAAAGTATTGTCTTTTATCTGCACCTGAACCGCACCGGCGAGCATCCCCTCGCGGCGCAACTTCGAGGATATATCATCGGCAAGCTCGGCGAAAATTCCGCGCACGCGCAGAGCGTCTGTAACATCTTCAGGCAGAGTCACGCTGCGCCCGATGCTTTTTGGCGCAGGCTTGTCGCCGTAACGGCGAACAGGATCGCAGTCAAGTCCACGGACGGCCTTCAAAAGATAATCTCCGGGCTTGCCGAGCAGTTGCTTGACAAGTTCATTTGATGCGGCGGCGAGGTCGCCGATAGTAAATATGCCGACCGAAAAGAGCTTGTCGCGCGTTGAACCGCCGACGCCCATGAGCTCCGTCACCGGGCGCGGATAAAGCTTTTCTTTATAGTCGCTGCGCTTTGCAGAGAATATGCCGTTCGGCTTATTGATATCACTTGAAAGCTTTGAGAAAAATTTGCAGAAGCTGACGCCGATCGAGACTGTTATCCCGAGTTCGTTTTGCATATCGGCGGAGATTCTTTGCGCTATCTCCTCCCCCGAGCCGAAGAGCAGAGTGCTGCCTGTCACATCGAGCCAGCACTCGTCAATGCTAAACGGCTCAACGAGGTCGGTATATCTTAGATATATTTGTCTTGCGAGGACGGAGAACTCGCGGTATTTATCCATATGCGGCGGCACGCAGACGAGCTGAGGGCAAATCGAGCGCGCCTGCCAGACGGTCTGCGCGGTTTTCACGCCCGCCTTTTTGGCGAGCTGATTTTTCGCGAGCACTATTCCGTGCCTGTCACTCTCACTGCCGCAGACTGCCATCGGTACATCGCGCAGTTCGGGTCTGAAGGTACACTCCACCGAGGCAAAAAAGTTATCGAGATCGCAGTGCAAAATAACCCTGTCCCCCATCGGTGTTCGCCCTCCTTAATTCGAACATTTGTTCAAACATATTATATATCTTTTTTATGCTTTCGTCAAGAGTAATATTTTACATTGAATTTTGCCGAATACCGTGCAGAGAATAGCAAAAGAGAAAGGGCGGGAGAAATATGCGGCAAAATCCGAACGAAAAAATAATCAGAATGTGGACTGCCGCAGCCGTGCTGACGGTGGCGCTTATATTTCTTTTTATAGCTTCGCGGCGCATGAACACCCTCTCGGAAATATTCTTTTATCAAACAGGAATGGGCGGAATAAATGAATATTGCGAATATTATTCAGCCCCAATGAATATAACAAAACTGTAAAGCAAATCACTTGACAATGTGGATAACTGTGTGGAAACTGTTGAAAACTCGTCATTTTAATTCTGATATAAATATATCTTTGTAATTCGTAGCGCTGCTTGTTAACTGTTTATTCACAATTACAATATACCATTCAGTGAATATTCACCCTGTTTGAAGTCAAACTAACATAACCACGGAAATTTCATCATATAATTTTCACAGCATGATGAAAGGCGCGATAATCAAAATGAAAAAAGGAAGAAAGACAAAAATATACCGCACATTCCGTCTGCCGTCGTTTGCCGGCGGGCTGCCTGCACTCGCAATAACGGTCATTCTCACGGCGTCGCTGCTGCTGTTCGGGGTCGGCGGAACGAAGCTTGCGCTGATAAGCGCGGGACTTGCCATGCCCGAAGGCGGGATAGAATACATAAAAGAGAACTCCCCTTCCGTCAAAGACAAAACAGAGACCACAGAGAGCGAAGCTCAGGCGAGCGCCACAGTACAGAGCAGAAACGCGCCGGAATCGGAAGAGAAAGCGAGCGAAACGGAAAAGAGCTTCGACATCGCGGCGACACCCTCGGATATTTTAGCGGCGATGGCGGAATTTGAATCGAAGCACAGTTCCGAAAAAGGCGACGGCAAGATAGTTGAAACAAAATACGGAAAAGCCAACGCGACCAACACATACAAAAACATCTGCGTCAAAAACACGACGCAGACAAAATCAATAAACATAGAAAAAGTTCTGAACGAGCCGATTGATTTGAAAGCCGTCGACAAATCGCAGCCCGCCGTGCTCATTTTCCACACGCACACGACCGAGGGCTATGAGATGCTCGACCGCGGATTCTACACTAACAGCTACACCGGGCGCGGAGAGGACAAAAGTCGAAACATGGTGCGCGTCGGCGATGAAATTACAAAAATGCTCGAAAAATCCGGATACAAAGTAATCCACGACACAGAAATACACGACAGAAAATACACCGGCGCATACGACCACTCAAAAGTCAATGTCGAGGCTTATCTCAAGAAATATCCGTCGATTCAAGTCGTACTCGATATCCACCGCGACGCGATACATCTGAGCAACGGCAACAAGATAAAGCCTACCGCAGAGATAAACGGCAAAAAGGCGGCGCAAATCATGATAATCACCGGAGCGCAGGAGGGCAAGGTCAAAGACTTCCCCGACTGGGAGCAGAATCTGCGCTTTGCGGTAAGATTGCAGCAGACCTGCGAGACGATGTATCCCGGACTGATGAGACCTATTCTGTTTTCGCAGCGCAAATACAACATGAATCTGTCGCACTGCAATCTTCTGCTCGAGATGGGCAGCGACGCAAACACGCTCGAAGAGGCCGCATATTCCGGCAGGCTTGTCGGCACAGCAATCGCAAAGCTGCTCGACGAATATTCCGCATAAAAAAGGGAATACTTCCCGCAGAACGGAGGTATTCCATGAAAAGGCGCAAAAATAAAAAGGCAGAAACATTCACAGTCACCGCGAAGCGATTTATGATAAGCTGCATACTCATTCTGAGCATGACCGGGCTCGCGGCGGGGATATCATATGCGGGCGGCAACTCGCGGCACATGGCCATGGGAGAGAGCGGCAGCACAGTGGCACTCGCCCACAGCGAAAAGAAGCTCGAGCTCAATATAAACGAAAAGACGGCAGTGACATTCAATCTGTCACTGCCGGAAAAGTACAGGGATTATTTATATTTTCTGCCCGCTCCGCTGAGCGGAATTTTTTGGCTTATCGGGCTCATACCCTGACGGCAAGCTTCTCCGCCTCGGCGCTGTCGGGAGTCACGAAAGCGGTGTTATACACATGATAGATAACCTTGCCGGGCTTCGCGCCGACTGGCTTTTTGAGATTCTTGACCCGCGTATAATCAACAGGCACGTTTGACGATTCCCTCGCTCTGCTGTGATAAGCCGCGAGGCGCGCCGCCTCTTCGAGCGTCGAGTCGGGTATCTCCATACCCTCGGCGCAGATTATGACATGTGAGCCGGGTATCTTCTGCGTATGGAGCCACATATCGCCCTTTGCGGCGGTTTTCAGCGAGAGCTTATCGTTCTGCACATTGTTTCTGCCGACCAAAATTTTGAATCCGTCTGTAGACCGGTACTCCATCGGAGCGCTCGGCTTCTGCAGACCTTTTTTATTCTGGACGCTCTTTCTCTTTATATATCCGGACGCCGCAAGCTCGGCGCGGATCTCGTTTATCTCGCCAAATCCCGAAGCGCGGCTGAGTGCATCGGAGACGGTATCAATATACTGAAGCTCCGCCTCGCCCTGTTCAATGAGCGTTGCGAGCATCTGCTCCGCCGTCTTTGCCTTGCGGTACTCTTTGTAATATTTCTGCGCGTTTGCGCTCGGAGAGAGCGCGGGATCGGCGTTTATGCGGCGAGGCTTGTTTTCGTTATAATAGTCCGCCACTTCGTAGAACGGCACGCCCTTGCCGAGAGCGTGCTGATACGCAGTTATCAGTTCGGCATTTATCCTCAGTTCATCTTTGTCGGCACAGGCGGCAAGCTCGGCGCGCTGATTGTTGAGTCTGCGGCTTATTCGCGAAGTTGCGTTGCTCAGAAGCTTCTGAAGATCGGACGAGCGTTGGCGCGTGCGGTCTATTCTGTCGCGCTCGCTGTAGAATTCATCGAGAAGTTGTGAGAAGCTGTCATAGCTCTCGGAGGTATACGCCGTGCCGTACTGGTGTATCTCTTCAAAAGAGAAATCGAACGGCTTGCCGGATTCGTCCTTGAGCATAGTCGGTTCACCGGAATTTGAATCGAGCCTGTTTTTTATGCTCTCAAGTGCGGCGCATACTCGCTCACGCTGTGCTTCGTCGGCGCAGCCCGCTTGTATATCTCCCCCGCTCGTCTCCGCTATCTCGCGGCATATGAGCGGCGACGCGCCCTCGACGCAGCCGAGCAGCGAGGACGAGAGCATCTTTGAAGAGAAAGAGAACACGGTTTCGGTGGTCTTTTCGGCAGTCTCTTCGAGCAGGCTCAGTTTATTCTGCGCGGGCGGGTCATGGTATTCGCCGCCTGGCAGTATCTGCCTTACGGAAGACTGAGTGCAGTCGATACGCTTAACGGCATCGACTATTCTCCCCGACTCCGAGACGAGAATCAGGTTGCTGTGCTTCGCCATAATTTCTGCGTAGAGCGTGAGCGCGACTTTGTCGCCGAGCTCGTTTGTGGCAGAAAAATCTATCGCGAGCACGCGGTCAAGCCCGTTCTGGCGCACATCGGTTATCTGTGCGCTCGTCAGATGCTTTCGCATGAGCATGCAGAACATCGGCGGCACTGCCGGATTCTCCGGCGCGCGTGAAGTCAGATGGACGCGCGGGCTGTTTGCGGACGCGGAGAGAAAGAGCTTCTTTGCGCCGTTTCTGTCGCGCAGATGCATGACAAGCTCATCTTTTGAGGGCTGATGCACCTTTTCGACACGGCATCCGACGATATCGCGGCGAAGCTCTTCTGTTAAGAAATGCAATGTAAATCCGTCAAGCGGCATAAGTAAAACTCCAGACTAATATATCAGATAAAATGGGTCGGAGACTGCTGGGGAATAATAAAGAAGTCGACTCCTGAGACAGTCTTTTCAAGATAATCAAAAATTGTTTTGACTACAGGATTTTCGGTCTCGAAATGCCCGGCGGCAACAAGAGTAACTCCGCAGGCGGCCGCACCCAAAAATTCGTGGTGCGCAACATCGCCGGAGACAAGCGCTTCACAGCCGAACGCGAGCGCATCGGAGAAGAATTCGCCGCCCGCGCCGCCGCACAGGGCGACTCGCTTTATGCTTCTGCCGCCGTCGCAATAGCGCACATGGCAGCAGAGTCTCTGCGAGACAAGCTCCGCAAAGCGTTTGGGCGAAAGCTCTTCTCTGAGCTCGCCCGCTCTGAGAAGCATTGTTCCGGCATTCGGGGACGGAATCTTGCGAACATTTTCAAGCCCTAAGCACTGCGTCAGAACATCGTTGACGCCGCCGTCCGCACAATCGAGATTTGTATGGGCGCAGATAGCGTTCATGCCGTATTTTGCCAACAAATATACAGGGTCGTGCGCCCCGAGATTTTTTATCGGATGGAATATGACCGGGTGGTGGCTTATTATAAGCTGTGCCCCGGCTTCGTGCGCTCTTTCAACGGCATCTGGCGTTATATCGAGCACAACGGCAGCCCTTGTGACCTGCGCCGAGCTTTCGCCGACGAGCAGGCCGACATTGTCCCACTGCTCATGGACATCAAACGGACAGAACGCATCAAGAGCGTTATAAATATCACCGACAACAGCCATCACTTTTCTCCTCCGTTCAAAAAACTTTCCATACCGAGACAGGCCTTTTCGCAGTACTCCGCCTCGTCGAGTTTGAAGTTCGCTTCGCGCAGAGACGACGCGCGTATTTTCAGCCGCTTATGCTGTCTCTCAACGAGTTTTCGCGCGATATCATCGTTTGGATCAAGCTTTCCGTAGAACTCATAACCCTGAGGGAAAGCTTCTATTTTCCCCGAATATTCGGCACATATGACTGAATATATGCGCCCGTCATCGCGGCAGGTGCGCTCTTCGATTATATCAAAGCCGTTATTGCAGAGAAACAATCTTACCTCTTCGGCATGGGACATCGGCTGAAGTATCAACCTTATGTTTTTGTTTTTTACCCACTCGGTGCGCTCGAGCAGTTTGGCGATAAGTATTCCGCCCATTCCCGCCATTATTATATCATCCGCCTCGCCCGCCGAAAGCTCATCGAGTCCGTCGGAGAGACGCAGGGTTATTTTATCCGCAATGTTCCAATGTTCGAGCGTCTCCGCCGCGTTTTCAAGCGGGCCTTTCCGTAAGTCACAGGCGAGCGCGCGCGGGCAGATACCGCTCAGGACAAGGTATGACGGAAGATAGGCGTGGTCGGTACCGATATCGGCAGCGACCACGCCCTTGCGCACCATATCAGCCGCCGTTTTCAGGCGGGGTGAAAGCACGATCATTTACTTGGAAGCGAGATACTCGTTGATCTCGGCAACAAGTGAATCGACATCAACGCCGTGGACCATGCACGCCTGCTCAACGCTCTCGCCTCTGGAAGCGGGGCAGCCGAGGCAATGCATACCCATCTCAAGGAAGTACTTTGCGGTACCTCTATCGGCGTCAAGTATATCTCCGATAAGCATATCTTTTGTAATTTCGGTCATAATACAACTTCCTTTCCTGTTTATACTTTCATTTTACCACAGTTTTGACGGCATATCAATTATTTTTCAAGCTTTTCGCGGTCGATGATAACGGATTCTATTATATACCTCGGGCGACGTTTGGTCTCGGTGTATATCTTGCCGACATACTCGCCGATAATGCCGAGCATGAACAGCTGAAGTCCGCCGAGCGCCCACACGGATGCGCCTATACTCGCCCAACCCGCGACGGCATGACCTGTCGCCTTGCTGACGATGCAGTAGATAAGCATTGCAAGGCACACGAGCAGAGAGAATATACCGAGAGTTGTGGCAATTTTGAGCGGTCTGACGCTGAACGAAGTTATTCCCTCAAAGGCGAACGAGAGCATCTTTTTCAGCGGATATTTTGACTCGCCCGCAAGGCGCTCCTTACGCTCATACTCGACAGTAGAAGTCCTGAAGCCTATCTGCGGCACTATTCCGCGCAGGAACAAATTCACTTCGTCAAACTCGCTCAGAGCGTCGAGAGCGCGGCGGCTCATGAGCCTGTAATCGGCGTGGTTGAAAACTATCTCAACGCCCATTGCCGCCATGAATTTATAGAATCCCTCGGCTGTAAAGCGTTTGAAGAATGTATCTTTTTTGCGCGAAGAGCGCACACCGTAAACTATATCGTCGCCCGCAATAAAGTTGTCCACCATCTTTTCAATGGCGTCGACATCGTCCTGGAGATCAGCGTCGAGGCTTATCACGGCGTCAGCGTATTTTTTCGCGGTCATAAGTCCCGCGAGCAGAGCGTTCTGATGCCCCTTGTTGCGGGAAAGATTTATTCCGGCAAAAATGCCGTCATCAGCGCAAAGGGCGCTTATTATATTCCATGTGTTGTCCTTTGAGCCGTCGTTGACGAAAGCTATCTTGCTCTCGGGCGATATTTTGCCTCTGTCTATCATGGACTGCATGACGGCTTTCAGCTGCCTTGATGTCTCCGGCAGAACTTCTTCTTCGTTATAGCACGGAACAACGAGCCATATATTTTTCATTTTCTCTGTCTCCGTAATCTCTGATTTGTCACTGCTAATATAGCATTTCTGTTCTCTGTTGTCAATAAAGCACGGTGTTTGTTCACAAATACAAACAAATATAAAAAGACTGTTGCAATACCGGCGATTTTGTGCTTTAATATACTGGTGCAACTTTTTTGGCAAAAATTTTTATCAGAATGAGGGATCTTTAATGGAGAAAAAACGAAGCAGCTTTACAGGGCGCGTCGGTTTCGTTCTGGCGGCGGCAGGTTCTGCAGTCGGACTCGGAAACCTTTGGCGTTTCCCCTATCTTGCGGCAAAATACGGCGGCGGTATCTTCCTGCTCGTCTACATTATTCTCGCGATAACATTCGGCTTTACGCTGATGGTGACTGAAATTGCCATCGGCAGAAAGACCGGGCTTTCCTGCATCAGCGCATATAAGAAGCTTGACAAGCGTTTCGGCTTCATGGGCTGGCTGTCCGCACTCGTGCCTGTTATTATAACCCCCTACTACTGCGTTATCGGCGGCTGGGTCATCAGATATTTCGCCGAGTTCGTTTCGGGTCACGGCAAGGATCTTGCCACAAGCTCCGCCGATTTCTTTTCGAACTTCATCGGAATGAAGGGCGGCATAGTTGACAATCCGATGCTCTGGTTCATCATTTTCGTCGCGCTCACCTCCGCCGTCGTTATATTCGGCGTTGAGAAGGGCATCGAAAAGGTCAGCAAAGTAATGATGCCGATACTCGTTATACTCTGCGTGGTTATCGCAGTTTTCGCGCTGACAATTGACGGCGCGCTCGCGGGTCTCAAATATTACCTGCTGCCCGATTTTTCAAAGTTCTCCTCCGCAACCGTTCTCGGTGCGCTCGGTCAGCTGTTCTATTCGATGTCGCTGGCAATGGGTATCATGATAACCTACGGCTCATATATGAAGAAAGAGGACAACATCGAAAAGAGCGTGCGCCAGATCGAGATATTCGACACCGGTATAGCTCTTCTCGCGGGTCTTATCATCATTCCCTCGGTCGTCGCATTCAACGGCGGTTCGGCTGACGGAATCAACGCGGGCCCCGGTCTTATGTTCATCACCCTGCCCCAGGTCTTCAACGCCATGGGATCAATAGGCGGTGTGGTCGGCACGCTGTTCTTCCTGCTCGTTTTCTTCGCGGCAATCACTTCTTCCATCTCCCTCATGGAGACGGTCGTTTCGATGGTCAGAGACAAGTTCCACTGGAACCGCGTAGTCACGACTGTCGTTGTTACATTGTGTACTGTAGCCATCGGCTCGCTCTCCGTCCTCGGCTACGGCCCGCTTGCAAACTTCAAGATTTTCGGCATGCAGATGCTCGATTTCTTCGATTTCATCTCGAACTCCGTGCTCATGCCAATCGTTGCTTTCCTGACCTGTATTCTTATCGGTCATGTTGTCGGCACAAAGGTCATCGCGGACGAGGTCGGACTTTCCGCCAAATTTACTGGCGAGAAGCTGCACCGCGTGATGATAAAGTGGGTAGCCCCGATTCTTCTCGTTGTTATCCTCGTCGCGCAGGTTCTTTCCGCCTTCGGCATCATCACGATCTGACAGATAAAATTAACGGCGCACCGTCTGAAAGAATCAGGCGGTGCGCTTTTTTGCTATAAGATAGACAGAGATATAAATACACACGCACAGCAGAGTGAAGTTGTTTCCTGTTTTAATAAGCAAAATTATCCCGCACACGGTCAAAGGAATCAGCAACACGGCGGCAAAGATATCAACAACCTTATCGGCCGTGTGCTCCTCATGTTTGAGCAATAACAAGCTTTTGAGTGCCGCCGCGCCATCCATCGGCTCAACAGGCAGGAGATTGAAAACACCTATCCCGGCACTCAGAGCCGCAAGCTTCAAGGCATTGGGATACACACGCACAAACGGCAGAGCGGCAAGCGAAACAATAAAATTCGCCGCAGGTCCCGCGAGGGCGCAGACAGCCTCACGGCGGTAATCGAGGCACACTTCTCCCCGCTCTATCCTCATGCCGAACACGCCGAGAATTATCGCATCGGGCGGTGCGGAGCAGAGGGTCAAGAGCAAAATATGACCCGCTTCATGCAGAGCACAGCAAAGAAAAATAAGCAGCACCGTTTCGCTTTTGTCGAGCATAAGAATAACGGCGGCGGATGCGGCGAACGGGAAACCTAAATCAATGCGGGTCGTTTTTATATAAAAATGCATCAGATATTTTCGCCGAAAAGCAGACGCGCGGGATCATATTTGAGCCCGTTTATCCGCACTTCAAAATGAAGATGCGGTCCGGTCGCCATGCCCGTTGAACCGACGAGGGCTATCGTCTCGCCCTGGCGAATAACCGCATTCATGGGAGCCAATATCTCGGAACAGTGACAATAAAAAGTTTCAAGCCCGTCCGCGTGGGTCAGGCGGATATACTTGCCGGCAATTTCATCCTCTCCGACCTTGGTGACGGTGCCGTAAAATGCGGCGGAAATCGGACTCCCCTGCGCCGCCGCGATATCGAGCCCCGAATGGAGCGACGCTTCGCCTGTAAACGGATCGTCACGCCTGCCGAACGGCGAACTGACCCTGCCGCTGACCGGCATATGCGCGCTCATAGTTGTGTAATAAGGCGAGAAGCTCATTCTATACGCCTTTACATTGAGCTCCGACGAGCCTTTACCGAGACTTTCAGTGCTCGTTTCTGAATCTTCATCACTGTCGGCAAGCGCGCCTGCGGGTTCAAGCACAAAGCCCGCGGCGCTCTTTATTTTCCCCCATGCTTCACGCGCGTTTATGCTGTACTGCATGGCGGATTTATATGTATTCTTAATTGTCTCAAAGCTTGCGGGAGACAGCTTGCGTATACCGAAAATCAGACCGACGGCGGCGGCGCAGATAATGAGCTGGAGCAATATAAGACGCGCTCCGGCATCGCCGCTCTTTTCACGTTTTGCAATCGGCTCAGCATCGAGCCCCATCTGCGCGCGGTATTCTTCGCGCGTCATGCGTCCGTTTTCCGAGTCCATACATCCGCCTCCAAAATAGATATCATTTAAATCTATGCGGACAGGTCGGATAATATGAAAAGAGGCCGCCGCATTCAGATGCAGCAGCCCGAAATATCAAATTTTCTCAGCCTTTGAGTCCGCGTTCCTGTCTGTCCATATCCTCAACGACGATATCGTATATCTCGCCGAGAGACGCGCAGTATTCAAGCACCTTCCACGGCTCGTTGGTATGGAAATGAATCTTTATCAGCTCTTCGTCGCCGACGGCAAGCAGGCAGTCGCCCTTGAAATGCTCGGTGAAATAATCGTTTATAACATCTTCGTCAAGATCGTGGCCGTCGATAAGAAGCTGGGTATCGTATCTGAATTCAAGCATGATTTTTCTCCTTTTGCGCCTTGTCATATATTATATCCCTTCATCGGCGGGATATCACAACGATATGTATTTTAACACAGGAACGCAAAAATGTATATAGACAATCTGTAAACATTCGAATAATTAAAGACCCGCCGAAACGGGTCTTTGATTTATCAATTATCAGTCCGAATAGCCGGCGATGAATTCGCGGGTACGCTCGGATTTGGGATTGTCGAACACCTCTTCGGGAGTTCCCTCTTCTTCGATAACTCCGTTATCCATGAAGATTATCCTGTCCGCCGCCTCACGTGCGAAGCTCATTTCATGCGTGACGATAACCATCGTCATCTTTTCGGCGGCAAGGTCTTTTATGACCTTGAGAATCTCTCCGGTGAGTTCGGGGTCGAGAGCGCTCGTCGGCTCGTCGAAGAACAGAATCTTCGGTTTGAGAGCCATTGCGCGGGCTATCGACACGCGCTGCTGCTGACCGCCGGAAAGCTCGCAGGGATAGTTGTTCATCTTCTCGCCGAGTCCGACCTTGCGAAGCAGGGCTTTACCGTTTTCATCTATCTCGGCGAAGATAGCCTTGCGGTTCTTCTTGAAATCCGGGCGGCTCTTTGCATGGATTTTTGCGGCGAGAGTGACATTTTCAAGCGCCGTATACTGCGGGAACAGATTGAAGGACTGGAACACGAGTCCTATCTTGAGCTGATTCTCGCGCTGCTGCTGAGCGGAGAGCTTATCGATATTACTGCCGTCAAAAACAACGCCGCCGTCAACGGTTATCGAGCCGCTGTCCGCAGTTTCGAGCATATTGATGCAGCGCAACAGAGTTGTTTTTCCGCTGCCCGACGAGCCGATTATAGCGAGGACATTCTTCTCTTCAAGCGAGAAGCTTATGCCTTTGAGAACCTCGGCATCGCCGAAGGATTTTTTAAGATCTTTAACTTCAAGTATAGCCATGATCAACCTCTGTAATAGTTAAGTTTCTTTTCGAGCGCGTTGAAGAGCAGAGTGAGAACTCCGCAGAAGATGAGGTAGAATATCGCGGTATAGAACAGCGGCCAGATTATGGCGTAGACTTTAACGATATTCTGAGCCGACATAATAAGCTCGCCGACTGCGATAACATTCGCGAGTGAAGTATCCTTGACGAGCGTAATTACCTCGTTGCTCATCGGCGCCATGATACGCTTGACGACCTGGAACAGCACTACTTTGAAGAAGGTCTGGGTCTTCGTGAGTCCGAGCACCTGACCCGCCTCATACTGACCGACCGGGATACTCTCTATACCGCCGCGGTATATCTCCGAAAAATACGCCGCATAGTTGATTATGAACGCTATGATAACAGCGATTATGCGCGATCTGAACGGCGTGCCGAACACAAGACCGGGAACATAAAAGACGACCATAATCTGGAGCATCAGCGGCGTTCCGCGGATTACCCACACAAAAGCGCGGCTGATCCAGCGCAGGGGCTTGAAACGGCTCATCGAACCGAGAGCTATCGGCAGGCCGAGCGGTATGGCCGCAACGAGGGTTATAAAAAATATCAACAGCGTATATTTAAAGCCCCCGAGCAGCTGAGCGTTGACGCCGAGAAAATCCATTTATGTATCCTTCTTCCTTTGAGGTTATCTGACTTCGATATATATTAAACCATTTTTGAGCACAGCGCAAGCCCCGCCGCAGAAAGTCGGCAGGACCTGCGTGATATTTAATTTGTTGCTTTACTGAGCGATGACTCTGCCGGAGAGGTTATACTTTTCGGCAAGCTTTGCAAGAGTACCGTCATCGTAGAGCTCCTTGATAGCGGCGTTGATCTTCGCGGTGAGCTCGGTGTCGCTCTTGCGGATACCAACCGCATAGGCTTCAGAATCTGCGCTCGAGATGACATCGACTATCATAAGATCGTCATAGTCGGTTCCCTCGCCGATGCTGCCCGCTGCGGTAACAGCATCGATTATCGCGATATCGGCGGTCTTGCTCTTGACTTCCATGAGCGAGGTGCCCTGATCCTTGACGGGAAGGTAGCTCTTGCTGAGTCCTGCGTCCGCCTTGACGGCTATCTCGCCTGCGGATCCTGCTTCTGCGACAACCTTAGCGCCGCTCATCGAAGCGAGATCCTTATATTTTGCGACGTCAGCCTTGCGGATAACGGCGACCTGGGAGTTGTTCATGTAAGCGCTGGAGAAGTTGATCTGATTCTTGAGCTCGTCCGTTGCGGTCATGCCGTTCCAGATGCAGTCGATAGTCTTGGAGTTGAGTTCGGTGACTTTCGAATCCCAGTCGATCTCCTGGAACTTTGCGATCACGCCGAGCTTCTCGCAAACAGCCTTGGCAAACTCGGTCTCGAAGCCGACAAGCTCGCCGTTCTCCATGTAGTTCATGGGTCTGAAGTAAGTAATTCCGATGACCAGCTCGCCCTTATCTGCGATGTAGTCCCAATCGGTCTTATCGTTCTTCTTGCAGCCTGCAAAACCGAGTGCAAGCACAAGGGTCAGGACTGCGAGTACAAGTGCAACAATTCTTTTTTTCATGGTGTGTTCCTCCGTGTTGTTTAGTGTGATTGTATGATACCACGTTACTACGCTAAAGTCAACACTTTTTTTCAAAAATTTTTACTATCTGTGAAACGATCAAAAACGATTCATGCAAGCAGAGATTTTTATGCAAAACCACGGCATAGCAATACCTCCCGGTTCAAAGCCCGGGAGGTACGGTCATTTGTGACACACTCTCAGTGTTTTTTACCCTGCGCCGCGACTTTGTTTATTTTTGCGGCTATAACTTCGGGATCGCCGAGATACTGCTTGGATATTACATTGAAGTTGTCGTCGAACTCATAGACAAGCGGAACGCCGGTCGGGAGATTGACTTTCATTATCTCGTCCGGGGTCAGCTTTTCAAAATGCATGACGAGCGCACGCAGCGAATTGCCGTGCGCCGCGATAATAACGCGCTTGCCCTCGCGCATTTTCGGCGCGATCTCGTTTTCAAAATACGGAACGGTTCTTGCAATCGTGTCCTTGAGGCTCTCGCCGAGCGGAAGTTCTGACTTATCTTCGTCTCTGTACTGAGCCTGATTGGCGGGGTTGCGCTCATCGGAGGGCTCGAGCACGGGCGGACGTACATCGAACGAACGGCGCCAGACGAGAACCTGCTCCTCGCCGAACTTCTCGGCGGTCTCGGATTTGTTCAGCCCCTGAAGCGCGCCGTAATGGCGTTCGTTCAGTTTATATGATTTTATAACGGGGAGCCATGCCCTGTCCATGACATCAAGCACAGCGTCAAGGGTATGAATAGCGCGTTTAAGATAAGATGTATAGCAAATATCGAAATCGTATCCGCCGTCGAGCAGGGCTTTTCCCGCGGACAGCGCCTCTTTTCTGCCGTTGTCGGAGAGGTCGACATCCGTCCAGCCCGTGAAGCGGTTTTCAAGATTCCATTCGCTTTCTCCGTGGCGAAGCAACACAAGTTTCATTTTTACACAGCTCCTTTGTTTCAAGATAGCCGGAGTCTCCGACTCCCGCCTACGGATATATTATACACCTTTTTGGTATGCAATGCTCCGCTTATTCATATTATTTAAAAATAATTTACAAATTCGCATGATTGCCACAGCCGGCACGCCGATATTTTTCTTGAACAGCTGCCGCAATAATCGGATACACGGCGTTTGTGACAGTCAGATTTATTTACATAAAAGTTTCGGCGAAGATATAAAATAACACGGTGCGGATTTCCGTACCGTGTTATTTATACAATAGTTATCTCTCGATCGGAGAAATTACAGGCTTTCCGTCTCTGTCAAACAGAGGCGTCATGCCGCCTGAATAGCCGTCGGCACGGAACAGATAATTCACTCCGGTCTCTTTATCGGCCCAGATTTCCATCGTTGATAATCCGCCCTGCGAATAGACATTTTCGAATCTTTCGTTTTTGGCTTTAGGCATTAGATTACCTCCAAATTTATAAATTCTGAGCATTGCAGAGATTATCGAGCATATTTCGGTTTAAAATATGCTGTCTGCTCCGCTCTCTTATTCTGCATTCCATATATTCGGCTCCTGTTCTTCGGGTTTAGGCTCTGCGGGCTTGGGCGCGGCGGGTTGAGGTGCCGCGGGAGCGCTTATACTTCTGATATACTGCTCAAGATCCGCGCCGTAACGCAGGACGAACGACAGGACTATCAGCACAATGCCGATAATTATACCCGTGTTTTCCGTCTCATACGAAGACGATTCAAATCCGTAATATGTATAAACCGCGGCGGAAAGTATGGACGCAACTACGGGCATAACAATGCAGATTATGCCGAGACTTCTCATTTTATCGGCACCCTTGGCGGTGAACGGAGTTTTCTCGCGGAGTTCAAAGACCAGATAACTGCGGGCTATGACGAGAAGAATCGCATCTGCCAAAGCTTCAAAGAACATCGAGAGAATGCCCGCAAGCGTCTCTTCTCTTGACACATCCGGCAGCTCTTCGGCTACCATTTGGAATATAACATTGCTGTTGAATGCGTACATTGAAACGAAGGCTGAGATTGTTGCGACAGCCGCGATAAAGCAAACTACCATAGCGATCGTGACAAGCACTTTGAACACGTGACAGGCTTTCTGAACTTTCATCAAATTTTGCATTTTGTTTTCCTCTTTTCCTTTTATTTATATATTCCGGCAAAGCCAGTTTTCAACTATCAGGGCATCGGACTGAGCCATAAACGGATGCTCGCTGTTTTCGGACACGGTGAGCGAACAGCCAAACTTCTCCGCAAATGCGCGGACGGATTCTTCGGGCTGAAGATTGTCCTTTCCGCCGTAGAGTATGGCGGTCGGGATGTTCCACTGCGTTATCGGATGGGAGATTATATATTGATAGTAGTCCCAGCGCAGAGTATCAACGGGCGAGGGAATCTCCTTTTTGCTTTCGAGTTCGGCTTCCGTAACGCCCGACCAGAGCATCATATTTTTAACGAGCCGCTCCATATCGACTATCGGCGACTGGAACAGCGCCTTTTCAAACGGCATTGCGTTATAGGCGTTGAGCGAAAAATATGCGCCGATACTGCACGCATAGAGGCTGACCCGCTCCCAATTTGCGAATGCATAATCGGATATAGTCCTGAGATCGGATACACCGCTCCATACATCGCATCTCTTCGGGTCAGTACGCTCACCGTGCTCGGGCAGGTCAAAGCTCAGCGTCTGATAACCCTTTGTTTCGGCTATTGCGGCGAAGCTTTCGGCATATTCCTTGCGGCTCATCTTGCCGTGGACATGGACATAGACTTTATTTGAATCCTCGCCCCAAAGTATAGACAGAATATCGTCGAGCATGAATTTTTGCGTTTTCACTTTATCTCATTATATTTGCCCGTCTTGCATGAGAAGCTGCGCAGGCTTGTTCTTTTTATGCCGAGCAGGCTGTCCATCTCATCGGCGGCGTTTTCGTATCTTCCGTTGGTATGGTGAACCAATATGTAATCGACTTCTTTTATCTTTCCGCTTGCCGCATGGCAGAACGCCCGGACGGGAGCGGCGAGATTGAACACCCATATCGGCGAGCAGACGGTCACATGGTCAAACGCCGAGAGATCAACATCAACGGGCTTTATCGGCATCTCCCAGCGGTGCATTCCGAATCTGCCGCACCACCAGAAGCCGAGAGTGCCCTCGGTAATCTCGATCGATTTTATTTCATAGACTGCGACTCCGGTGCGGTTGGCTTCTTCAAAAGCTTTTTTTCTGACATAGCCCATGCGGGAAAAGAACACGACAAGGCGCGACGGGTCGGAACCGATATTTTTATAGCTTTCTTCGTTTATTTCAAAATGCTCCTGCTTATAGAATATTACTGCGGCGTATCCAGTTGCCGCCTGCAGGAAACCGAAGATAAAAAACGAGGTGGATATAAAATTGAACGGGAACATATAAAACTGAATGCATATCCAAAGCATCAGAGTTATTCCGAATATCATTGAACAAACTGCGCCGGATTTTTTCTTCGCGAACAGCAAAGCCGCGGCTATAAAATTGGTGATGCCGTTGACTATGAGCAGGGCTATTCCCGAGAATACAAAATCGGTGAAAAGCACATTCGCAAACGGCAGCTTCTTGAAATAGGGCAGCATTGCGTCCATTCCCATAAGCCCGCCGCTCGGGTCAACGAGCATAGTGACAGCTCCGCCGACGGCGCCGATGCCGATAAAGAGCGTCCAGAATATTGATATCTTCCGCGCCGTGTTGAATCTCGAATGAGGCGCGGCCTTCTTCTTTTTCATTATAAAAGACCTTCTTCCCGGCTGTCAGCGCACAAATTCTCTGATAAGACCTATTACCAAAAGGTGAAGAGGATAATATGCATAGAACAGCCATTTCATGAATCTGTTGATTTTGGGGTTTCGTCCGCGCTTTCCGTTATACAAAAACAGCAGCGGTATCGCGAGCGCGACGCAGAGCTGTATCAGCCCATATATTTTGTCGATAGCGAAGAAATATACAACTGCATAGACTGCAGCCCAGAGCATAGACCAGGCAATCTGCTTTTTCGGCTCTCCCCTGTTCGTGCCTATAGACAGCACGCTCAGCGACGCTATACAGCTCCAATCGGCGGGCAGCGCGACGGCGCAGATAAGCAGAGTTAAAATCACCTTTGCAGGCATTTTAATTTTGCTGTTGTCTGCTATTCGAAGCAGGACGAGTCCCCATGCGAGCGACCATATGACGCTCGTCTGGTTGAGGATATTCCCATAATAAAACGGAATAAATGAGTGCCAGTCTGCAAAATCGTTTGAAGCGAATATATAAGCAAAATGCGATATCACCGCAAACACAAACAGGCGCGCCGTATATTTCTTAATATTGCGCGTATAGTGATAGCCCTCGGCAATGAAAAAGCACATTATCGGGCAGGTAAGCCTGCCTATGATATGCAAAATTATCGGCAGAGGGTCTGTCGGATAGCCCGGGAACAGAAGCCACGCGATATGATCCACCGTCATGGCCGCTATCGCGATAAGCTTGAGCATATTTGAATCGAGTCCGCTGCGGGTCAAAGTTTTCTGCATAAATTCACCTCATCGGTCGCCGCGATATATTTCGTCCATCTCGCTTTCGGAGAGATCGGGATTTTTGCTCTTGTTTTCAATGCCGCTCTGCGAGTCCTTTTGAGCGGGGTTGACGGCAGTGGTTTTTCCGAGATTGCTTTTGAGAACATAGATCATGCCGGCAAAAATCTCACCGAGTCTTTTAGTTATCTCGTCCTCGGTGAAGTTGCACACCTTGCGTGCGCAGAGCACACAGAGTCCGTAGGTATATGTCCACATCTGGCTGAAAAGATGCTCCGCCTGCTCGGGTGTCGCGTTATAGTCGCGGGTTATAATGGCAATATCATTCTCCTTGCCGAACGGCATTATCTCAACAGCGGAGTTGAAGTCGGTCTCGGTCTCGCTGCCGCTCATGAATAGCAGCTGAAAAAGCATCGGGTTTTCGCGGGCGAATTTCACCCACTGCATTCCACGCTTTTTATATGCGGGCGAGAAGTCCTCCGCCACAGCCATGTATTCGTCGAACACCTTTCTCGCCTTGTCGCACACAGCGGCGCGCAGTTCGCTCATATCATTGAACGCGGTAAAAATCGGCGTTGACGAAGTGCCGAGATATTTTCCGACCTCGCGCGCGGTCATGGCATCGGTACCGCTCTTCTGCACTATATCAAATGCGGCGTTTATTATATCTTCTCTTGAAAATTTCGGTTTTGGCGGCATAACAGTATCCCCTTTTTGCTTCAATATGTTATATAACATAAGTTACATAACATCTGATTTCAGTATAATACTTTTACATATCAATGTCAAGCAAATATGTGGCTCGAAGCGCAACAGTTTTTGATAAACTGTGGTTCAAAAATGAACAAAAATATACTGTTTAAGTCCTGCGTTTTTCTACTTGACAATCCGTGATTTCGGGACTAAAATACGAAGCATAAACGCGATGACACGGAATAGTAAGCGTTGATACCCTTTCAGAGAAGTGCCGGGAGCTGCGAGGCATCAAGGAGATTCAGCGACGAACTCACCGTTGAGCGGCTGCGCTGAAAAGCCTTTCGGAAAATAGGTGCGGACGGGACGCTGCCGTTAAAAAGCAGGGATATGTCAGTATCCCCTAAGTGCATTCCCCGGATGAATGAATAAGAGTGGTACCGCGGAAGGTTTTACCCTTTCGTCTCTTATGTGGCAAGCATAGGAGACGAAAGGGCTTTTTGCTTGCCTGAAAATCTCACTCACGAAAGGTGATGCAAAAAATGAAAGAAAAAACATCCGCAAAGAACATCGCAGCGAAGGGCTCGTTCGCCCTTGCATTCTCCGTCGGTTCGGTTCTGTTTTCGGCGCACGCCGGCGGCGGCTTCGCAACCGGCAACCAGGCAAACACATACTATGTCGGGCTCGGCTGGCTAGGTCCGATATCGGCAGTGATAGCAATGCTTCTGCTGACGTTCACAATGCGCGAGGCGATGATCATGTACAACTCGCGCGGACTCAAGAGCCACAAAGAGCTTTTTGAAACGCTCTATCACCCGCTCGACAAATGCTACGTTCTGTTTGAAGTTTTCTTTTATATAATGGTGCTCATGGCAGTCGCCGCCGCTATATCCGGCGCAGCATCCGCACTTAATCAGTATTTCGGGCTCAACTACTATATCGGCATTGTTATTGTCGGCGCGCTCGTTCTGCTGCTGACGATATTCGGCGCAGACCTTGTCAGAAAAGTTTCGACATATATGGGTATAGCTATTCTTGTGACTGCGATAACTATTTACACCATCGGCATTTTCAAGAGCAAGACGCTGTTCACGGTCATGAGCGCAGATTTCAGCGCGGTCGGATTCAAGAATATACCCAAGGCCATTCTCAATGCTTTCACATATGCGGGCTTCCAGTGCGTCACCCTGCCGACGATGATAGCCTGCGGCACTCCGCTCAAGGGCAAAAAGAACTGCTCGAAGTCGATGTGGATCTCATTCGTCATGAACTCCGTTGCGCTCGTTCTCTCGGTATTCATGCTGATGTCATGGAAAGGCTACTACAGCTCGGTCGAGGGCGGCTCGACAATCCCGACGCTGACCGTATGCACCGAGATGGGCATGAAGTGGCTGACGGTTATTTACGGCATCTGCCTGCTCCTGTGCCTCATTTCGACAGGCGTCACAACAACTTTCGGCTTCGTCGCCCGCTTTGAGAACCACAAAGTATTCAAGAAGATCAAGTCGCAGAGAGTGCGCAGCGCAGTTGTTTCGGCGTTTATTATTATACTGTCGATGACCATTTCGCTCGTCGGTCTTACAAATATTATCAAATACGGCTACGGCTACTGCGGATATCTCGCCATCGCCATAGTTGTTGTACCGTTCCTGACGGTCGGTGTATACAAGAACAGAAAATACATCAAAGAGCACCCCGAGTGCAAATAACAGGACTTCACTTTTTCGGAAAGGATGATATAATATGAAGAGAACACTTTTTCCCGGATATTCGGTAGGCACGGACGCATATGAGGATATAAAAGAAATCTGCCCGGCATACGGCAAAAAGGCGGCGATAATCGGCGGCAAGCACGCACTCGCCGCGGCGCAAGATAAGATAATCACAGCGGCTAAAGAAGCCGGAATTGAAATTATCGGTCCGTTCTGGTACGGCGGCGAGGCATCGGTCGAGAATATTGAGATGCTCAAGCCCAAAGTTGCGGACGCGGACATGATTTTCGCAGTTGGCGGCGGCAAGGCTATCGACACCTGCAAGGTACTCTCCCACTCGACGGACAGACCGTTCTTCACATTCCCGACCATCGCCTCGACCTGCGCATCCTGCACGAGCCTTGGCATACTCTATCATCCGGACGGAAGCCTGCGCGAATATTCATTCTCGAAGATCCCGCCCAAGCACATCTTTATAGACACTCAGATAATCGCCGACGCGCCGGACAAATATCTCTGGGCAGGCATCGGCGACACGATGGCGAAGCACTATGAATGCACGGTATCTTCGCGCGGCGACACACCGGCTCACTCGGACGCCATGGGTATTGCGCTGAGTTCAATGTGCGCAGTGCCGATGCTCCGCTGGGGCGAAAAGGCTCTTGCGGACTGCCGCGCTCACAAAGTAACTGACGAGCTGACCGAAGTTATACTCGGAATAATCGTCTCAACAGGACTCGTCTCGAACTTCGTTCAGGTCGATTATACGACCGGTCTTGCTCACGCGGTCTACAACGGCTTCACCGTTCTCAAGAGCACCGAAGAGAACCATCGTCTGCACGGAGAGGTAGTCTCCTACGGAATTCTCGTTCTGCTGACGGTTGACAAGCAGTATGAAGAGCGCGAAAAAGTATTCAATTTCAACCGCTCCATGGGTCTGCCGACAAAGCTCAGCGACATTCACGCAACTCCCGACGATGTCAGAACTGTTGCCGAGAAAGCGCTCAAGGGCATCGATGTTCGCAAATATCCCTATGAAGTAACTGAGGACATGATTGTTGACGCCATAACGGAGCTCGAAAAATACAACACGAAACACTAAAAAGGATAGTGATAAAAATGTCTGACTACAACATCAACTACAACCTATACCTGCCGAGCTATTCGATAGGTCCCGACTGCTACAAAGAAATACCGCATGTCACGCGGTTCTTCGGCAAGACCGCCGCAGTCATCGGCGGAAAGACCGCAATGGCAAAAGCTAAAAAAGCCATGATTGACGGCGTTGCCGGGAGCGATGTAAAGCTGCTCGATTTTATTGAATACGGCGGCGATTCGACATACGAAAACGGCGACGCGCTGATAGCGAATCCGACTGTCAGAGAAGCCGACATGATATTCGCAGTCGGCGGCGGGCGCGCATGCGACACGGGCAAATATGTTGCAGACAAGCTTGACAAGCCGCTGTTCACATTCCCGACCGTCGCTTCAAACTGCGCGTCGGTGACTGCCATCTCGGTCATATACAACCCCGACGGCTCGTTCAGGGAATATTATTATCCGAAGCTTGCAAACCACTGCTTTATAAACTCCGCAGTTATCGCGGATTCGCCGGAGCAGCTGCTGTGGGCGGGCATCGGCGACGCGCTGAGCAAGGAATACGAAGCTGTGTTCTCCTCAAAGGACGACACGCTCTCGCACACGCCGCTCATGGGCAAGCAGATAAGCAGGATATGCACCGACCCGCTGATAGAATACGGCGCAGAGGCTCTGGAATCCATAAGAGAAAAGAAAGCGTCGTTCGCGCTCGACCAGGTGACGCTCGACATTATTATATCGACCGGCATCGTCTCAAACATGATGAGCACGGTTGACAGCTACTATTACAACTCCACCCTCGCCCACTGCGTCTACTACGGCTCGACTGTAACCGAGCACGGACATCACCACCTGCATGGCGAAGTCGTTTCGCTCGGCGTGCTCTGCCTGCTCGAGTTCGAGAAGGACGACAGCGAGGTCGAGCGCATAATGAAGTTCAACAGCTCGATAGGTCTCCCCGTCTGCTTCGACGATGTTGAAATAGACGAGAGCGAATTTGAAAAGATGGCGGACAAATTCGTTCAGACAACCGAATGGGCGCACATGCCCTCAGGCGTGACCCGCGAGGGCTTCATCGAAGCGATGAAATCGCTCAACGCCAAAGGCCGCCGATTCAAAGCGAAAAAATAAAATATTTTAAATAAAAGCACGGTCTGATATTTTCAGGCCGTGTTTTTATATCGTGTACAAAATAATAAATATATTTATAAACTTTTCAGCAATTCTGCATATAGTTTTATTGACTTTTGGGCTGTGCAAGTTTAATATAAAACTAACAGAAATCTTTTGAGGCGGTGAAAGATAATGAAAAGCAAAAACGGACTTTCAAACGCAAGGTTCTGGATTCTCATATGGGGTCTCGGAATCGCCGGACAGATATGCTGGAACATGGAAAACCAGTGGTTCAACACATTTGTCTACGCGAAGATTGCAAAAGATCCGACGATAATCTCATGGATGGTCGGCGTTTCGGCAACGGCAACGACTATCTCAACTTTCCTATTCGGCTGCATCTCAGACAGGATAGGCAAGCGCAAGGTGATGGCTTCGGTCGGCTATATCCTCTGGGGCATATTCACCATTGTTTTCGGGCTGACACAGTATCTCGTGCGCGGTAACACGGAGACTTCGTCCGTACTCATGGCAGTCGGCGTTGCGGTCGTCGCGGCAGACGCGATAATGAGTTTCTTCGGCTCGATGGGCAATGACATCGGCTTCAATGCATGGGTCAACGACCACATGAAAGACAGCAACAAGGGGCAGATAGGCGCGGCTCTTGCCACTCAGCCGGTCATAGGCACGATAGTCGGCACTGTAGCGGGCGGAATGCTCGTCGGCAGCAACGACAACTACATGCGCCTTTTCTTAGTCATGGGCGTTGCGGTTATACTCTTCGGCATATACTGCCTGTTCGCGATGAAGGACAGCCCGGAATTAAAGCCCAGCAAGCGCGGCACATTCGCCAAGCAGTTCTTCAGCATACTCAACTTCAAGAACTACATAAAGAACAAGGAGCTCGCCTGGGTCAATCTCTCGCTCTCTGTCTATTTCATAGCGTTCAACATGTATTTCGCCCATATCGGCAACTACATGATATATTATCTCGGCTTCTCCGCCGACATGATGGGATATATCGAGGGCGTTGCGCTCGTGCTCGCGATGCTGTTCACCATTCCCTGCACGAAGCTGCTCAACAATAACAAGGCTCCCCTGCTCTGCTTTATTTCAACTGTTCTCAACAGCATCGGAGTCGGTCTGCTCGGACTGTTTGTAAGACCCGAGAATGTCAACACAAACTCGATTTGGAACCCGATGCTTCTCATCGGCGTTCTCCTGCTCGGCATGGGCTATGTGCTGTTCCTGCAGAGCAGCACGGTCTGGGGCAAGCAGCTCTATCCCGAGGACGCGAGAGGTCAGTTTGAGGGAATCCGTATTCTCTTCTTCGTGCTCATCCCGATGGTCGTAGCTCCGCTGATTGCAAACCCGATAATCAAAAAGAGCGGCGAGTTCGTTGACGAAAACGGGCTGACGGCATATCTGCCGACCTACACGCTTCTGCTCGTCGGCGCGGCTCTCGTGCTGCTGACGATAATCCCGCTCATCCCCGCGAAGAAATACCACGACAAGCGCATAAGCGAAAAGACAGCGGAGGGCAAAGAATGAGAAGCGATCTTCCGGTAACAAAGCTCGCCGAAAATGTTTATCTGCTCAACGAGTTTGACGGCACGAACTGTTATCTTGTCGTCGGCAGCGAAAAGGCTCTGCTGATAGACTGCGGCACCGGCTTTTGCGACATAAGAGGCGCGGCGGAAAAGCTCACAGATCTGCCGATAATTCTCGCGGCGACGCACGGACACGGCGACCACATCGGCGGCGCGGGACAGTTTGAAGAAATTTACATTCACCGCGCTGACTGTGAGATGCTCAACAAAGCGCAGATGTCCCTGCTGTTTCGCAAAGTATTTCTCGCATCAAACGCGCCCGTAAAATCGCACGGGTTCAAAATGGGCGACGTAAAACCCGGCAAATACAAAACAAAGATAATCCCCATGGACGACGGGCATATCTTCAACCTCGGCGGAAAGACTGTTCGCGTCAGGCACACGCCCGGACATTCGCATGGCAGCGTCGCGTTTATCGACGAGCAGGACAAAATCATATTCAGCGGCGACAACGTCTGCGACGCGCTGTGGATGCAGCTGCCCGGAGTCACAAGCATTGAAGAGTGGCTCCCAAGCGCGCAGTGGCTATATGACATGAGCGCCGACTACAGGATATTCTGGGGTCACAGAGTTCCGCAGCTGGAGCGCGAATATATAGCTCAGGTCATAACCTGGGGCAAGGAAATCATGGCAAAAAGCCGCGGCAACTCAAAGCTGCCGAAGATAACACAATATCCGAACAGACCGGACGGAATAATCTACCGCACGGACAGAGTGTTCAGGAAATGAGGACGAAAACATGAAAAATAAAAACACCGCAGGTACCGAAGAAAGAGTCTCCGCGTCAAGCAAATTCTGGCTTTGCTCGGCGGACTGCCTTTGCACAACGATAAACAGCCTGCTGACAGGCGGAGGAATGACATATTTCTTCACGAAATTCCTCGGTCTTTCCGAGGGACGCGCGAGCACGGTATGGATGATATTCGCCATATGGAACGCATTGAACGACCCGCTGTTCGGCTATATCTCCGACCACACGAAATCGAAGCTCGGGCGCAGAATACCGTATATAAGATACGGCGCGTTCTTCTATTCGCTGATTTTCGTGCTGACATGGGTCAGATGGCCGCTCGGCAGCTCGCAGACGGCTCTGTTTATTCAGATGCTCGCAACGCTGTTCCTGTTTGACACGCTCTACACGGCAATCGCGACGTCCATCTACGTCATGCCCTACACCATGGCGGTATCGAACAAGGCGCGCAGCGGCATCTTCCTGTGGAAGATATTCTTCACGCTCATCGCGATGGCGGTTCCGCTCGTTGTTTTCCCGCTGATAAAGCCGGAGGTCGGAAGCGACCCGACAAAATTCCAGCTGATAATGGCGGGCATAGGAATCCTCGCGTTCGTTATCATATTCACATCCACTTTCTTCTACAAAGAGAAAGTCACGACCGAGAGCGACAAGAACGAAAACATTTTCAAGGCAGTCATAGACTGCTTCAAGAACCGCTCGTTCGTCGTTTTCGAGGTGCTCTCGTTTACTGTAGTATTCATTCAGACGATACTCATGCAGGGCGTCATATACTACTTTGACGAATTCGACCTGCCGATGCCGGTAGCCTACGGAGCATTGGGGCTCGGCGCGGTGCTCGGGGTTATACTATGGGCGACTAAAGTCAGGACATGGGGCGTCAAAAAATGCGTATTCATCATGTGCGTGATATTCGCCTGCGGCTCTGCGGCGATGGCGATATTCGGCAAGATAAGCGTCATTGCCATCCTCGGATTCTTCACCGCAGGCATGGGATTTGCGGGCGGAATGTACCTTGTTCCGCTGATGAACGGCGATGTTATCGACTACGATGAAAGCATCACCGGGCTACGCCACGAGGGCATGTACGCGGGAGTCAACAGCCTGATAACAAAGCCTGCAATAAGCTTCGCGAACTCCGCGTTTCTGCTCATAGCCAAGGCATTCGGCTACGACACGACCCTCGCCTCCGGAATGCAGAGCGAATGGGCAAAGCAGGGCGTGCTCGTCGCATGGATGGCTGTACCCGCTGCGCTGCTCATAATCTGCGCGATAAGCCTGAAGTTCTATCCCCTCGCCGGAGAGAAATGGGACGAAACCAAAAGAGCACTCGAAGAAAAACACAGAGACTGATACCAAAAGGGAGCCGGCAATCCGGCTCCCCTGCTTCGCAGGCGCGGAATAAATTTGCGCAACACACGAATTTATTTAAAAAAGCTCTTGCAATTTTCGCGACAATAGTATATAATTCTTAAAGCACTTCGGGGTGTGGCGAAGTTTGGTATCGCGCTTGGTTCGGGACCAAGAGGCCATGGGTTCGAATCCCGTCACTCCGACCATACAAAAAGCCTTGAAACCGTTATATATCAACGGATTCAGGCTTTTTCTCATTTTTGAAAGTTTTCTACAAAACGAAAGTGTCAACAAAAAGTGTCAACAAATTCAAAAAAATTTCGTTGTGTGCTCCTTTTTCTTTGCTCTCTCGACAATATTATTATCAATAGATGAATCGTCAATAGATGAATTGTCAATAGATGAATTTTCGTTATACGTTTGAACGTATACCCCTTGTACGTTTGAACGTATACCCGTATCACGTTTGAACGTATACCCCCTGTAAAGTTTTTTTACTACCCCCTGCAGCCCTCTTCTTTGGGCGTTTGCAAGGGGCAATTTTCAGAAATGCTTTTTATTCAAAAATGCCCTGTAAGGGGCTTGAAAAGTTTTAGGCATGAAATTATATTGCCATACTTTTTCAGGGGGATTGTAGGGCAAAAAATCGCCAAAAACGCCACTTTTTAGGGGGGTTTTTCGAGGGTCTCTTCGAGGGTCTCGATGTCAAAATAAGTGTATTTTTTGCTCGTCCGTTTTTGACATAAAAAACAGCCGCGCCAGTTCTTCGGTGCGACTGTTTTTTTGCCCCTCAGAGCGGTTGCTTTCGCTCGGCGTAAAACTGCTGTACTTCGCGTTTTTGAGCCTTGAGGGGAGTTATTTTGCTGTTTTTGAGGCGTAGCGCGGACAATGAATGAGGGTTGCAATGTGCGACTGCTTGCAGCTGTTAGCGCAGTGTGTGCAAATTTTATTATAGCTCATTCGCCCTTTCTCGTTGAGAAAAAGAGACTCTTCACGGAAAAATTTCTGTGACCTCATTCACTATCACCTCGAATCGCCTGCGGCACGATTTTTTCAAACATTTCGTTATTTCTGAGCGCGATTTCGTGCGTTTCTCCGTTCGGAGTCAATGCAGTGTTGTAATAGCTGCGCAGCGTGTCGAAGCCTTTAAGCTTTTCAGACTCTTCAGTAACGCCGCGTAAAACCTGTATGCCGTCCTTTTCAGCTCGTTCAAGTATAAGTTTCTGGAAGCTCGGATTGCCGGCGTTACGGTCGAAAAGCTCTTCAATGTCGCGCTTGGTTAGTGATATTCCGCTGTCCAACACGGCACGGTCTGGCACGGTAAGAGCTTCCGCTGTAGGCGTGTATAACTTTTTCAGCCGTTCTGCATAAGAAGCCTTTGCCGCGTCAAGGCGGTGATTTGCTTCAAAGAGAAGATTCTGCCTTTCGGAGCGGAGCGCGTTCATCTGCGCCTCATAGCCGCTCTTGTGCCAAAGGTCGCGCTCACTTTCGAGCTTTTTAATCTTTGCGTCCACATCGTGAACCTTGTCGAGGCTCTCGGTGGCAATTATTCTTATTTTGTTAGAAATTGTCATTCTGTATCTCCTTTAAAAAATATTTTTATCGACTTCCGGGAGTTCAAAATCAAGCTCAGAGAAGTTCATATCGACTTCAGGGAATTCAAAGTCAGGCTCAGGGAAGTTCATATCAACTTCGGGGAGCTCAAAATCAAGCTCAGAGAAGTTCATATCAATTTCGGGGAGTTCAAACAACTCCGAGAAGTCGATATCGCGAAGGAGTTCAAAGTCAAACTCGAACTCATTATCTTCACCGCGCTTTTCCCGCGCTTGGTTAGCCGTTGCTAACAGCTCCTTTATGTGTTAAAATTATATATACGCTGTTGCCGCTGATAACTCGCAGCCCTCCATGTGGAAGAGTGCAGACGGTTATATCTGCGGTTTGAATAAGCGTTCGTGCTGTTTGCTGTTCGGTCTTTTTGACGCGATGAGCGACAAGCACATACTGTGAATTGTGGGCATCGATTATAATTCGGTGTCCACTTTTTGTTATTTTTACATTCGCGTCATTAACGAGTGTGCGCGGTGTCTGTGCTGCTACAACGCTCAGAGCGCAAGTAACGATTGATATAATTATCAACACTATTAAAATTGACATCGTTATTCGATATAGAGCCGTCATGACCAATCGCCTCGCTTTAATGCGTCTGCCGCTGCTTTTGCAGCGTCTTGTGTGTGTCGGGCATGAGCTTCAAGTGTTTTAATAAAACGCCGTATTTCAAGCTCGCCGACTGCTCCCGCTGCGGGCAGAAAATATCCGCCGCTCCTACAACTCGACAAAATCGGGATTCCCTCTGAACGCTCCTGCGCTACAAGCAGCCTAAGCTTTCTCGTATCAGGAATGCCCAGCAGTTTACAGAGTTCTTTAGCTGTAATGCCATTTTCTTCGCCTCTGCGTAACATTTCTGAAATTATAAAAAATCAATCCTTCCTATTTAAAAATTCGGTTCATTTAAATAGCTGTCAAAAAGGTCGCCAAATAGCGTTTTAGGTGTCAAATACTGTTTAAAATCTGTATCGCTCCACTGACGACATTTTTTATCAATGACGGCAAAAAAGTCTTCAATATTGTAGTCTGCTTCGCTCATTCGAGCCGCGATATATTTTTCAGCATTTTTGGGTGTAAAGCTCGCCCCAGTGCGCCTGTTTAGGTAGTCAACAATTAGTTCAACGATTCGTGGGTCGATTCGTTCATTGTCATTCTCATTGTCATTGTCATTCTCATTCTCATTATCATTTCTTGTAATGTATGCAACAAAATCTTTTACGGTTTTATTTAGGTTGCCACACTCGTTCAACGAACTAACTACAAAATCCAAGAGGCTTCTATCTCTAACATTCTTTGCCTCTTTTTTCAGGCAGTCAAAAACGGGCTTTCCACCTTTAACGATAGAATATTTAAGGTAGTTTTTGAGTGCGATTTCTTTTGTTGCCTGTGAAAATTTGATAACGCCATAACAGTTTTCAAATCGGTCAATCAGAGATTTAACCGCTTCGGGCGAGTAGCCAAGTTCACACGCCATTATTTTGGGGCTTATGGGATAAATACCAAGTTGTGTTGTGTGTGGATTTGTCATCAAATACAGATAAAAATACTTGTCTTCAGGCGTATAGTCTTCGAGTATTTTATCATCAAGCCAAAATCCAATATCAACTACTCGTTTAATGCTTGCTGTAATATTCGTTGTTCTCGCCTCCCAAACTTTCCAAAACTGAGCGGGCAATATAGGCACGATTGCCTGCCATTAGTGCGGGAATTTTACCTGTCTTTACGAGCTTTCGCAGTGTTCCCTCAGACGCGTAGCCTGCCGCCGCTGCCTGTCGAATTGTTAAAAGTATCAAATGAATGTTCCTCCATAAAATATTTTTTTGAAAGCTTTCGCGTGCGTTTTTGCTTTCTTTGATTTAATTGTAACATATTGCGAACAAATGTTCAAGTGCCTATAATGATTAAATTTCACTAAATAGAGCAATATTTACGGGACTGTTTTTGTGCAATATATAGCGTTATATATCTTTTTTTGCACTTTGTAAACAGTTTATCGTTAAACTAATCACAATAAAAAAAGGACGCTTTTTATGTCGTCCTTTTCTTGATTTTATTTTCAGTTTCCAAACAACGCCTCATCAACTGCCGCAGCTGTTTTCCGCTGTTGTTCCTCAGAAACGCCAGTATAAAATTGCAGTGTTGTTTGCGGGTCTGCGTGTCCTAAAAGCTGTTGAACTTCCTTTAGCGTTGCGCCGTTTTCGATTGCAAGGGTTGCGCTGCTGTGCCGTAAATCGTGCGGGCTAACCGTTCTCAAATCGTGTCGGGTTTCAAAACGCCGCAGCCAGCGCGTAGCATTGCCGGGATTTATAGCCTCAAATGGGTCTGAGGGTGAACAAAAGACAAATGAGTTAGGCAATAAATTACACTGCAATGCCATTTCGCGCTCGGTTCTGAGTGCCGTTAAAGTTGCATTTAAACGCGATGTAATAGGCACGGTGCGTTCTTCTCCCGTCTTTGTTTTTCCGATGTTTATTCGCCCTCCTGCGACTGTAACATTGCGGGAAACACGGATTTGCAGTTTTTCGCCGTCAATATCGTTCCATTGCAGCCCGCACGCCTCGCCTCGTCTCAGGCCTGTTGTGAGAAGCAATAGCACAAACACTTTCCAATATAGCGGCTCTCCCTCAAGGCAAGCGATAAATACGCGTGCTTCTTCGGGCGTAAGAAAGTCGATTTTCTTTTTTTCGCGGTGCGGTTTCTCTTTTACGGAAAGATTTTCGCACGGGTTTTCTGTGATATATCTCATTCGGCGTGCATAGCCGAGAATGTTTCTCAGTGTTGCATAGTCGTGTTTAACTGTAGCACTGCTGAGGGGTTGCCCGCTCTGCGTTTTTGCCTCGTTGCGGAGATGATTCAAAAATCTTTTTATTTTTTCGCTTGTTATCGCTGTTAGCTTTTCAGAGCCGAAGAACTCCAATGCGGGCTTGCTTGTATACTCAAAAAAATCAATTGTACTCGGCGTGTGTGTGCCGTCAAGAACGCTATCTTTCCACCAATGATTTTTGGTAAAGTCGGCAAAAGTAATTTTTGTACGGTCTGTTTTATCGTGTGATTGCTCCCACTGTGCCTTTTGCGTTCTTTCCCACTCATCGTGCAGCCGTTCAACCTCTTTTCGCTCTCGTGCGGGGGTCAAACCCTCCGGGCGTTTGATTGTTTTTGTGCGCCAAACCTGTCTATACTGTTCGTCGCGTCCAACACAAACTCTGAATCTATATGAACAAATCTCGCCATTCTTGTTTGCACGCTCTTCAATCGCCATTTTGAAACCCTCCAAGTTCAAAAAGTGTCAACAAAGTGTCAACAAATATACAAAAAGATACTTTATGATACAAGTATATTATATCACGGAAACGCTTATATATCAACGGTTTTCATTAAGATATCAAACGATATTTTTTGTAATGATTTTAGTTCGGGACCAAGAGGCCATGGGTTCGAATCCCGTCACTCCGACCATTAAAAAGGACTTGCAAAAGCAAGTCCTTTTTTCAATTTATTTATGTATTTTTACCGATATATTTCTCTGTGTATTCGGTTTGTTCAAATGAAACTTTTCCGTTTTCTATCTTAAAAATCAAAGTTATTTGGGGCATAGTTGCCATATCATTTTTTAATCCTTGAGGCTCAATCTCACTTGATTGCAAAAAGCAGCCGAAATTATCGAGGCACTCAAACCGCTGCTCTTTCAACTTGGCATAAGATATTCCATTTTCGCGGCAATATTTCTCAGCCAATGCTAACGCCTGTGATTTCTGCATTCTCAATGTCAACTTTGGCGCCTGTGATTTATGCTTTTCCATACTTCTTCACCTCTTTCAATCAACATCACACACATACTTTTCGGTTAATCAAGTTTCAAAATTGTTTTTGTTCTTCTTATGTAGTCCTTTTTATGACTCCCGATTGTTTTGCCGTCCATATAGAAATTGCCGGATGAAATAAGCCACATAATTTTGTCAACCTTGTTTGGTGTAACATCCGGGTCAATCTCTGCACTATCGTTCGCAATCCTTACGATAGCCTCAAAAACATTCAGCTGGTTTCTGTCTGAAAGATCGAGTTCTTCACAAATATCGATCAAATGTGTGTCCGGCTTCGCGTAACTTGTGAAGCCGAGCTCTTTGAGCGCATCACAAGCCAAAGCAAAGCCAATGCCGCTGATTTTCGTTGAAATCAGCAGTGGCAAAGCTATTCGTGTCGGCAGATTATAATCAAATTGTTTTACAAAGCGGTTGAAGTCATCTACGCTTTTGAAATTGCACATAAATTCTGCGGCATCGATAACCGAGCGGCTCCATTTATGCCATGCATTATATTTAGTATCAGCACTTGTGACATTAAATTCTTTTCTGAATGTCAGATACAGCGTCTCTATATTCATTTCCGAAATCCGAGCAATATCAAACTCCGCCAGAATCGCTTTTATCCTGTCGCGCCGTTCAAAATATTTGATAAAATTCGGCATTCCCTGATAATTTTGTGCCGATGCAATAAGTTGCTCAAAAATATCCGTCAGTGAGCTGTAATTAAATTTGTTGCCAACATAGTATTTTTCAAGATCCTGTTTCGTCATTCCGTCAGGTATTATTTCGCTCAGAAATGACAGTGCAGACTGATAAACTGCAATATTTTTCTCTTTACTTGTCATCTTCGTTCCCTCACGCATTTTTACTCTACAATTATTATATATCCACAGCATTGACAAGGCAAGTAATATTTTTCCACTGTGACATTTATTGGACTTTGCACCTTTATTATAGACAAACCGCCTTGTTTCGCGGTATAATAGCAATGCCGTTTACGGCAAAAATGCAGCATTGGAGCGCAGGCAATGGAAATATCGGCAGAACAGCTGAAGAAACTCAACTACGGGGAATACACCGTCTATGACATAAGAAGCGAGACTGACAGGGCGTATGGATTCATCCCCGGCTCGATGCACACAACCGCCGACGAGCTTGAGAACAATCCGCCCGCGGACAAGGACAAAAAAATAATAATCTACTGCGCGCACGGAGTTTTCAGCATAGACATTGCGGACAGGCTGTGCAAGCAGGGCTACGAAGCGTACAGCCTCGAGGGCGGTTATCTCGCGTGGATGCGCTATGAGATGCAGAACCGGCAGGACAGCGAACTGTGTCAGAAGGTCGAGCAGAGCCTAAGAAAGAAATTCCGCGTTTCGATAATGAGTCCGTTCACGAAGGCTCTCAAGATATATAAACTCGTCAACGAGGGCGACCGGGTCGCGGTATGCATATCCGGCGGCAAGGACTCGATGCTCATGGCGAAGCTCTTTCAGGAGCTTAAAAGATACAGCAAAGTGAATTTCGAGGTCAAATATCTCGTCATGGATCCCGGCTATAATCCCGAGAACCGCAAGATAATCGAGGACAACGCGCGGGCGCTGAACATCCCGATAAACATATTCGAGTCGGACATATTCAAATCCGTCTACAATGTAAAAAAATCGCCGTGCTATCTCTGCGCGAGGATGCGGCGCGGATATCTTTATAAATTCGCGCAGGAGCTGGGCTGCAACAAGATAGCGCTCGGTCACCACTACGACGATGTTATCGAGACTATACTCATGGGAATGCTCCACGGTGCGCAGATACAGACGATGATGCCCAAGCTCCATAGCACGAACTATCCGGGCATGGAGCTGATTCGCCCGCTCTACCTCGTGCGCGAGGACGACATAAAGGCGTGGCGCGACTACAACGGGCTTCACTTCATCCAGTGCGCCTGCAAGTTCACCGACACCTGCACGACCTGCAACGACGGGCAGAATCACTCAAAGCGTCAGGAGACGAAAGAGCTGATACGCGAGCTTAAAAAGAGCAATCCCGATGTTGAGAAATGCATATTCAGCAGCGTTGAGAATGTAAATATTGACACGGTTCTCGCCTACAAAAAGGACGGAATAAAGCACAGCTTTCTTGACGAATATGACAACAAATAAAAATTTTTCACACGGCACTTGCAAGAACAAAAATAATGTGCTATGATAAGCAGGATATAAAAACAACGCACAGATGGAGAGAGTAGGCGCGCGGCGAACACCGCAGAGAGGGGTCACTTGGCTGGAATGATCCCGTGTCAGAGCACGCCGAAGTTCACTCCGGAGCGGCTCGGCTGAAGCTTTATGTTGTAGGCTGAGACGGTTCACCGCCGTTACACGGTGCTGTCCGCCATCGAGCGGAACAGGCTGAGGCGTCCTATGGGCGCGAATGCAGGGTGGTACCGCGAAGTTTCCTTCGTCCCTCAGTGGGACGGAGGATTTTTTATTTTGCCTCCCCTGCCGGCAGAAAAGATGTAAATTATGCTTTTTGAAAGGATGAGAAGTATGAACGAAAACGCCGAAAAGCTCAAAGAGTTATTCAAAAAGAAATCCGCCGAGGCGGGCAAGGTCTCTGAGCTTGAGGAGCTGAGGATAGAGTTCCTCGGCAAAAAGGGTCACATCGCAAATCTCATGAGCGAGCTTCGCGCCCTGCCCAACGATCAGAAGAAAGAGGCAGGTCAGAAGATAAACACGATAAAACAGTTCATCGAGACCTCCATGCAGGAGCGTCTCCAGGAGCTCAAGGCTCTTGAAGAACAGCGCCTCATTGAAAGCGCCGAGGTCTACGACGAGTCTTTCCCCTGCGACACGAACCCCGGCTCTTACAGCCCGATAACGCTCGTTCAGCGCGAGGTTGACGAGATATTCCTCAACATGGGCTTCTCCATTGAGGACTACTCCGAGGTCACCGACGACTACAACTGCTTCGAGGCGTTAAATATTCCGAAGCACCATCCCGCGCGCGACATGCAGGACACATATTACCTGAGCAACGGTCAGCTGCTCAAGACCCACACCTCTGCGGCGCAGAACACTATTCTCCGCAAATACGCCGCCGACCTTGAAAAAGGTATTCCGCTTCGCGCCGTCTTCCCCGGACGCTGCTTCAGAAACGAGAAGATCGACGCCTGCCACGAGAATACTTTCTTCCAGATGGAAGGCATGATGGTCGACAAGGACATATCAATTTCGAACCTCATCTATTTCATGAAGACGATGCTCTCCGAGGTTTTCCAGAAGGATGTCACGGTGCGCCTGCGCCCCGGCTTTTTCCCGTTCGTTGAGCCCGGCTTCGAGCTTGATATCCAGTGCCTTATCTGCGGCGGCGAGGGCTGCTCCTCCTGCAAGGATTCCGGCTGGCTTGAGCTTTGCCCCTGCGGCATGATACATCCGAATGTTCTCAAGGCGGGCGGCATCGATCCCGAGAAGTATTCGGGCTTCGCTTTCGGTCTTGGTCTGACGCGCCTTGCGATGATGAAATACGGCGTCAAGGACATCCGAGTGTTCAACAGCTGCAATCTCAAGTCGCTCTCGCAGTTCACCAATTCATCGTTCACCGTGCCCGACGACACGAAGAAAGAGGAGGCTTAAAGTCATGCTTGTTTCAATAAACTGGATCAAGGACTATGTTGACCTTGACGGATGCGATATAAAAGGACTCATCAACAAATTCACCCTCGCCACGGCTGAGGTTGAGGACATATATTATATGGGACGCGACGTTCAGAAAGTCGTTGTCGGCGAGATAAAGACGCTCGAAAATCACCCCGAGTCGAAGAAACTTCACCTGCTCACAGTTGATATCGGCGACAAAACAGTAAACTGCGTATGCGGTGCGCCGAACGTCAGAGTCGGTCAGAAGGTCGCTTTCGCCACTGCCGGCGGCAGAGTCGTCGCGGGCGAAATCGGCAAGGCAACAGTCGCGGGATATGAATCCGAGGGTATGTGCTGCTCCGAGAAAGAGCTCGGCATCAGCGACGAGAACTCTGGCATAATGGAGCTCGACCCGTCATACAAAAACGGCACCGACATCAAAGAGCTGTTCCCGATAGACGATATCGTCTTTGAGGTTGACAATAAGTCGCTCACGAATCGCCCCGACCTCTGGGGTCATTACGGAATAGCGCGCGAATTCGCAGCCCTCACCGGCCGCGAATTAAAGCCGCTCGACCTCGCCGACCTTGACAGCGACAGCGAAAATGTTGTCCCAGTAACTATCGGCGACACCGAGCACGTTTTCAGATACTCCTGCCTGAGAATGGCTAACATCACAAAGCATGTCAGCCCCATGGAAATCAGAATCAGACTGTTCTACTGCGGCATGAGACCGATAAATCTGCTCGCAGACCTCACGAACTACATCATGCTCGAAATCGGTCAGCCGACTCACGCATTCGACGCGACAAAGATCGACCACATCAAGGTCGACATGCCCAAAGAGGAGATTGACTTCACAACCCTCGACGGCACGACGAGAAAGGCGGACACCAACACCCTGCTCATCTACAATCACGACGAGCCGGTCGCTATAGCTGGAATCATGGGCGGTCTCGACTCCGAGATAGTCGGCGACACCTCGAGCGTTGTGCTTGAATCCGCGAACTTCGACGGAATCTGCGTCAGAAAGTCGTCATCGCGCCTCGGTCTGCGCACCGACGCGAGCGCAAGATACGAGAAGATGCTCGATCCCGAGTTGACTCTCGTAGCTATAAAGCGTTTTGTCAAGCTCGTCAAGGATATCGACAGCGGCGCAGTCATCGACTCAAAGCTGGCAGACGAATACGCAAAGAAATATCCGCAGATAACGCTAACATTCGACAAGGCTTATGTTGACAGATACACCGGAATCGAGATAAGCAACGAGCGCATTATTCACACGCTGACCCTGCTCGGCTTCGGCGTTGACGAAAAAGACGGCGTTTTCACCGTCACCGTCCCCTCCTGGAGAGCCACGAAGGATGTCACGATAAAGGCGGACATCATCGAAGAGATAACGAGAATCTACGGCTACGACAACTTTGAAATCACCACGACCCGCAGCCCCCTCAAGCCCGTTCACAGCGCGCCCGAGAGACTTGTCGGTGACGAGATAAAGGACATCCTCGTCAAGAAATACTCCATGCACGAGGTTCACTCCTACATCTGGTGCGACAAGAAGAAATACAAGAAGCTCGGCATCGAGGTTGAGGACAATGTCAAGATACTCAACATTGAGAACTCCGACAACGGCGTTCTGCGCGACTCCATGCTCCCCACCCTGCTCGTCGCGGCATATGAGAACAAGGACTTCGCGGACAGCTACGGCATATTCGAGATAGGCAGAGTTATTGAGGGCACACTCGAAAACGGTTACTGCAACGAGCGCCGCCATCTCGGCGTTGTGCTCTTCTCGAAGTCGCAGAGCGAGCGCGATCTCTACTACAAGGCTATCGAAGTTGTCAACTGCATCTTCGAGCAAATTAAACACTGCGCGCCGAAGTTCGCAAAGATAGCTCCCGTCCACGCATGGCAGCATCCGAAGAACACCGCCGCAGTTCTTGCTGACGGCAACGAAGTCGGTTTTGTCTGCGCGCTTCATCCGCAGAACGCCTCCAAGCTCGACAAGACCGGTTCGGCAGTCTGCATCGAGATGGATATAGACAAGTTCAGCGACGCGAAGGCATATGACATCGAGTTCAAGGAGCCTTCGACCAAGCAGTCCACCTACTATGATCTCTCGCTCGTGCTCAGAAAGGGCGTCACCTACGACGAGCTTTCCGAGAACTGGAAGAGCATGAATATTGAAGAGCTCGAGAGCGTTAAGCTCATCGACACATACGAGCTGCTCGGCACAAAGAGCATCACGCTCCGCTTCACCTTCTCCTCACACGACCGCACGCTCGAGATGGAAGAGGTTCAGGGCTGGATAGACGAGATACTTCGCAGACTGTCCGCGATCGGCGTTTCGCTGAGAGTTTGAGTTAATTTTCAAAATACCATTGTTTTGTTGCAGATTTTGGTATATAATAAACTTTATGGAGGTGGTTACTCATGGCCGACGAGACTATTCAGTTCTCAATAAAAAACGAAAACGACGAAGAAATGAAAAAGATACTCCTCGAGGTTTACAACGCACTTAACGAAAAGGGGTACAATTCGGTCAGTCAGATAGTTGGCTACATCCTTTCTGAGGATCCGACATATATCACCACCCACAACAATGCCCGCAGTCTTGTGCGAAAGCTGGACAGAGACGAGCTGCTGCAGAGCATGGTTGAGGATTATCTCGGAATCAAAAAATAAAGTGCAACTATAACCCGATTGGAGTGACATTGAGTGGCGGAGAACAAGAAGCTTCTCATGTACAAGGGCAAGCCCCTTGTCAGAAAAGACAACACGCTTTATTACGGATACATGGATGAGCCCTGCATCATCATGATGCAGATAACCTCGACCAAGGACGTAAACGGCGCGGAGCTCTCGGATAAAATACTCGTGCAGCTCGTCAGCACAAACGAAGATCTTCGTCCGCGCGACAGGATCCTCAAGAAGGCGGAGCGCAGAGGTCTCTACAGCGCGATAGATATCGGTTCTATCTGGCTTGAGCGTGAGCTTCAGAAAAGAGCATAACAAAAGGCGGAGCACTGAAAACGGTGCTCCGCTTTTTACTATTTGTTTTTCACCCGCCACAAAATATAATCAAAAAGTTTTATACTGTCAGCGTTTCGGCATTTTCTTTTTATTTGAAAAAGAAAACGCCTGCAAAAGAAAAGCAAACTCGGGGGTTCCACCCCGAGACCCCGAGACCCCGGCAACGCCGCACCTCAGTACACAGCTTGCGATTCTCAGTCGGCTGCTCGGCACATTCGCCCACAAACGCGCCGGAGCTTGAACGGGTGCGAGCTCGTGCGTCTTGCTGCGCAAGCCGTCCCCTCGCTCTCCTCAATTAGTTATCGAACACTGCGGCGCGGCTATCAAAAGCTTGATTATCAATATCGGACGTAACTTGCTTCAACTTTGCTATAGCCCGATTCGATAGCTTCATCAATTTGATTTTGCTTATATGGAATTGCAGAAATAAACCCTCTGCACTCGGCAGAGGGTTCAAGTTTTTATTATTGGACTTTTTCGAGTCTGTAGCTGACGGTGTATCTGTTATGCACCCAGCAATTGTTGCTGTCCTTGACATAGGCGCGGGCATATGCCGTGCCGTGGGACTGGGTGGGGTCGGCACTGCTGAGATCGACCTCGGCGAAGAGCTGATCCGTGGTTATCTTTTCGAGATTCTCTTTCGGGCCGACAACTTCAACGGACGGTATGCGCGTCTGAGTCACGACCGCTTTATATCCGGCGGGGACATTGATGAAGGAGATATTGTTGGCACTCACCGAGCTCTTTTGTGAGGTCACGCCGTTCATCTCGACCGTGACCTTGAGTTTCGTCTCCCCGCTCATAACCTTGACTCCGCTCAACGTCGTCAGGTCTATGGTTATCTCATTTCTGCCTGCGCCGAGCATATAGAAATCGATATCGGCGACCGACAGCTCGGTTATGGACGAGAGCTTCGTCGCGTCCATAGTGAAATTGAGTCTCGCGGGACTACAGGTAAACGCGGGCGGGTTGCTCGCATAAGCGGCAGGCGCATTCTTGAAAGTTACCGTAGTCGGCAGTTCGGCGCGCTGATAAATTGGAAGAGTCATCGTGATATCGGCGAGTCCGTCGTTGACGGTTATATACTGGAGCTTTCCGCCGTATTCGCTCAGCGGGATTATCTCGGCGTCGAGCGTTGTGGTCGCGCTGATTTTCTTGTTCAGAGTCACGCGCGCGACAACTTTCTTTATCTTCGCCATCTCAGTCACGGGACCCGACAGCTTCACGGTATTCGCAGAGAGCACCGGGGTTTCTGCTATCAGTCCGTTTGTGACATACGACGCGCCGTCATAGACGACATCGGGCTGGAGAGTGTATTCGCCTTCTTTGTAATAGTCGAAATACACATTTATCGAATCCTGAGAGAGCGAAACTATCTCATAGTTAGCCTTGCTCGGATCTTTTGCAGTCACTTCGAGTTTCAGAGTCTGGCTGCCTGTCGAATCAACATAGTTGGTCTTGGCGACAACGGAGATATCGTCTTTCGTGAGCACGCTCTCGGCGACTTCGTAGCGCTTGCCGTGAACCTTGACTTCGACTGTGAAATCCGTATTGCCGAACATCTGAAGCCCGAGATTCGAGACATTGTTTGATATTTCTATTTTAACAGGGACATCTTTTATTATCCGGTCATCCTCGGGGCTCGCCTGAATTGCGACAACGATCCAGATTATAACTGCAGCGATTATTGAAAGCGCCAAAACGAATCTGTTATCATATATGAGATTTTTGAAGCTTATTTTTTTCTTTTTCATTTCTTAAAACCTCCGAACAGCTTGCGTATGCCCTTAACGGCGGCTTTATCTTCGTTATTCGTTCCGCAAAGGTAGCGCACAAGATGCTCACGCAGATCGGAATCGGTGAGATTTCTGATAAGCTGGCCCTTGCAGGCGATGGAAATTGTTCCGGTCTCCTCGGAAGTGACGACTATCATCGCATCGCCCTGCTCGCTCATACCTATGGCGGCTCTGTGGCGGGTTCCGAGCTGGGTATCGAGATTCTCTTTCTGAGTCAGCGGCAGGACGCAGCCTGCGGCAACTACCCTGCCGTCGCGGATAACTGCGGCTCCGTCATGGAGCGGCGCGCCGTGATAGAAAATATTGCCTATCAGCTCGCGCGAGACTATCGCATCGACGGGAGTTCCGCTCTTTATGATATCACCGAGGAGCGTATCATGCTCAAAGACGATAAGAGAGCCTGTCTTGCTCTCGCTCATGCTCTGACACGCCTTGCACACGGCGTAGATCGAATCCTTTATCTTCTGATTGCGCTCCGTCTCCTCATCGCGCACGCCGAAAAGATTGAGCTTTGTTATGCTGCGTCTGCCGACGGATTCGAGCATATGGCGCAGCTCGGGCTGGAAGAGGATGACGAGGACTATAATTATCTCGCCGAAGACTTTTTTGAATATGAACTCACTCGCCTGCATATCGAGCAGGTAAATGGCAAGATAAGCCACACCGAAAAGCAGAAGACCCTTTGCAAGCTGAATGGCCTTTGTCTCACGGATGAGCTTGATAACACTATAAAGAATGAACGCAACGAGGCAGATATCCAGGAAATCCGTGAAGGCGAAGTCGGAGAATACGACCTTCAGCTGATCCCAGAGAGATGCGATCTTTTCAGTAAACATAGGCATACCTCTCTTCAATTCCTATAATACCATAAAACGCGCCTGAAATCAAATTACTTCTCAATAAGGCAGACGGCGGAGGCACTTATGCCCTCGCGGCGTCCCGTAAAGCCGAGCCCCTCTTCGGTGGTCGCCTTGACGCTGACGCATGAGACATCGAGCGAGCAGGCGTCAGCTATGTTGCGGCGCATTTCATCTATATACGGGCGCAGCTTCGGAGCCTGGGCGGCAACAGTTGAGTCGATATTGACTATGTGCCAGCCCTGAGCGCCGATAACGCGCACGACTTCGCGCAGGAGTTCGAGACTGTCCGCGCCCTTGTATTTTTCATCGTTGTCCGGGAACAGGCAGCCTATATCCCCCATTGCCGCCGCGCCGAGCAGCGCATCACTGATGCTGTGGAGCAGGACATCGGCATCCGAATGGCCAAGAAGTCCCATGGTATGGGGTATATCAACGCCGCCGATTATGAGCTTCCGCCCCTCGACAAGCTTATGAACATCGTATCCGCTGCCTATTCTTATCATTGATTATCATCTCCGCTGAGTGAAAATTTTCTTATACTTTCCTGAAATTCGTCGTATGTCATGAAAATATTTATCATATCGACGAGCGCGCTTGTTGAAAGGCGCTCGGGAAGCGACAGACTGCGCATGAACTTTTTGCGCAGAGCCGCCGAATCCGCTTTTCCGCTGAGCCCGGCTTCGTAGAGGTCGACAACGGTTACAGCTCGGCTCTTTTCCTGCGTACTCTCGCAAGTGACTCCGGCGCGGTTGAGCGCTTCAAGCAAGATCTCAGTATCGATTCCCTCGACCCCTAATTTGCCCTCTTTAGACGGCGCGTCCTTTCTGCGCTCTTTGCCGAACACGTCGGGAATATAGGCGTGAATGACGCTGTCTTTCGGAACGCTTCCTCCGATAAACGAACGGATTTTGAAGCCCGCCGAGTCGCTGTCGGTCAATATGACTATGCCGCGTGTCTGAGCGAGGCGTTTTATCAGCTTCTGCTTCTCTTTGTCCTTGAAAATGCCGAAGCCGTCGGTCTGTATTATAACGGTATCGAGGACTGTGGAGAGTTTTATTTTATCATACTTTCCCTCGACGATGACCGCCTGTTTTATCTTTATCATTTTACCATCAACACCATCCGGCGTTTATTTTCGTGACTGTATCGCCACAAACAGCTTGACAAGCAGTTCCTCCATAACTATCCTGTTATCAACGGCAGAGCTCTTGAGCAGTGTATCGGCTCTGTGCAGTTCATCGAGGCACTGACGCAAAACGCGCACGCTCAGAGCCGACGCCTGGCGCGAAACTTTTGTCAATTTGAACTCGCGGCCGCGGTAGTTTGAGAATATCTCCGCCGGCTGAGTGTCTCTGTAGCCCGCAGATACGCTGACCTTGACACGATAGATATCGACAAAGACGGATATCACCGCGCCCATTATCATCATAACATCCGCACGCTGGGCGAAGAGCATATTGAGCGTTTCATACGCCTTGTCGAAATTATCCGAGATTATATATTTTGTCAGGTCGAATGCATTCGCCTCGATAGTCTTGACGCACATCAGGTCGATGTCCGCGCGGGTTATCTCGCGTCCCTCGGCATATGCCGAAAGCTTGTCGATTTCATTTAAAAGAGTAACCATATCGTCCCCGACGCAGGAAACAAGATATTCGGCGTTTCGCTGGCTGAGCGAAGAATCGCGCTTCTGCGCCGCGCCGACGAGCATTTTGGCAAGCTCATAAGCAGTCTTTTTGTTGAGCTCGACCGCATTACCGTGTTTTGTAAAGAGCGAGACTGCCTTTTTGGCTTTTGCGGTCTTTTTGAGCGAATCTGCCTTGCCGATATAAAAAATCAGCGTGCAGTAATCCGGGACATCGCTGACTATTTTTTCGAGCTTTTCATAGGAATCCTCGTCGAGCGAATCGACAGCCATATCCTTGACGAACACGCAGGTGTTGCTGCTCATCATCGGAAAAGCCTCGACCGCCTGCTCGATATCCTCGAGGGTACACGACGCACCGTCGAAGAAATGATAGTTGAAATCCGCAAAGTCCGGGCTGACGGCTTTGTCTTTTAACTTTGAGGAATAAAATTCCTTGAGATAGCTCTCCGTTCCAAAAAGCAGGAACGCGCCGCCGATATCTCCGCTTCTGATAAGCGCTTTTATCTCTTTTTCGCCGATAGCAGCCATTCAGTCCATCCTTTCCGTCAAAATTCTGCCCGACGGGAACACCGTGATTCTGATGTTCCCCTGCCCTCCCGTCGCGTACGCGTCTGCGCCGAGGGACAGCAATTTCCCCATGACCGCAGGCGCTCTGTCAGCATCCGCCGATAACACGGTCAAATTGTAGTTTCCCGGGGAAATGCCCTGCGGCAGGTTCTCCCGCAAAATGAGAATATTCCCTTTTGTCTCCGGTGCATAAGACGGTCTGAAAACAATGACCGCGTCAGCGCCGCTCATGCCGAGCACCGCCGTGCTCGTTTTATTCGTTGTTTTATATCTTAATTCTGCGCCGCCGATGTTTATATCTGCGGCAGGCGCGAGGTTATAATTTTCTGTTTTAAGTATTTCATTGAGGTTGGCATCAGTCTCGCCTGCAAGAATATACTCGGGCGAAAAAGCGTCGATAACATCGAGCGCGAGTGAACTTTCGCCCTCAGAGACGCGCGGGATAAGAAGAAAATCAAGATTATCCGCGCCGACGCTGTCCATTGCGGACTCTATATTTGAGAGGGCATAGTAGCTGTCCCCTCCGCAGCCGAGCAAAGCGGTTTTGCCGCCGGAGCTGACGACAACAGCCGAGCCGTTGCCGACATCTGCCACGGTTATGACGGTTGCCGCGCGGGAAAGTGCAGAAGATCCGACGCACACGCCCGCAAAGGTGAGCGTGCATATCAAAACTGCTGCACGGACGGTATTGCGCCCCGAAAATTTATAGATAAGCGCAGCCGTCGCAAGGACGATAAAAATCAAAACAAGCCACAGTGGAAACAGAAATGTCGAGGCGTTCAAAGACGAATGAGGAACCGCCGCGAGCGACTTCGATGAATTGATAAGAAAAGACGCGCACACACCGGACAAATCCGCAAGACCGGCCGTTATCACGCGCAAAAATGAAAACTTCGCGGTGAGAGCGGTAAGCCCAGAGAGGATCATACACGCAGATGCGGGAAGATTGGAAACAAGATTCGCCGGGATCGCGATAAGTGACACTTTGCCGAGATCGAGTATCATAACAGGCAGAGTGAACGCACAGGCGAGCACGGTGCTTCGGACGGAGCCGAAGATAAACTCACAGACGCGCTTTGCATATTTATTTCTGACGCGCGCGATATACGGATTCAGCGGAAAATCGATATTGCCGTAGCCGACAATTATTCCGAGAGTCGAGAGGAACGAGAGCCGCAGTCCGAGGCTCATCACGCAATACGGATTGACAAAGCACAGAATAACAAGCGCGATGCCGAGGGAATTGAGTGAATCCGACTGCTTTGAAAGCAGCGTTCCGAGGAGCATAACGAGCATCATGAAGCCCGCACGCATGACGGAATATGTGAAGCCCGAGACCGCCATAAAAACTATAACAAACGCCGCCGAAATAATTGCTCCCGCTCTGCGTCTGAGCCTGAAAACATCGAAAATTTTCAGAATGAACAGACACCAGATTGAGAGGTGCAGACCCGAAACGGCTATCAGATGCGATATTCCCGCGGACGAGAACGAATCCGAAACGCTCTTCGGCAAATTTGATTTATCACCGATCAGAAGCGCCGTTGCAAGCGCCCCGCGTTCGCCGGGGATAAGATGAGAAAGCGTGTTTTTGATATAAGCGCGCATTGCGAGCGGATAATAGCCTATCGGCTTGCGCTCCGGCTGAGATATATTTATATCGCCCTTTGCGTATCCGCCCATAAAGATATTTTCGGACAGATAGTAGTTTCTCGCGTCGCGGGTCTTGCCGATATCGTAGAGCTGCAAATCGCCCTCGACAGTATCATACGGCTTGAAACCAAGGCGCGATTTTGAAGAAAGGCGTATGTTCAGCTTATATTCTTCGCCGTCTATCTCGGAGGTTTTAAGTTCTGTGTAATATCTTTCGCCGCTCTGCTCCTCGAGCGAGATAACGCTCGCTTTCACGGTATGCACGCTGTCGTTAAAATTCTCCGATGCTTCGTTCGGAACAAGTGCGGCGGCAAAAGACAAAAGTACTGCAACGGCCGCCGTTATACACGCAGTCGGGATTACAAAGTCACGCCGAACACTCTTGAAGAACAAAGAAAAGATAAAGGCGGCAGCTGCTGCCGAAAGGATAACGACTGCCGCCTTCTGACCGAGTTCAAAAACAAGAGCCAGCGTAAAAAACATTGTAAAACCGATAACCGTGAACGGACGCGCCATTTCTCGAGTTCTCCGATTATTTGAAGAAAAGAGGAAGCTTCTCGAGGAACACGATATCGTCGCGCTCCGCCGCGTCACCCTCTGCGAGGACCGCCGCCTTGGCGACTATGTTTGCATCGAACTTATCGGCAAGGGCAACGACTGCCGCGAGGGATTCGCCGGTGCTGATAACATCGTCAACGATAAGTACTTTCTTACCGCGAAGCTGATCTCCGTCCTCTCTGCCGAGAAGAAGAGTCTGCTCTGCATCGGTGGTTATCGAACGCACGCTGACACAGACGGGGTCGGTCATATAAACCTTCGGCTTCTTGCGGGCGACAAAATATTTCTTGCCGCTCTGTCTGGACATCTCATAGGCAAGCGGGATGCTCTTCGCCTCGGGAGTGAGAATATAATCGAACTCAGGGCACTTCTTGAGCAGCTCCTCCGCCGCTTTAACGGTGACTTCGACATCACCGAAAAGGATGAATGCCGCGATATCGAGCTTGTCGCTGACCGGGCAGAGAGGAAGCTCTCTCTTCACGCCTGCGATTTCCATTGTATAGGTCTTTGCCAAAATAAACATCTCCTGAATATTAATATGGTCTTTTTTATCAGCCTGCCGGCCAGCCGAAATCTCTGCCGCCGAGCATATGGAAGTGCAGGTGTTTGACGGTCTGACCCGCACAGTCGCCGCAGTTGTTGACGATTCTGAAGCCGTCCTTGAGATCGAACTGCTTGGCTATCTTCGCCGCCGCCTCGAACACTTTGGAGACGACCGCGCTGTTCTCCGGGGTTATCTCGGCAGCGCTCTTTATGTGCTGCTTCGGGATAATGAGAATATGGAACGGAGCCTGCGGCTCGAGATCATAGAATGCGAGAACATCGTCGTCCTCATAGACTTTTTTTGAGGGTATCTCGCCCTTGATTATTTTGCAAAAAATACAGTCATCCATTTTCAGAAAACCTCCGTATTGCAATTGCTTATTCCGCCGGCCGGGAAAGACCGGCGGAGCTATGATTTTATTTTAACATGGCGCTGACGATAGAGTCAACCGCTGCGAGAGCCTCGTCCGCCTTGGAAGCGTCCTTGGCGCCCGCCATTGCGCTGTCCGGCTTGCCGCCGCCCGAGCCGCCTGCTATCTTTGCGGTCTCACGGACGATATTGCCGGCGTGAGCGCCGAGTTTTATCGCATCCGCGCCACAGGCGCAGGCAAAGTTCAGAGTGCCCTTTTCTTTGTTGACGCCAGCAAAGACTGCTACGATATCTGCGCCGTTGTCACGGGCGGTGTCGCACATCGAGCGAAGCTCGCCGGGGTTGGAGACTTCGACCTCAGCGGTGATAAGTCTGATGCCGCCGACCTGTCTTGCGCTGTCCATAAGGCTGCCCGCCTTGAGAGCGGATATCTCGCTGCGAAGCTCCGCAAGCTCTCTATCCTTTGCCTTTACTTCGGCAGCGAGGGTCGCCGCGCGCTTGTCAAGCTCCGCGACATTGCCGAGCTTCATCGCCGCCGCTGCAGACTGCATGATGCGCTCATCGTTTTCTATATGCTTGAGCACGCCGAAGCCGGTGACGGCGGTTATACGTCTGATTCCCGCGGCAACTGAGGACTCGGACACGATCTTGAACAGACCGAGCTTTGCGGTATTGTCCGCATGGGTGCCGCCGCACAGCTCAACGGAGAAATCACCCGCGCTGACAACGCGCACGACATCGCCGTACTTCTCGCCGAACAGAGCCATTGCGCCGAGCTTCTTCGCCTCTTCAATGGGCATCTCGCGTGTCTCGACCGGAATACCCTTGAGGATAACCTCGTTGACCTCGCGCTCTATCGCCTTGAGCTCATCGCCCGAGAGAGCGGAGAAATGGGTGAAGTCGAAGCGCATTTCCTCGCTGTTGACAAGCTGTCCCGCCTGCTCAACATGGCTGCCGAGGTGCTTTCTCAGAGCTGCCTGGAGCAGATGAGCCGCGGTATGGTTGCGGCGGGTCGCCTCGCGCTTTTCGACATCTATCTGAGCGTGGACTTTATCGCCGAGAGCGATGCTGTCGCCACTTATAAATCTTGCAATGTGGAGCACAACGCCGTCGGGAGTCTTGCCGGTGGCGGTAACCTCGAGGGTTGCATTATCGGTCTTGATAACGCCCGTGTCGCCCGCCTGTCCGCCGCTCTCGCCATAGAACGGGGTCTTGTCGAGCACAACAACCACCTCGGAGTCCGCGGTTGCGAACTCGTCACGCTCGCCGTTTGTGACTATTGCCTTTATCTCGGCGTCGCAGGAATAATCGGTATAGCCGACAAACTCGGTGGCTCCGACATCCTTGAACGAAACGTTGCTGTCCTTCCACGCCTGAGCTCCGGCATCCTTGCGCGCTGCACGCGCCGCCGCTCTGCTCTGAGCATAGAGGCGGTCATACTCGTCGATATTAACGCTCATGCCGCGCTCTTCGAGCAGCTCTTTTGTCAGGTCTATCGGGAAGCCGAAAGTATCCTGAAGCTTGAAAGCATCTGCGCCGCTGAGCACCTTGGAATCGCTCTGAGCGATAATATTCTCAAGCAGATTGAGACCTGTGTCTATAGTCTTATTGAAGCTCTCCTCCTCAGCTTTGATGACCTTTACAATAAGATCATGCTTCTCGACGAGGTTCGGATAGGCTGTTGCATTCTCTTTGATAACGGTCTCGCACACTTTGTAGAGGAAAGTGCCGTCGATACCTAAGAGTCTGCCGTGGCGAGCCGCTCTTCTGAGCAGGCGGCGAAGGACATATCCTCTGCCCTCGTTTGAAGGCATAACGCCGTCGCCGATCATGAAAGTGGTGCTTCTGATATGGTCGGTGATAACACGCAGGGAGACATCCTTTTTCTCATCCTCGTGATACTTGACGCCCGCTATCTGCATGATGTGCTTCATGATGTTCTGTACGGTGTCGACCTCGAAGAGGTTGTCCACGCCCTGCATGATGCAGGCGAGGCGCTCAAGACCCATACCGGTATCGATATTGCAGCTCTTGAGGCGGGTATAGTTATTGTTGCCGTCGTTATCAAACTGGGTGAAAACGAGGTTCCAGAACTCAACATACCTGTCGCAGTCGCATCCGACTCCGCAGGTCGGAGAGCCGCAGCCGTACTTCTCGCCGCGGTCGAAATAGAGCTCCGAGCAGGGGCCGCAGGGGCCTGCGCCGTGCTCCCAGAAGTTATCCTCTTTGCCGAGGCGAACCATATGGTCGGGCGAAACACCGAGCTCCTTTGTCCAGATGTCATACGCCTCGTCATCGTCCTGATAGACGCTGATATATATTTTATCCGCGGGCATCTCGAGCACCTTCGTGCAGAACTCCCACGCCCAGGCGGTCGCCTCATGCTTGAAGTAATCGCCGAACGAGAAATTGCCGAGCATCTCGAAGAAAGTGCCGTGGCGCGCGGTGATTCCGACGCGCTCAATATCGGGCGTTCTGATGCACTTCTGGCAGGTTGTGACGCGGGTTCTCGGCGGTGTCAGCTCGCCTGTGAAATATTTCTTGAGCGGTGCCATGCCGGCGTTGATGAGAAGCAGACTCTTATCTCCCTGCGGCACAAGCGAAAAGCTAGGCAGACGAAGATGACCCTTGCTCTCGAAAAAGCTCAGATACTTCTCTCTGAGTTCATTGAGTCCCGTCCATTCCATGATAAACAACTCCTTAAAAAATAAAAATAGATGCCGTTCTGCCCGGGACGGCCGAAGCCGCGGTACCACCCGGATTGCACAAAACTGCACCCCTCTGCTGCCCTTAACGCAGGCTACGCCCGTTCAACGCGGGAGGCTCCGAGCCGGCTGCCGTACTTCCTGACACGGCGCACCTCACAGCGGCATAATGCCGGCGCGCCTCTCTGCGAGCGGAATAAACGGCTCTGCTCTTCACAGCCAAAAATATTTACTCAAATATTCTACTCTTAATTTTTCCCGATGTCAATGTTTTAGCCGTAAATCGCGGAGAAAATATCGGGAGCGGCGAATAAGAATACCTGTCCGCGGGAGCTATGTATCTGCGGACGGGTGTTCTTTATATCACAAAAGCGGAGAACCCTCTTGAGCTCTCCGCTTTGTTTACATTACTATACTTCTATCAATAATATCGATATCCGGCGAGCTTCTGCGCGGCCCCAGCACGGGTTATAGATCTTTTGATAATCATAAACTTGTTCTCAAGAGCAATATTGAACGACATTGAAACGGTCTTTACTACCCTCTTCAGGTTGAAATCGACCTTTGCGGAGAAGCGAATCATCGCAAGACCGAAGTCGGCGACGCTTACTTCGCTGTCCGGCTCAAACTTGCCGTCGGACGCTTTGACTATTCCGTTGCTGACAGCCCACACCGCGGCTTTGAACGCGGGATTCGAGCTGTCGAGATCGGCAAATGAAATGTTCTCGGTATTGACCTCGGGCGAGCCGGCCATGCCGTAAAGAGCCTGAACAAGAGCCGACTTTGTCAGCGCGGAATCGGGGCTGAACTGCGTCTCGGAGGTGCCCGCCATGTAGCCTTTTCTGTACATAAACTCGATTGCATCGTAATATTCCGAATCAGACGCGACATCCGTAAACGGGAAGTTTGCATCGGGCAGAGCGTCAAGGATTCTGTCGGCGATGTGTCTGTGTCCCGCTGCGTTCGGATGGTATGTGTCGCAGGTCGTGCCCGTTGTATCGACAAAGATATAGCCGTATTTCTCGGCGCCCTCTTTCATCGGCTTGTTTGCTATATCGACGACCATTTGTCCGAGATTGATGCTCTGGCTGTCATCCTTGTTCTCCTCGGTGTCTGTCGCTCCGTCGTCGCTCTTGACGCTTGTGTCGAACATTCCGATAACCAGAAGCTGAACATCGGGATTCAGAGCATATATATCCTCAATGACATGGTTCCAGTTCTCAAAGAAGTTTTCGACCCCGTATTTAAGCGCACGCGGGAGAACTCTGATAAGCTCGGGCATTGCGTCGGTAATCTTAGCGAGCTCAACTATTTTGTCGAGCTTATCGTTGACTATGCCGTTCTCCTTGAGAAGATCGCGCAGAGCCTTGACATACTTGCTGCAAGTGCCCTCTTTTTCGAGAATATCGGCGATGACCCATGTGAGATAAGTGCCGAAGTCGTTTCCGCCGACACCAAGGGTAATAAGACCCGCCTGTGAAATTGCGCGGCGATACTCGGGGATCCTCGATTTCATGACCTCGGGGTTATGAGAATCGTGGAAAAGATAATCGTCGCCCGTATAATCGTCCTCGAGCATATAGCGGATATCTATCGTCCTGAATCCGGGGCAGGCCATCGGAACATAATTCACTCCGAGAGCATCGGCAACATACGCGCCGTATGAATTTTCAACGCGCTTGAACTCAGAATCCACATATACAAGGTCGTTGTGACCGCTGGCGACGCTGTCGCCCAAAAGCACATATGTACCGTAATCGTAATACTTCTTTGCGCCTGCACTCTCGGTGCTGTCCGCGGCGAAGCAGACCGCGGAGCCGAAGGCCAATACGCATGTGAGAATCACTGCGACCGCCCTGCTTATAAACCTTTTCATTTTGATCCTTCTATCAGAATAGATAAAGCCGCACAGTCAAGAAACTGTACGACTTTAAAGTATCACAGATTTTTTTGAAAATCAATGTCCGAGGGCAAAAAAAGTAAATTATCCTAAATCAGTAGGCATTGTTTAAAAAAAGTGCGGTCATCCGCCAAATTTACAGGGCTTATTCATCGGCTTATTCCGATTATATGTTTCTCCGCTTCGACGCTGAGCGGCGTATAAGCGTTTATTTCTTTCGTTTGCAGGTCAAAGACAACGACCGCCTTATCTGCGCCGAGAAACATCTTCCCGTCGCTTACGAGCATATTAAAGACAAGCGGGGAATCGCAGTCGAACTCTGTTTTTAGCATATCTCCGTTTTCGGATATTTCGAGCAAGACCGATTTGGGATTTTCTCCGACGCGATCGGAAAGAAGAATATATGCCCGCTCTCCGGTCGCATAACGCGCTTTAAAATCCAGATTTTCGGCACTGAATATTTTATGATGTTTGCAGTCGCGGTCAAAGGAATAAATCGTTGTGCTCGCCAGACCGAGATGGCTCAATGAATCGACGGCGTATACTCTGTCTCCGAACTCAAAAACATCGCAAAAATTTCCGTCTATCTCCCCTCCCGGCGTTTCGAGCGCGCCGCCAAACTCGCCGTGGTTGCGGGACACGAAAGTGCCGAGGGAAGTTTCAAGCATGCATTCGCCGCTGTCAATGGGCGCGTCTTCATCCGGAACAATTGCCTCTTCAAGACGGCAGACAATTTCGCCGTCCTTTTCCGCGACCCTTACAAATTCCGGAAAGAAATCATATCCCTCGGCATAGAAATCCGGTCTGTATGTTTTGAGGAAATTTTTGGCATAGTATCCGCCGCAGATGTGCGGATCGGTCCGGCGCAGTTCATCGAGCTTCTGCCACTGATTTTTAGTATTTTCGTTCATCGTTGACACCTCTGAAAGATATTACTGTTCTACGATATAATAATATCACAATGTGTGTACGATAAAACGGACAGGTAATTAAAATCCGCCACTTGAAATAGAAAAGCAACGGCGGATTATCTTTAAATTTTTCTAAGCGACACCACCGTCTCGATATAGCACGATACGACAGGAAGTACGTCATACCTGCCTGTCCGTTACTCATAACTGGTCAATAAACCTTTCAACGATAACTCAGGGCTATCGTTATTTGTTTCTTCCACCATAAATAAACACTGCATCTTCAGTTGTAATTTCCGAAGTCACGTTGTTAAAATATGTGAATTTCGTATCTATTGCTGGCATCTCCAATCCCGTCAAGTCCCTGCCTATATCATGTGCCTTAACAGGTAAAGTTTCACATATTTTTAGTATATATGTTATTTCTCCAAACCAGGTAATACATCCAAGTAATTCACATTTGCCACTCTCAAAACTTATCATTGTCCCTACAACATGCGCCGTATCATTTGGTGGTGTAGCTGCAGTTACATATCCAGTTGAATAACGAAACCATAAGCTATCATCCCACACGCCATACCGAATACAATTTCTCAACGCGTCGAATTTTGAGTCAGGCATAAACTCTGCGGAATTACTCCAGCACAGATAGTTGAAAATCGTTTTAGCGCACACTCGTCTTACAATTGGATCAATTGAGAATTTAATGTTTGTCAGAAAATCCGACTTACTATATTCACTAGCTATCTCCTTTTCCGAATACGTTGACTTCTCATTTAAATATCCTCAGGTGAAATGTAGGATAATCGTATTCAATCGTATCAATCAGATCTCCTACGGATACCATTACATCCAGCTCTTCTTTTATTTCTCTTATAAGAGCCTGCTGTGGCGTCTCTCCGGCCTCAATCTTTCCGCCAGGGAACTCCCTCTGTCCTTTAAATTCTCCGTAGCCTCTTGCAGTTGCAAATATCCTGTCACCTTAACGGATAACTGCTGCTACCACTCTAACTATTTTCATATTGTCCACTTATACAAATTCCAGCAACTTCTTCTCCATGCAGAATTCGTAACCCATCTTCTTTTCTCCAACGGTGTCAAACTGTATAACAATAGTGGTGCCGGCAATCTCAGTAATCTTGCCGGTTCCAAAGGTTTTATGCTTCACTGTTTTACCTACAATATCCGCTGGGATAACAACAGATGGCTTCGGTTCTGGTTTTACATACACCGTCGCCTTTGCAATCGGAGGTTTTGTTTTACTCTTTTTGAGTTCCTGCATCATTTTGGTATATTCTTCATCCACGTTCTTACCGCGTGCCTTGTAGTCCTCCATATCTTTGAATACAAACATTTGTGGCTTCTGTACGTCATTATCCGGAACTGGCCGAACAGGGAACATCCATACTTTTCTTGGCACACCATCCTCACCAGGCTGGGTATCCGCATATGGTTTATCCAACAACTCAATTCTTCCGCAATAAACATACTCGCCGGCATCCATCACCTCAAATAAATGCACATCGACACCATTGAAGCCGCTTTCTGCGAGCGTTGCATTTTGAGACCAGTACAAATCCTGGTCTCCGGATTTACCCATGCCTGTATAATGTAAAACTCCGCCTATCCATTTATCATGATAAAGGCCCTTTGTATAATCGGATACAATAACAAGCGTATTCGTTGTTCTTGAACGACGCATACCTCCCATATTTCCGCATTTAAATATTTCTACGATATCCGCATTCTTTACAATTTGTCCTATTTTTAAGCCGGGATTAAACATAATAATACGCCTCCACTTCCATAACATCTATTCCACTGCCAAGTTTGCCTCTTAGTATCGAGTGGCTTAAACTGCGGTCAGCTCTGACAACAATTTCAGTGCCACAACCTATGACATCTAATCCACAGCCTAAACCCTACCGCATTTTTTCGGTCATCGACTTTTTCTCCGGTTGAGCTACAAAGTAGATATGTTTCCCTACAAGAAAACCGAGCTTTCCGCAAGGCTTCTCTGATGATACTAACCTCGCAAAAAGCCCGGAAATAAGCCACTTTCTGGCTCTTATTTATCTTTTCTTGACATCAACACTACCGTCTCCACGTGGTTCGTATGCGGGAACATATCGACGGGCTGAATCTTTTCGACTTTATAGCCGCGCTTTGTCAGAAAGCGCAGGTCGCGCTGCTGAGTTTCGGGGTTGCAGGAGATATAGACTATCTTTTTCGGCGCGAGGGTCACGAGCGACGACAGGAAGCACTCATCGCTTCCTGCGCGCGGAGGGTCCATGAAAACTATGTCCGCTTTCTCCCCGTCCTGCGCCATGCCGAGCATAAACTCGCCCGCATCGTCGCAGAAGAAGCGCACGTTCTTTATACCGTTTCGCTTGGCGTTCGATATTGCGTCATGGACGGCGTCGCGGTTGAGTTCAACACCTATCACCTCGCCCGCCCGCTTCGACGCGACGAGTCCTATAGTGCCGATACCGCAGTAGGCGTCGATGACCTTTTCGCGCCCGCTCATGCCGGCATATTCCATAGCGGTGTTATAAAGCACCTCGGTCTGCACCGGGTTTATCTGATAAAACGAGCGCGGAGATATTCTGAAAGTCAGCCCGCAGAGCTCGTCCTCGATTTTGCCCGTGCCGTAGAGCACATTCTCGCGCTCACCGAGCACAAGGCTCGTCTGATATGGGTTTATATTATGGACTATCGTTGTTATGTCGGGATGCTCCTTGCGAAGAGCTTTTACGAAGTTGTTCTTCGCGGGGAAAATCGGACCTGATGTGACGAGCACGACCATTATCTGATTTGTCTTGAATCCGCGCTTGACGAGGACATGACGAAGTGTACCGCCGCCGCTTCGCTCGTCATACGGCTGTATTCTGAAACTTTTCAGCATATTGCGGATCGAGACGATTATCTCATCCGCTTTTCTGTCCTCGGTGAGGCACGAATCGACGCAGACTATGCTGTGCGTGCCGGACTGATAGACGCCGGAAATTATCTTCCCGTTTCTCGCCGTGGCAAACGCCGCCTGAACCTTGTTGCGGTAATGATACGGCTCATCCATGCCGATTATCGGCTCGACATGGGCGAACTCGCCGAGCAGTTTTTCCACCTTGCGCTGTTTGAATTTCAGCTGCTCCGCGTAGCTCAGATTCTGCAGCTGGCATCCGCCGCATTTTTTATATAGAGGACACTTCTTTTCTTCAGTCATATCAAAATTCCATTCAAAAATATATTTTTATACTCGCTAAAAAACGGGGCTAACACATATGCGCAGTCCCGTTTTTTGTTATTTATCCTGCTCCGCTTTGTGCTCGGCTTTTTCTTTTTCCTTCTGTGCGATATCGTTGGTGTTTATCGAGTTGCGATAGACAACGAATCTGTCATAGAGGAACTCGGTCACAAGATTCGTTGCCATGCAAAGAACCTGAACGAGATATGTGTTCCACTCAAGAGTACCCGTAGCATATTTCGTAAACCATGTTGTCAGCGGGGTGAACACGCAATAGAACGCCGCGACCTTGAGCATGGCGATCGGAACATTGTTTGCCGACTTGAATGTAAACTTGCGGTTGAAAGTGAAATTCCAAAGCACGGAGAGAACAAGAGAAATGAGATACGATATCTCCGGCTTCAAATGAAACACTTCATTGAAAAGCGCGTCAGACGCAAACTGAATTATTCCCGCAGAAGCCGAGAACAGAGCAAATTTGACAGTCTGAAGAATGTTTTCCTTTGTGCTGAGCTTCTGATTTTCGGCAGCACCCTGCGTTTCTTTTTTCTCGTCTGACATAAGTTATCTCCCCTTTTATGTTTTTACAGATTCCCGGCATTTCTGAGCATCTCTTCGGCCGATTTGAGCTGAAGTTCGGTGACATCGAGTCCACCGGTTATCCTTGCTATTTCATATTTTCTGCCCTCTGTGTCGAGGCGTTCGACCTTTGTATAGGTCTTGCCGTCCGAGACGGATTTGCTGATTCTCATGTGGCAGTCCGCCTGCGCCGCTATCTGAGCGGAATGGGTGACGCATATGACCTGCCTGCCGCGCGAGACCTCTTTGAGCTTCATGGCAACTTTCTGCGCCGCTCTGCCGCTGAGTCCCGCGTCTATCTCATCGAATATCATCGTATCGAGTCCGTCTCTGCCGGCGATAACGCTCTTTATCGCGAGCATTATGCGCGACAGCTCGCCGCCCGAAGCGATTTTTGCGAGGGGCTTGAGCGTCTCGCCCGCGTTTGCGGAGATGAGAAATTCTATATTGTCCGCACCGTTTATTGTAAACGGTGTTTTTTCTCTGTTGACTTTGAAGCTGACCGACGGCATATCGAGAAATTCGAGCTGTTCGGTCACTCCGCGCTCAAACTCGCGCGATGCCTTTTCGCGCGCCGCAGTAAGCTTTTCGGCAAGGGCGCGAACCTCGGCTTTGGTCGAGCTGACGAGCGCATCGAGCTCTTTGACCCGCTCATCCGAGAGGGCTATTTTATTGCGCTCCTCGCGCGCGGAATCAAGGAAAGAGAGCATTTCATCTTCCGTCGAGCCGTATTTTACTGAGAGGCGGAAAAGCTCATCAAGTCTCGCTTCAATCTCTTCGAGCTCGGACGGATCATAGGAGAAATCTTCAATAGCCGAGCGAAGTTCTCCCGCGCAGTCCTCAAGCTCATAGCCGACATTGCGAAGAGTCTTTGCGGCAGACTCGACGTCTTTATAGAATCGGGCAGCGTCCTCCGCGTTCCCGGCGCAGTCGCCTATCGCGCTTATCACGCCGAAGCTGTCATCGGCACCCTGGAGAATATCATACGCCGCTCTAAGCGATGCCGTGACGCGCTCGCAGTTTTGCAGAAGCGTCTTTCGCTCGTTGAGTTCGTCGCGCTCTCCGGGTCTTATATCCGCCTGTTCAAGCTCGTTTATCTGATAATCGAGCAGATCAAGCCGGCGAAGCTTCTCCGACTCGTCGGTTTTGAGGGAGTCGCGCTCCCTGATATACGAACAGAGTTCTCTGAATTTCTCTCTGTATTCTTCAAGCAATTCGGCATCGTCCGCGACGCAGTCGATGAACTCGAAGTGCTTTTCGGGCGCCATGAGCGCCTGATTGTTATGCTGACCGTGTATGTTTATCAGCTCATGCCCCGCCTGTCGGAGCGCGGCGACATTCGAGGGCACGCCGTTTATGCGGCAGGTATTTTTGCCGTCCAGACCGAGGGTTCGGCGAAGAAGTATATTCCCGTCCTCGTCGGGCTCGATATCATATTCTTTAAGCCGCGCGGCAGTGTCGGCGGAAACGCCGGAGAAGAGTGCAGTAACGCTCGCGGACTGCGCGCCGGTTCTGATAAGCTCGCGTGACGTGCGCTCACCGAGCACGGCGTTTATAGAATCGATTATGATCGACTTGCCCGCGCCGGTTTCGCCCGTAAGGACATTGAGCCCCGAATCGAACTCGATATCGGCGCTCTCAATTATTGCTATATTCTCTATTTTCAGACTGAGAAGCATAGCTCAAACCTCATTTTTCAATAAGTCGTTTTATGGAATCTTTCATCTGCGAAGCATAGCTTTCGCTTCTGCAAAGGGCAAATATAGTATCATCGCCCGCGAGGGTGCCGACAAGCCCCTCCCAATGCATGGAATCAAACGCCGCGCACGCCGCCTGAGCCATGCCGGTATAGCAGCGGATAACAATTGTATTGCCCGCATAGTCGGCGGAGACGACGGACTGGGCGAATATGCTGCGGAACTTCGAGAGTAGTTCGTCCGACTCGGTCTTTGTGACGGCGTATTTATACTGACCGTTTGCGCCCATAGTCTTGACAAGGCGCAGCTCTTTTATATCGCGCGAAACCGTCGCCTGAGTGGCGTCAAAGCCGCTGTCTTTGAGCTTCTGAAGAAGCTCGTCCTGGGTTGACAGGTCATATTTTTCAATTATTTCGAGTATTGCTTCCTGCCTTCTTTTTTTCAAGGTTATACCTCCCGTTCATCGTGGGAACTGCTGTTCCATTTCATCATTTTTCTGTTGAGTATATCTACAAAACTGTCGTTCTTGAGTCTGATAAAACTCGCGCAGATGTCCGCCTTTTCGACCGTTATGCTCCCCTGCGCCGAGACTGTGAACGGCTCGTCGCCGTCGCACGAGACGGAGAGCGGTCCGTCATCATCGGAATAGATGCGCAGCACCGCGTCGTCTCCCAAAACGAGCGAACGGGTGAACACCGAATGAGAACAAATCGGAGTGAGTATCATACACTCGAGCTTCGGATCGACCACGGGACCGCCGGCAGAGAGAGAATATGCCGTTGAACCAGTCGGAGTCGAGAGAATGAGTCCGTCGCCGAGATAGCGGTTGAAATATCTGCCGTCGAGATCGACATTTATCTCGGAAATTCTGCTGAGCCTCGACAGGCGCATTACGGTAGAGTCGTTCATGCTGTATCCGCTCTGCACGCTGTCGCCGTCGGCGGCGGTGGTTTTGAGCATCATGCGCTTATCCATGCTGTAATCGCCGGTTATGAGCTTTTCGAGCAGATCGAGCTCGTGTATCTCGAGACCCGCCATAAACGCAAGGCGACCCGCGTTGATGCCGAGGACGGGCTTTGAATAAACCGCGGCCTTCTTGGCGGAATGGATTATCGTTCCGTCTCCACCGACGGTTATAACCGCCTCGCAGCCGCCGAGCAGCTCTTTTTCAGGCAAAAATTCAGCCTTGGTATCGGAAAACACATTTTCCGTACTGAGCGGCAGAGAATATGCCGCACCGAGTTCGTCGAGCTTCGCACAGATGAGCCTTGTCACCTGAGCGGCGTTTTTGCGAGTAAGATTTGGAATTATTGCAAACATCATAGTTATTCTCCCGCTTTGAAACAGGCGTGCGCCGCGCTGACGACTCCCGCGACATCGGGTGCCGAAACGGACTGCACTTCGTCCTTTTTCAGATATACGAGGTATTCTATATTGCCCTCCGGTCCTTTGACAGGGGAAAAATCGAGAGCCGACACCGAAAATCCCGCCTGCACGGCATAGGAGCAGACATTTTTGATGACTTTTATGTGCACGCGTGGATCTTTGACCACGCCTTTCTTGCCGACATTCTCCCTGCCCGCCTCGAACTGGGGCTTTATCAGGCAGACGGCACTGCCGCCGTCTTTTAAAAGCGGCGAAAGCGCAGGCAGGATATATTTCAGAGATATAAACGAGACATCCGCGCTCGCAAAATCGGCGCGCTCGGGAATCTCTTTTTCCGTTATGTATCTGAAATTTGTCTTTTCGAGATCGACAACGCGGGGATCGGACTTCAGCTTCGGCGAAAGCTGACCGCTGCCGGAATCGACAGCGTAGACTTTTTTAGCGCCGTTTTGGAGCATACAGTCGGTAAATCCGCCCGTTGACGCGCCGATATCGATGCATAAATATCCGCTCAAATCGAGTTTGAAAACATCGACGGCTTTCTCAAGTTTTAGTCCGCCGCGGCTGACATAGCGTTCCGACTCGCCTTTATACTCGATTATATCACAGTCACTCGCCAAAAGTCCAGCTTTAGATACAACTTTGCCGTTTAAATATACATTCCCGCTCTTTATCATTTCCTTGGCTTTTTCGCGCGACGGCGCGACACCCAAGGAGACCATCAGAGCGTCTATGCGCTTTCTGTTTTCCTCCACGGTCAATCCTCCGCAGAAGTGACGAACGAGAGCACGCCCTCTTCGTCAAAGCCGTATTTATGCAAGAGCGACTCAACGGACGCCTGCTTGACAAAACCGTTTTCGATAGCTCTGAGATGATATTTCCCGGAGAATCCCGCTTTCGATAGGTCGAACAGGAAGCCTTCGCCCGCTCCGCCGCGGCGTATGCCCTCTTCGAAGAAATAGACATCCTTGCAGTCTTTCGCCGCTTCTACCGCGCCCTCGCAGACGGGAATTATGCGGTTGAGCTTTATAAGCTTCACTGATTCGCCGGAATTCACAAGCTTTTCATATGCGAACGCGCAGGCTGAAAAAGTCCTGCCGTAGGTTATGATTGCCTTTTCGGCGTTTTCGTCGCCGAACACATCAAAGTCGGCAAAGGTCGGTTTGATGCTCTCGGGTATCGCGCGCTGAGCTCCGCGCGGATATCTGACCGCGACGAGCTTCGACTCGGAATAGAGCGCCTGCTGCATGGCGTGCTTGAGTCCCTCATAGGACGAGGGCGAATAGACGGTTATATCCGGCACGCTTCTGAGCATCGAAACATCAAAAACGCCCTGGTGTGTCTCGCCATCTTCGCCGACAAATCCGGCGCGGTCGATGGCGATGACCATCTTCTGCTTCTGGAGAGCGGCATCGTGCAGAAGCTGATCAAAGCAGCGCTGGAGGAAGGTGGAATAGACTGCAAAAACCGGGATAAATCCGCTCTTTGCAAGACCGAGCGCGAACGCCACGGCGTGCTCCTCGGCGATGCCTATATCAAAGAATCTGTATTTATATTCATTCGAGAACCGCTCAAGCCCCGTGCCGATGGACATAGCCGCGGTTATGGCGCACACGCGGTCATCGCAGGACGCGAAGCGGCACATGATATCGCCGAAATTGCTCGAAAAGCTCGTACCGGATGAAAGAGGCTCGCCGGTGTTGATATCAAACTTCGAGATTCCGTGGAACTGCTCGGGCGAACGCTCGGCAAAGTCATAGCCCTTGCCCTTGAGAGTATTGACATGGAGAAGCACGGGTTTGTCATACTTCTTCGCCATCTCAAACGCTTCGCAGAGCTGCTGGATATTGTGCCCGTCGATGGGTCCGATATAGTGAAGTCCGAGATCCTCGAACCACGAATCGGAATAGATAATGCGCTTCAATGCGCTCTTTATATCAAACGCGGCATCCGAAAGCTCATTTCCGATGATCGGGATATGTTTCAGGAGCTTTTCGGTGTGCGCTTTCATGCGGTAATATTCAGGTTTCGCTCTGACGACGGCGAGATAACGTGCCATCGAGCCGACATTTTCGGAGATAGACATCTCGTTATCATTGAGCACGATTATGAGCCTGTCGTGCGTTCTGCCGGCGTTGTTTAAAGCCTCATAGAACATTCCGCCGGTCATTGAGCCGTCTCCGACGACGGCGACGACGGTATTCTTGCTGCCGCGCATGGTGTTCGCGGTCGAGAGTCCGAGCGCACTCGATGCGGCGGTGCTGGAATGGCCGCTGTAGAACATATCATGCTCGCTCTCATCCGGGCGGCAGAAGCCCGAGAGCCCGCCCTCCTGACGCAGGGTGTGAAAGCGCTCGTATCTGCCTGTGAGCAGCTTGTGGGTATAGGCCTGATGGCCGACATCCCAGACAAACTTATCGCGCGGGGAATCGAACTCCTTATGCATGGCGAGAGTCAGCTCCACGACGCCGAGATTGGACGCGAGATGACCGCCGTTCTTCGAGACCGTGTCGATAAGAACTGTGCGTATCTCGGCGGCAAGCTCGTTTAGCTGAGCATAGCTCATGCCTTTTATATCCGCCGGGGAATGTATATTTTTAAGGTAATTGTCAGATGCCATTTGACTTCAACCTTTCACTGAGAATGGATTGACGATCACTTATTTCTGGAAAGAAGCTTTTTGGAAAGCGATATCAAAAATTCAGCCTCATCGCCGAAAACTTTAAGCGCGTCTATTGCCTTATTGGTAAGCTCCGCGGCTATTTTCTGCGCCTTTTCGAGACCGAGGAGCGAGACATAGGTGTTTTTGCAGTTTTCGGCGTCGCTGCCTATCGGCTTGCCGAGGGTCGCCTCGTCGCTCGTGACATCGAGGATATCATCGACTATCTGGAATGCTATGCCGAGATTTTCGGCATATACTCTCGCCGCTTCGAGCTTTTTATCGTCGGCTCCGGCGGCGATGCAGCCAAGCTGGCACGCGCATCTTATAAGCTCGCCCGTCTTGAGAATATCGACCGAGCGGAGGTCGTCGGCCGCAACCGTTTTATTTTCGTTTTCAAGGTCCTGAACCTGCCCCGCAATCATTCCGGCGCAGCCCGCCGCACGCGCAAGAAGCGAAACGGCCTTTGCAACGGCATCGGCGGGGATATCTTTCGCCTCGCCTGCGGTCTGGAATGCGAAAGTCAGCAGCGAATCGCCGGCAAGGAGCGCGTTTGCCTCGCCGAATTTGATATGGCTCGACGGCTTGCCGCGGCGCATATCGTCGTTGTCCATGCAGGGCAGATCGTCGTGGATGAGCGAATATGTGTGGATAAACTCGATAGCGCACGCAAGGGGCAAAGCCGCTTCGACGCTGCCGCCGCACATCCTGCAAAATTCGAGAGTCAGCATCGGGCGGATACGCTTGCCGCCGTTTTCGACGCTGTATCTCATCGCTTCGAGCATTTTTGTTTCACCCGCGCCCGACGGCTCGGACGAAAGATATGCCATGAGCGAGTTATTTATCATAGAGATATACTCGTCGGCTGTATATTTTTTACTCATCTTCATTCTCCTTTTCAAGCTCGGACAGTTCTTTTATCTTCGTCTGAGCTTTGTCGAGATACTCGTTGCAGAAAGAGACGAGCTTCGTCCCCTCTTCAAAGAGCTTCAATGACTCATCGAGAGAAGCGTCGCCGCACTCGAGAGCGGAAACTATATCTTCAAGTCTTTTGACTGAATCTTCATAAGTTTTCTTAGCCATTGTCTGTTCCTCCGTTTCTGGCAGATGAAGTGACGCGGGCGGTGAGCTTTATATCCGCCGCAGTCACGGTTATATCGTCGCCCTCTTTGGGGACATTCGTTTTTGATATCAGCTTTCCACCGCGTTCGACCGCCGCATAGCCGCCCGAGAGTATTCTCAGGGGGCTGAGTGCATCGAGCCTGCCCGCGAGGACGGAGAGATTTAATTTATCCCTGTGATGCGCCTGCAGAGCCGCCGACTGCATATCGGAAAAGAGCGAATCGAGAGTCTGCCGCTGAGAGATTATCTGCTGCATCGGTCCGTATGCCGAAAGTTCTGCGGAGATGCGTTTTATTTCATTACAGCCAAAGCGAATATGTGAATCCAGCGCAGAGGCGCAGCGCCTGCCGAGTTGATTGATATATGCGTGCTGTTCCGCCCTGTCGCTGACGGCAAGTTCCGCCGCTGCGGACGGGGTCGGCGCGCGGAGATCCGCCGCGAAATCGCAGATAGTAAAATCCGTCTCGTGACCGACTGCAGAGATAACAGGGATATCGCTCGCCGCAACTGCGCGAGCCACTTTTTCTTCGTTAAAAGCCCAAAGCTCTTCGACCGAGCCGCCGCCGCGCCCGACTATGAGCACATCGGCATAACGCCCTGCGTTGAACCGCCTTATGGCATCGGATATCTGACCCGCCGCAGACGCACCCTGCACCTGCACGGGACAGAGGATTATCTGCGTTGACGGGCTGCGGCGCGTTATGACATTTATAATGTCCCTGACCGCAGCGCCCGTCGGCGAAGTGACGACGCCGACACACTTCGGGAAGCGCGGTATCGGGCGTTTGCGCTCCTGTGCAAAAAGTCCCTCCGCTTCAAGCTTTTTCTTGAGCTGTTCAAAGGCAATACTCAAAGCGCCCGCTCCGTCGGGCTGCATATCTTCAATATAGAGCTGATACTGACCGTCGCGCTCAAAGACGCTGACATGACCCCTGGCGATAACCTTCATACCGTTTTCGGGCACGAAGCCGAGGCGTTCGTTATCGGACTTGAACATGACTGCGCGCACTGCCGCTTTCTCGTCCTTGAGGGTCATGTAGAAATGCCCGGTGCGGTAATGATTCGTAAAATTCGATATTTCCCCGCTGACGAACACCGTTCGCAGGTTATAGTCCGAATCCATAACGGATTTTATATATCTGTTAAGTTGACTTACTGTTACGCTGACGGTTTCAAGCATTTTTCTGCTCCCTGAGATAAGTCAGATACGCCGTTCCGGCGGCATTATCCGCCGAGAATGCAGGCTCGGCAAAGTATGCGCCGAACTCCTTTGTAAATCTTTGGCGTATTATTGAATTGGACATCACGCCGCCCGCAAAGACAAGCGGTATGTTGCCGTATTTTTCGAGTATATTCTTCGTCATTTTTTCGAGAGCCGCCGACACGGAATCGAGGCAATAGAGCGCGATATCGCACTGCTCCTCGCCGCTTTTTATCATATCGAGGCACTTGTTTTCAATGCCCGAAAGGCAGCAGTCTGTGCCCTTGACGCAGAGTTTCGGCTTGAATACTTTTTGGCTTTTGAGCGCCAGTTTTTCGAGTTCTGCGCCCGCAGGGAACTTGAGTCCCATAGCAACGCCGACCCTGTCAACAGCCTGTCCCGCGTTGAGATCGAGAGTTCTGCCGATGATATCAATATTGAGAAGCTTCTCTTCATCGGGGCGCACCAAGAGCGCCTCGGTCGTTCCGCCGGAGACATGGAACGCGATAAACTCGCGGTCAAAAAGTTCAATATGCCCGCTCGAATAGACAGCCGCCGCGACATGACCCGCCTGATGCGAGAATTCATAAAGCGGCACGCCCAGGGCAGATGAGAGGCACTTCGCGGTATTGAGTCCGACGGTAAAGCACGGCATATACGAGCCCTCTGCATCACGCGGAGCATATGACGCGCCGATAAAATCGGGCTTACCGCACTCGTCGATAACAGCAGAAACGACCTGCCAGAGCTGCTGTGTATGATGAAACACGGCGTCGCTCTGACGCAGTCCGCGCTCACCGCTCTTGACGGGCAGAAGCATCTTCTTTTGAAAAACACATCCGCTCACATCATCAAAGGCTGCGGCGGATGTAGTATAGTTGCTTGTATCTATGCCAAGATAAACAGCCATGGCTTATTCCCCTTCCGGGGCGTCGGAGCCGCTTCTGTCGGCAAGCTTTTCTTCGCGCGCCACAGAGCCGAGAACACCGTTGACGAACGACGCATCCTCTGCCGTAGCGTATTTTTTGCACAGCTCGACAGCCTCGTTTATTGAGGTGCCGACCGGGACTTCCGGTATGTACATAAGCTCGCAGATGCTCAGTCGCATAGCGGACAGAGCGACGCGGGATATTCTGTGCTTCTTCCAGTTCTTTGAATATTTTTCGATGATATCATCGATTGAAAACAGCTTGTCCCACGCAGTCTGGGCGAGCATGGACGCGAACTCGTCCGGCTCTATAAGCTCGTTTTCAAGGCTGAGAGATATAATATCGTCCATATCCGTCTCGGGATTGAAGGACTTTTCAAACAGCAGGGCAAACGCCTGCTCTCTCGACTGGCTTCTTGTCATAAACTTTCCTGTACTCCCCTCAGAATTCCGCTCTCGGGCGGTAAACATTGCTCGGCATAAAAACCGAATCGAGCCCTCCCGCAAGAGAGGGCTTGAAAAATTTACTTTTCGCTTTCGGGCTTGATATCCATACCGGCTATCGAGACGTTGACTTTCGAGACCATCTTTCCGGTCATGCTCTGGACGGCATTCTTGACATTCTTCTGAATATCCGCCGCGACCTTCGGAATCTTGGTTCCGGGCGCGATATTGACGTGGATATATATCTTGACATCGTTATCCGACGACAAGACGCGCACGGACTTCGCCGCACCCTCTCCGAGCTTGAAGATCGAATGTACGTCGGGAGTCCTGGCGGCAAAGCTGCTCACGCCTTCAACGTCCTTGGCAGCATTGAGAGCTATCGATGCAATGACATCCTCGGATATTACGAGGTTGCCGATATTGTCAACAGTTTTGTTTTCTTCCACAGGGCATTCCTCCTTCTGCCCTATATTATAACACAAACTTGAAAATTCTCAACTACTTAATTCAACAATTGTTATGTTTTCGGCTGAAAAACCGGTCTGTTTGAGAACTATCTCCTTTATCTGGAGGATAACCGTGTCGTTGAGAGCGCCTTTTGCGACGATTACTTCGGCGGAGTTATTGTTGATTATCACGACGCAGTCGCCGCCGGTTTTCGCTTTTATCAGCGCTTCAATATCACCCTCGAGCTTTATCGCGTTCGACAGAGCCTTTAGCGCCACGGTTGCTTCTTTGACGGCGGAGGCATCGGACGAGCTGTCTTTTATAACTTTGTTGAGGGTCTCCGCCGCTTCGTCATGGGCGGAGTTTCTTCTGAGCTTGGCGGAGGCGAAATAATCGCTGCTCTTGCCGGTTGCCACCGCGCTCTCCGAGACTCCCGACGAATTGACAAGCTGCGCATCGCCGAGATTCCCGCCCGTGTTATCGACCGCCTCGACCGACGGCTTCGCGTTCGCGCTCTTCACCGATGGGCGGTTGTAATACCAGTTTATAAACACTGCCGAACCAAGGGCGAGAACGAGTGCCGCGGCGATTATCTGCCTTTTCCTGACGACCATAAATATCAATCCTTTCGGGTTTCTTTTATTTGAACGGCGCTGTTACGCCGACATTTTCGTGATATATACGCGCGACGCGCTGATATCGAGAACGGCGGTTATCGCCTGGGTTATCTCCTGGCGCACGGCATCCGAGCCGCCTCCCTCGCAAACGACCGCAACGCCGCGGATCTTCGGCTGAATGAGTTTTATTATCATTCCGCCCTCGTTCCCGTCGGTCTCTATAAGAACATACTCCTTTTCATCCGAAAAGTTTTCTTTTTCGAGAGCCGTGCCGCCGGAGGTGTCGCTTTTTATCTTTTCGTTTTTTGCATAGACCTGCTCGGCGCCGCTCTCGAGAGTCACCATGACGCGCGTTTTTCCCGCTCCGTCTATCGAAGAGACTATCTCGGTCAGGCGTTTTTCTATGTCTTCAGCGTAGGTCTCCTGGCTCTGCGCCGCAGTGACGCTCTCTTTTTTCTCCGCCTTCTTTTCGCCTGACGGAATAAATTCGGAGAGAATGAGCAGCACTACGCCGAGCACGCCGACCGCGCAGAGCACGGCAAGCTTCTTGTCGGAAGTGAATACGGACTTCATTTTTTCAAAAAAGTGTTTGATATCCATCAGCTTGTGCTCCCGGTTCTTATATCTATCACTGCGTCCCCCAACAGGTTTTGTAGTTTCTCGACTGCCGCTTCTTTCAGCACTGCCCCGCCCGGCAATATGATATTCGCCTTTTTAATAAATATGCCGCCATACTCATCAATATCCGTCAAAAGGTCTATTTCGCAGTCGGGGTAGCCGTAGGACGCGAGTATTTCCTGCACGCCGTCCTGCATCTGCTGGGCATATGCGGCGGTCAGGCGGTAGTTCACTTCGTTATTTAGTTCGCTTGGTATCAGAGCCTCTGTGTCGGGCGAGGATGCAGAAAAATTTGTTTTCATTATGGCGCTCGCAAGTGGAAAAACGAGCGCGCATATGACCGCCAGCGCAGTGACGCACCGCATTATTTTCTGCATATTTCCCTTTGGCACGATCGCATATATGACCGACGAGAATATCGCTGCAGTGCACACGCCGAGCGCCCATTTTTTCAGTTCCTCCATGCTAAGCACCAGCTTTCACGGAGATGACTATCCCCGTTGAGATAATAAAGAGAGCCGCCGTAAAAATCACCGCCGCGTTTATCACGGTCAGCGCGGACGAGAGAGTGTCAAGCACTTCGCCTGTTGTGTCGTCCCCCATGGACGAAGAGAGCACGCCGAGGAGCTTCAACAAAATAATTCTTGCCGTCAACTGAAGAACGACGGGCAGGTCTATCATCACAACGGCGATAACACCAAACACGCCGACCGTGCTTTTGAGCAGAGATACACTGCCGATTATCGACGAATAGGCATCACTGAGCGCGCCGCCGACTATCGGCACGGCGGAGCTGAGCGCAAGCTTTATGCCCTTTGAAGCCAAGGTGTCCGCGCTCCCGGCGAGAAGACTTTTGAGCCCAAGAACAGCCGAAAACGCCGCCGCAATAAATGACAGAACGCCTATAGTGAGTTTTTTTATCATATCCGCGAGCTTTATGAGCTTCAATTCGGGGCTCAGCGACGCGGACACGCCGAAAGCCGAAAACGCGCCGCACAGGGGCATTATTATATTCCCTGCCGTCTGCGCCGCCGCCTGAGCCGCAGCCATGGCAAACGATCCGTAAGTCAGGGCGAGCGTGGGATTCCCCGCGGCGGTTATTATACCGGCAAGCACAGGAATGAGCGCGAGCATAAAATCAGAAGTTGTCTCAACGGCGCTCATCCCCTGCGAGATAACTCCGGCGGACGAGGCGAAGACGGTTATCGCGACGGCGCAGCCTATGACTATATTCAGCGGCTCGGAAAAGTTTTCGGCGGCGGCAGTGCCTTTGATAAGACCGACGAGAACAACAACGCCTGCGATTATAACCATGTCTTTTATCGGCTTTTTGAAGCTCCCGCGCGCGATATCGGCGAACATGGAGATAATTTTTTTAGGTGATGGCGAGAGCATCGACTGCCAATTTGATATATCTATCCCCGCCGAGTCAATAGTGTCTTTCACATCATCGGACAGAGAATCGTCGAGGCTGTCCGCTCCGCTCGACTCATAAAAAGACGAATAATTGTCCGTCGTCTCCTCTTCAAGTGCGAAGCACACGGCGGTATTGAGCGCGAGCAGCATCAGCAGAGCCGCAATCACTTTCAAGCATCTCATAGACGTCCCTCAGATATTTATCAGTTCTTTTGCGAGCGCGACCGCAGACTTTATCAGCGGCAGGGCGAGCGCGATTATCGCCGCCTTTGCCGCAAGCTCGGACACGCCCGCCACGGCGGAATTGCCGTTATCGCGGCAGATATCGCCCGCGATCTGCGCCGCGACGGCAACGCCGAGTGCCTTTATCAGCACGGATATGCACTCGCCGCCTGTCTCCGACATCCCGGAGAAAAAATCAAGTTGCGAGATTATATTCTGCAAAATGCGCACTGCGGACGCAGCTATCACCGCGACTGCCGCTATCTGCACTATCGGGGCATACTCCGGGCGATACTGCTTTATCACGGCGCACAGCACGCACACCGACACCGCGAGCGCGGCGGTTTTAATTATCTCCGCCATATCAGCCACCGAGCATACCGTTGACGGCATCAAGCAGCTGCGAAAGATACGGCAGCAGCATGATAAGCACTGCGGCTATGCCCGCCAGCACGGTTATCAGCGCATAATCATCCCGACCCGCTCTTGACAACACCTGACTGAGCACCGCCACGATTATGCCGACCATTGCTATTTTTATAACTATTCCCGCTTCCATAGACGATGCACGGCAAACGCCGTTCCTTTCCTGAATTTATCAGACAGCCGCTATCACAATGACTGCGCCCGCGAGCGCGCCGAGAGGCGGCAGAACTTTTGCATATTTCTTTTTCTTCTCCCGCGCCTCCGCGAGCCGCAGCTCAAAATCGGCACAGAACATATCGCAGTTTGCTATCTGCCCCTCGAGTGCGGTAGTACCGAGCGAGCGACCGAAAGAGACAAGCCGCGAGACATCGGACGAGGTCAAGCCGACTGTGTTTTTCCGCGCGGAGAGCGAATCGCTCCACGCCTGCGGAAACGGCTCGGAATCGCAGAGCTTTATGCACTCCGGGATAAACATGAGTTCTTTCAAATCCGGGGTCGAACCGAGTATCCCGAGCACATCGCCGACCGGGCAGCAGCAGCATTCAAGCTGGGTCCGCACAACGCGCAGCATAATGCATATCTTTTCAAGCAGGCTCACGCGCAGGCTCAGCATACGCGCCGCATATCCGCCCGCGAGCAGCAGCGCCGACGCCGTCAGGACGGCTCCGATCATTCGCATAAAAATGCTCCTTCAGATCATATATTCCAGCCGTCTCACCCGGGAATTCGCCGAGCATGACGAGCTTCGAGAACACGCCGGACGCGAGCAGCTCCGCCGCGGCGGGACGGCTACGCAGGTCTTCATCTTTGCCGACATGGACACTGACGAGAAAATTCACGCCAGAGTTCATGCCCTCCAAGATGCGCTTCGTTTCGGAGAGATTGCCTATCTCGTCGCAGATGATTATCTGAGGCGAGAGAGTTCTGAGCGCTGTCAAAATACCGACATCTTTCGGATAGCCTGTCAGAACGTCGGAGAAGCCGACATCGCACTGCGGGCATCCGCCGCTCGAAGCGGCTATCTCCCCGCGCTCGTCAACTATCGCCACACGATAATATCTGCCGCCTGAGACGCCCGACAGCCTGCGTGCGAGGTCGCGCAGGAGCGTTGTTTTGCCCGAGAGCGGAGGTCCCGCGATAATCGCGGACACGATACCTTGAGAAAAGAGAGAGGGATATATTTCATCCGCCGCGCCCGGAATTTCATGGGCGATGCGCAGATTCACGGACGAGATATCGCGAAACGACTTCACCGTCCCGCTTTCCGCCATGACCGCCGTTCCGCAAACTCCGGCTCTGTGTCCGTGGTCAAGGCTTATAAACCCGCTCGCCGCGGCGGCGGAATTTGAATGTACGGAATAGCCGCACATGCGCGAAAAGCTCGCCTGAAGCTCCGCAGGAGTTGCCGCAAGCGCACCCGGCGAATAGACCGAGCCGGTTCTGCCGCTTTTATAAACAAACAGCGAGCCGTCGCGCGTAACTATAACAACGGGTCTCGCGGCGCGCAGGCGAATTTCATATGCGCTCTCTTTGACACGGCTGTCGACCCCGAGCAGAACAGCGCGAAGCCGATCATCGAGAAAGTCCACCGCGCTGTCAAATGAATCCGCCGCCCGCATGATATCGCCTCCGTTTCTCTAAATAATATGAAGCCTTGTCCCCGGGTAGAACCGAAAAAAGCACCCTGCAAAAATGCAGAGTGCCGATAAAGCGGCTTTAAGCCCGGCAGTATAATATCTGTCGGGATTTTTGTAAATGATGTGATTAAAAATTGGGATTTGTCTATCAATTGAGCCATAGCAAGATAAAAGCAAGTAATTCAACCAAATTTTATCATCAGGCTTCAAATAGCCGCGCCGCAGTGTTTGATAGCCAACGGAGACAAGCGAGGGAACGGCTTGCGAAGCAAGACGCACAAGCACGCAC
>ERZ779877.171-NODE-171-length-75355-cov-8.307543_pt1 | contig 75355 bp, 78 predicted proteins | sample MGYA00511556_ERZ779877 | MGnify/ENA primary metagenome ERZ779877 (study PRJEB29588, sample SAMEA2159338) | human gut metagenome | biome: human gut; feature: human-associated habitat; material: faeces | place: Denmark | collected 2008/2010 ... | reverse complement strand
TCCCGCCTCCCGGCCGAGAAGGAGAACCGTTGCGTCTCCGCTCTCGCTGAGCGTCTGCAGCTTGACGAGATGGATGCCGACTACGAGCAGGCCGTGGCCTGGGGCGGCGGCATCGTCCAGTCCGTCCTGGCCCATCTGGACGGCGGCGGGGGTGAGGAGGCGGCGCGGGCCCTGGAATTTCTCCGCATCGCGGCGACGCACCGCTGCCCCTACGCCAAGTGGCTGTCCGTCTGCGCCGATATGACCGAAACGGAAACGATAGAAACGCTGCATTGGGCCGGCATGTTCCTGCGGGATATGGCCGTGCTGCGCAGCGGCGCCGAGCCGTCCTTGCTGCGGCTGAAACGGCACACTGACGACATGATGAAGCTCATGGCCTATTGGACGGACGACGCCATATTCGCCATGCTGCGGGCCTTCGACGAAGGCATGGAAGCGGCAGGCCGCCACGTCAATACGCGCCTTGTATGGGATTACGTCTGTATACAGTGCATACAGGCCAAAGGAGGTATTTAGTTGATAGTAGTAGGTATACGATTTAAACCTGCTGGTAAGATATATTATTTCGATCCGACGGGAATTCCCCTGGATTTGGAAGACGGCGTCATCGTCGAGACGGCCCGGGGCATGGAATACGGCTCCGTCGTCATCGCCCCGCGCAGCGTCGACTCGGCCGAGGTGGTGCAGCCCTTGAAGCCGATCATCCGGAAGGCCACGGCCAAGGACCTGCGCCAGGTGGAACGCAACAAAGAGCGGGAAAAGAAAGCCTTCGGCATCTGCCAGGAAAAAATTGCCAAGCATAAGCTGCCCATGAAGCTCATCGACGTGGACTACACCTTCGACATGGGCAAGATCATATTCTTTTTTACGGCCGACGGGCGCATCGACTTCCGCGAGCTGGTCCGCGATTTGGCCGCCGTGTTCCGCACCCGCATCGAGCTGCGCCAGATAGGCCTGCGCGACGAAGCGAAGATGGTCGGCGGCATCGGCTGCTGCGGCCGGCCCCTGTGCTGCGCCACCTTCCTGGGCGATTTCAAGCCCGTGTCGATCCGCATGGCCAAGAGCCAGGGCATGAGCCTGAACCCGACGAAGATTTCCGGTATCTGCGGCCGCCTCATGTGCTGCCTGCGCTATGAAAACTCCCTGTACACGTCGGGCGAGCTGAAATGCGCAAGCTGCCAGCAGAAAGCGGAGCAGCAGAAGCCGCCGGCCGTAGGCCGCAAGGTCATTACCGACGAAGGGACGGGCACGGTCCTGCGGGTCCACATGAAGGACCACACCGTCAAGGTACAGCTGGAAAACGGCCATACCATCAACGTGTCCTGGTCCGACGTGGCGGAAGTGGAACATGACTGATATCCTGCGGCCCCACGAGCGCCTCGACGACCTCGTATTGGACGGCATGAAGCTCATCCAGCGGGATGACCAGTTCTGCTTTTCCATCGATACGGTGCTCCTGGCCCATTTCGGTCCGGTCCTGCGCGGCCCGGCTCTCGACCTGGGGACGGGGACGGCGGCCATCCCCCTCATCCTGACGGCCCGCGGGGCGACGGACGTGACGGGCGTAGAGCTCAATCCGGTCATGGCTGACATCGCCCGCCGCAACGCGGCCCTCAACGGGCGGGACGACAGGATACGCATCGTCGAAGGCGACTACCGCCGCATTAAGGAATGGTCGCCCAGCGGCTATTACAGCGTCGTCTACGCCAACCCGCCGTACCGGGAAAAGAGCCGCGGCGCCTACAGCGAAACTGACGGCATTCGCCGGGCCCGCCACGAAGAGACGGCTACCTTGGACGACGTGATGGAAGCCGTCAAATATGCCTTGAAATACAGGGGACGGTTCCGCATGGTTCATATTACGGAACGGCTGACGGACATACTGGAATCCATGCGCCGCCACGGCGTAGAGCCCAAGGCGCTGCAGATGATTCACGGACGGCCCGATAAAAAGGCCAAGCTCTTTCTCGTCGAAGGCGTCCGCGGCGGCAGCGCCGGCTTAGAAATATGGCCGCCCCTCATCGTCCACGAAGCAGACGGCTCGTACAGCAGGGCCGTGTTGGATATGTACGGCAAGGAATAGGGGAAAGGAGATACGATGGCTGAAGTTTTTCAAAAGGGAACGCTCTATTTGTGCGCGACGCCCATAGGAAATTTGGAAGATATTACGTACCGCGTCGTCCGCTGCCTGCGCGAGGCCGACGTCGTCGCCGCCGAAGACACGCGCCATACGAAGCAGCTCCTGGCGGCCTATGACATCGATACGCCCCTGACGAGCTATCATGAGCACAACAAGGCCGAAAAGGGGCCCCAGCTCATCGACCTGCTCCGCCAGGGGCAGATGGTGGCCCTGGTCAGCGACGCCGGCATGCCGGCCATCTGCGACCCCGGCAGCGACCTCGTGCGGCTGGCTATCGAGGCCGGTATCCCCATCGTGCCCTTGCCCGGGGCCAACGCCGGCCTGACGGGCCTCATCGCGTCGGGCATGGACACGACGCAGTTTACCTTTATCGGCTTTCTGCCCAAGACGCAGAAGCATCGCCGGCCTGTGCTGGAGCGCGTGAAGAGCTACGGCGGGACGCTCATCTTTTACGAAGCGCCCCATCGCATCCAGACGGTGCTCCGGGAGCTCATCGACGTCCTGGGAGACCGGCAGGCCGTCATCTGCCGGGAACTGACTAAACGGTACGAACAATATATGCGCGGCCCCCTGAGCCAGGTGACGCAGGAGCTGGCCGAACAGGGCGCGCGCGGAGAATTTGTCATTCTCGTCGCCGGGGCGGCCGATTCGGAAGATACGCCTGCCGGCGACGGCGATTACGCCGCCCAGGTCCGGAAGCTCATGGATCAGGGCGTCGATAAAAAAGAAGCTGTCCGCATCGTAGCCAAGCGCTGCGGCGCGCCGAAACGCAGCGTCTATCAGGCTGCGCTCACGTTATCATAAGCCGGCTCATTTGCCGGCATAGGAGGAAAAGAACTCATGGCTGAAAAGAAGACCTATTACATTACGACTCCCATCTACTACCCCAGCGCCAAGCTGCACATCGGGCATACGTACTGCACGACCATCGCCGACTCGCTGGCCCGTTTCCACCGCCTCCGCGGCGACGACGTCTTTTTCCTGACCGGCTCGGACGAACACGGCCAGAAAATCCAGCGTGCCGCCGAAGCGAAAGGCGTCAAGCCCATCGAATACGTCGACGAAATCGTCGCCCTCTTCCAGCAGCTCTGGAAGAAGCTCAACATTTCCAACGACGACTTCATCCGCACGACGGAAGAACGGCACGAAAAGGTCGTACAGAAGCTCATGCAGATTTCCTACGACAACGGCGACATCTACAAGGGCGAATACGCCGGCTGGTACTGTACGCCCTGCGAATCCTTCTGGCCGGAAAACAAACTGCCTGAAGGACAGCACATCTGCCCGGACTGCGGCCGTCCCCTCGAGCTGGTCAAGGAAGAAGCCTACTTCCTGAAAATGAATAAATACGCCGACCGCTGGCTGAAATTCATCGAAGAAAATCCCGATTTCATCCAGCCCGAATCGCGGCGCAACGAAATGATCGCCTTCGTCAAGAGCGGCCTCGAAGACCTGTGCGTATCCCGCACGTCCTTCGACTGGGGCATCAAGGTACCCTGGGACCCGAAGCACGTCGTATACGTCTGGTTCGACGCCCTGGCAAACTACCTGACGGCGGCGGGCTACATCGACGACCCGGAAAAATTTGAAAAATTCTGGCCGGCCAACCTGCACCTCGTCGGCAAGGAAATCGTCCGCTTCCATACGATCATCTGGCCAATCATGCTCATGAGCTGCGGCCTGCCCCTGCCGAAGAAGGTCTTCGGCCACGGCTGGCTCATCGTCGACGGCACGAAGATGAGCAAATCCCTGGGCAACGTCGTCGACCCCATCCCCCTCATCGAACGGTACGGAGCCGACGCCCTGCGCTACTACCTGCTCAAGGAAGTGCGCCTCGGCCAGGACGGCAACTTCTCCCTGCCGTCGTTCATCAACCGCATCAACTCCGACCTGGCCAACGACCTGGGCAACCTCCTGCAGCGCACCCTGGCCATGGTCGAAAAATACGAAGGCGGCGTCGCCGCCGGCCCGACGGTGAAGGAACCTGTCGACGACGAACTGGCAGCCTGCGCCGTCGAAACGGCCAAGCAGTTTGAAGCCCTCATGGACGACATGAAGATCAACGACGCCATCAACGACGTCTGGGGCCTCATCCGCCGCAGCAATAAATACATCGACGAAACGACGCCGTGGGTCCTGGCCAAAGACGAAGCCAAGGCCGAACGCCTCCAGACCGTCTTGTACAACCTCCTCGAATCGCTGCGGGTCATCGCCCTCCTCGTCAGCCCCTTCATCCCCGTCAGCGCCGCCGACATGTGGAAACAGCTCGGCTTGTCCGATTTCGACAAGGCCCTCCTTTCCGACGGCCAGACCTGGGGCGGCTATCCGGCCGGTACGAAGGTCTGCAAGGGCAATGCCCTCTTCCCGCGGTACGACTTGAAGGAAGAAATCGCCGAAGACGAAGCGGCCAAGAAAGCGGCCCAGGCCTGCCCGGCAGCGCAGGAACCGACGAAGCCGGAAATCTCCATCGACGATTTCGGCGCCGTGGATCTGCGCGTCGGCAAGGTCGTCGCCTGCGACAAGATTCCCAAGGCGAAAAAGCTCCTGAAGCTGCAGATCGACCTCGGCACGGAAACGCGCCAAGTCGTCAGCGGTATTTCCCAATACTACGAACCGCAGGACCTCGTCGGCAAGAGCGTCGTCGTCGTGACGAACTTGAAGCCCGTGAAGCTGTGCGGCGTCGAATCGAAGGGCATGATTTTGGCAGCCTCCGACGGCAACGGCAACCTGCAGGTCGTCTTTGCCGACGGCATGGCGCCGGGAAGCCGGGTGCGCTGATGCTGTTCGATACGCACTGCCACATTACGTCGGGCTCGTATAACAAAGACCGGGAAGACATGATTCAGCGGGCCCTGGACGCCGGCATGAAATACATGATGTGTCCCGGTACGGACGTGCCGTCGTCTGCAGCGGCCGTCGCCCTGAGCCATCAGTACAAGGAGGTCTACGCCGCCGTCGGCATTCATCCCGAAGACGCGGCGTCGGCGACGCCCGAAGGCTTCGAGCAGATTCGCCAGTGGCTCCGGACGGAGCCGAAAGTCGTAGCCATCGGCGAAGTCGGCCTCGATTATTACTGGCCTGAGCCGTCCCATGAAATCCAGCAGGAAGTATTCATCGAGCAGATCAAGATGGCCCTCGAATTCGACATGCCTTTGGACATCCACGATCGGGAAGCCCACGGCGACACGATGGACCTCCTGCGCAAATACGGCAAGGGGACGCGGGGCGTCTTCCACTGCTATTCGGGGAGCCTCGAAATGGCCGAGGAGCTCATCAAGATGGGCTATTACATCGGCTTTACGGGCACTATGGTCTTCCCGAAGTCGACGAAGCTCAAGCGCATCGCCGCCGAGCTCCCCATCGACCGCATCCTCATCGAAACGGACTGCCCGTACCTCACGCCGCCGCCGTACCGGGGCAAGCGGAACGAGCCGGCCTACGTCCAGTACGTCGCCGACGAAATCGCCCGCCTGCGCGGCATGACGACGGAAGAAGTACGGCAGATTACCCTGGAAAACGGCAAGCGCATCTTCGGCATCACCGGTGACGAAGGATGACGCGGCCGAAGATCAGGCTGACGCTCATCGATAAGAAGGGCCCCTGCGGATGCCATCGGGGCCACCGCGTCGGCGATACCTTTGACTACGACACGGAGCGGGGCAAGCTCTGCCCCATGGCGATGCACGTCGCCTTTCCCTACGTCGATATCCTGCGCTATGGCGGCGCGATTCCGGGACAGCCCGAAGGCACGGCTGTCTTCTGCTGCCCCGACGTCGATGTCATCAACGTATTTAAAGCGGAAATCGTAACGGAATAACAACGAAGCAGCAGGCCGGTCCCGCGGGGCAGCCTGCTGCTTGCTATATCCTGTGATATTATTTGCTGCGAAGGAGCGAATCGGCATGATCCAACAGCTGTACCACAACCCCGACATCTACCAGATTCACGTAGATTTGCCGGACAACCCCCTGAAATACCTCAACTCGTACGTCGTCAAGGGGCCGACGCGCCACCTGGTCATCGACACGGGGTTCAACCGGCCCGAATGCCAGGCGGCCTTGTGCGGCGGCCTGCGCGAGCTGGACGTCGACCTGAGCCGGACGGACTTGTTTCTGACCCACCTCCACGGCGACCACAGCGGCCTCGTCGGCTTGTTTACCGCCGCCGGCTGCCCCGTATACATGAATGAAATAGACTATACCTATTTGTGCGACGAACACGCCGGACAAGCCTGGCAGTTCATCGAAGACACGTACATGAAGGAAGGCATGCCGCCGGAGGACATCAAGAGCCAGTTCACCAATCAGGCCCGCCGCTACTCGCCGCGCATCGATTTCCCCATCCATGCCGTAGCCGACGGCGACGTCGTGCGCCTGGCCGACATCGACTTTCACGTCATTCATACGCCGGGACACACGAAGGGTATCTGCTGCCTCTACCTGCCGGAGCAGGAAATCTTCTTCACCAGCGACCACATCCTCTTCGACATTACGCCGAACATCCAGGTGTGGCCCAATATGAGCGATTCGTTGGACCATTATCTGGAAAGCCTGGAAAAGGTGCGGAGCCTGCCGGTCAAGCTGGCCCTGCCGGGACACCGCAAGGGAAATACGTCCATCGTCTGGCGCATCGACGAAATCAAGGAACACCACCGCCGCCGCCTGAATGAAGTCCTGTCCATCGCCGCCGCCCAGCCGGGCTCGACGGCCTACGACATCGCCCCTCATATGACCTGGTCCATGCGCGGCAAGAAGTGGCATGAATTCCCGCCGACGCAGAAATGGTTCGCCATGGGCGAGACCCTGGCCCACATCGAATACCTGCTCCATCACGGCCAGCTGCGCCGGGAAGAGCAGGGCGGATTGTTCCGCTATTATCCCGTATAAGGGAATGCAAAAAGACTCGTACTGCACGGAAGCGTACGAGTCTTTTTATGAAGAGGGGACACTTATTTTGCAATCAAGTTCAGGGCTTGTTCCAGGTCGGCGATGATGTCTTCTGCATTTTCCAGCCCTACAGACAGGCGGACCAGCCCTTCGCTGATGCCGGCCATTTTTAATTCGTCCGGCGTGTAGGTCGAATGGGTCATGGATGCGGCGTGCTCGATGAGGGTTTCGGCGTCGCCTAAGGACACGGCCAGCTTGCAGAGTTTGACGTTGTCCATGACGACGGCTCCTTCGGCCTTGCCGCCCTTGAGCTCAAAGGAAATCATGCCGCCGGGCAGGGCCATCTGCTTCTTAGCCAGGTCGTACTGGGGGAAGCTCTTGAGGCCGGGATAGCTGACCGAGGCTACGGCCGGGTGGTCTTCCAGGAATGCGGCTACCTTCATGGCGTTGGCGCAGTGCCGTTCCATGCGGATTTCCAGCGTTTTCAGGCCGCGGGCGATGAGGAAGGCGTCGAAGGGGCTCAGGACGGAGCCCGTCATGTCCTTGATGCCGAAGAGGCGGACCTGGTCGATGTAGTCCTTGCGGCCGCAGACGAAGCCGGCGATGACGTCGCCGTGGCCGTTCAGGTACTTCGTCGCCGAGTGGACGACGATATCGGCGCCCAATTCGACGGGCCGCTGGATGTAGGGCGTGCAGAAGGTGTTGTCGACGACGACTTGGCAGCCCTCGATCTGGTGGGCCATGGCGCTGATGCTTTCAATGTCCATGATCTTCAGCGTCGGATTGGCCGGCGTTTCCAGGTAGACGGCCTTCGTGTCAGAGCGCAGGGCCTTCTGCACGGCGTCCAGATCGGTCATGTCGACGAAGGTCACGTCGACGCCGTAGCGGGTCAGGCCGTGGTTCATGAGGGCGAAGGTGCAGCCGTACAGCGTTTCGCTGGCTACGAGGTGGCCGCCCTGCTCCAGAAGGGTCCACAGGGCCGAGGAAATAGCGCCCATGCCCGAACCGGCAGACACGCAGGCCTCCGTGCCTTCCAGCAGGGCGATTTTTTCTTCGGCGACGGCGCAGGTCGGATTTCCCAGGCGGCTGTAAATGTAGCCGTCCTCCTGCAGGGCGAAGCGGCTGCCGCCCTGGGCGGCCGAGTCGAACACGAAGGTCGACGTCTGATAGATCGGGGCGGATAAGGCTCCGAACGTATTGGGCGCGGCTCCGCCGTGAATAGCCCGCGTAGCAAATCCTAACTGCATTAATTCTTCTCGTTTCATAAGTACCAGCCTCCTTGTCATACTATCGGCATGTATATAAATCCGAATGGCGAGGGCGTATCGGGCCCTCTTGCTATCTCAAAGTATATCAGCTATACTTTGACTTGAATAATATCGGGTAATGCCAATAAACCATAGATAAAAACTATGGAATAACGAGGAGGCGACAAAATATGACGCTGCAGCAGCTTAGGTATATCGTGGAGGTGTATAAGTGCGGGTCCATTACGGAGGCGGCTCACCGGCTGTTTATTGCCCAGCCGAGCCTGAGCAAGGCCATTAAGGACGTAGAGGACGAATTTCACATTACGATTTTGAAGCGCGGCCGCCACGGCGCGTCGTTTACGGAAGACGGCATGAAATTTCTCCAGTTTGCCCATCGGGTCCTGGACGCGTCCGACGACATCTACGAGTATTTCTCTCAGGGCCAGCCTAAGGAAAAGGATATCTATCTGTCCGTATCGTCGCAGCACTATATGTTCCCCGTCGACGCGCTGATCCGGTTCATGCAGCGGAAGGCCGGCGCGGCAGGCTACGTCGCGCGCATTCGGGAGGTCAAGACGCTGCAGGTCGTACAGGACGTCCTCGTGCAGGACAGCCAGATCGGGATTTTATATGTGTCCGACCTCATTGCCTCGTATATGCACCGGCTGTTTGAGAAAAACAACTTGGAGTTTATCCCCTTTTATAAATTCCCGCCCTACGTCTATCTCAGCAAGCGTCATCCCCTGGCGGGGCAGAAATCGCTGACCGTGCAGAAGCTGGCCCGCTATCCCTATGTGCGGTATGAGCAGGGAGGCGATCCCTATCAGTTTTCCGAAGAATTCGTCATACCGGAAATCTGCTCCCAAAAGGTCGTCTACGTGACGGACCGCTCGACGATGTTCAGCATCTTGTCCCATACGGACGCCTACAATCTGGGCACGGGCTGCCTGATTCCTTCCGTTGCCAGCGACGATATTACGGCTATTCCCCTCAAAGGGGAATTCGGCGGCATGACGATCGGCTGGATACAGCTCAAGAACATGTCTCTCAGCGCGGAAATGGAAGAATACATCCGCCTCCTGCGGGAATCGCTGTGCCAGGTAGCCCATGTCAGGACATAGGATATATCCTGGGATGGATTTCCTATCCATATAAAATATCTATGGAATACTGTTACGGATATATATTTTTTGTTTGCCGCCGTTCATGGTATCATGAAGGAAAAATACATATGCCGCGGACGTATGTACATCTTGCGTGAAGAGTTTGATTATTTTTATACAGGAAGGAGCGAATACATGGATATTAAGGAAGAAATTAAAACGGGGAAAAAGCTGCTTCGCCAATCCGCCGTCGAGCCGAGCGGAAAGGCCCTGATTCCCTTCGCCATCTTTGTCATCGTGTATTTAGGCTGCGGCGTCATCTTGGAATATCAAGGGGCGGAAATGGCCTTTTATCAGTTCCCGGCGCCGCTGGCAGCGATTATCGGCGTCATGGCCGCCTTTATCCTGCTGGCCGGGAGCTTTGACGAGAAGTTTGAGACCTTCGTCCGGGGCTGCGGCGATTCGAACATCCTCATCATGTGCATTATCTACCTGCTGGCCGGGGGCTTTGCCGCCGTGTGCAATGCCAGCGGCTGTCTGGACTCGACGGTCAACCTGGGGTTGACCTATATTCCGGCAGAATACCTGGCTGCAGGGATTTTCATCATTTCCGGCTTCATCGCCACGGCTACAGGCACGTCCTGCGGCAGCGCCGCCGCCGTCGGGCCCATCGCCATTGCCGTCGCCGACAAGGCGGGCATTTCCCTGCCCTTTATCATGGGCTGCGTCATCGGTGGCATCATGCTGGGCGACAACTTATCTATCATTTCCGACACGACCATCGCGTCGACGCGGACCCAGGGCTGCGAAATGAAGGACAAATTCAAGCTGAATTTCTGGCTGACCTTGGCGCCGGCAGTCATTACGGTCATCTTGCTCATCGCCTTTGGCGAATCGGGAGCCGGTGCGACGTCGGGGCCTTACGAATTCGACTGGATCAAGGTCTTGCCGTATATCGCCGTGCTGGTGACGGCCGTTATGGGCGTGAACGTGTTCGTTGTCCTCGTAGGCGGTATTTTCCTGGCCGGGGCCATCGGCCTGTGGTACGGCGCGCTGGCCCCCTTGTCCTTTGCCCAGGCCATTTATAAGGGCTTCCTCAGCATGAGCGACATTTTTCTCCTGTCCTTATTCACCGGAGGCCTGGCGGAAATGGTCAGCCGTGCCGGCGGCATCGCCTTCCTGCTGGACCGGGTGCAGCGCTTTATCCACGGGAAGAATTCGGCCGAGCTGGGGATTTCGGCCCTCGTGTCCATTACGGACATTGCCCTGGCCAACAATACCGTGGCCATCATCATCAACGGCGAAGTCGCCAAGGGAATCTGTTATACCTTCCGCGTCGACCCGCGCCGCAGCGCCGCCCTGCTCAGCACCTTTTCCTCCATCTTCCAGGGCCTCATCCCCTACGGCGCCCAGATGCTCATTGTGACCAGCTTCGCCGCCGGCAGAGTCTCGCCGCTGGAAGTCATCCCCTACGCCTGGTTCATTTACCTCTTAGCCATTTCAGCTATCGTTTCGGTTTTCATTCCCTTTTCCGACGGCTTTATCAAGAAAGACCCGTGGAACTTTGAAACGGGGAAGCCGCAGAGCAAGTCGGCTCTGTAATTTCATAGGACGTTCGTGCAGACCTGCCCTCGTATTGCCGGGGGCAGGTTTTTTCTGTGTGAACTAGTTGACCGAAAAAAGAATACTTTGCTATAATGAGTAACATAAAAGAACAAATAAAAACATAAAATTTGGAAATCTATGATATATGCCTTAAAGGAGGAGTACCTATGCTGCCTGTAGAACGACGGCAGTTCATTCTGGACGAACTGTATAAGAACAAGGCCGTGGCAGTAAACGAGCTGGCGCAGCAGCTCGGCGTCACGACGATGACCATACGAAGGGACTTGCAGCTGCTGGAAGATAACGGATTGGTGGAAAAGAGCCACGGCGGAGCCGTGCTGACGGAATCGCTGGTCAAGGAAGCGACGTATCACAACCGCAAGCTGGTGCGGATACAAGAAAAGCGGCAGATTGCAGAAGCCGCTCTGCCGCTCATCGAATCGTCCATGAGCATTTACCTGGACGCCGGGACGACGAATTACGAATTGGCTGAATTGATTGCCAAGAAGCGCTGGGACGGGCTGACCGTCGTCACGAACGACCTGGCCATCGCCCAGGTATTGATGCCGGCGGCGGGGCTGGACGTGATTATGCTGGGCGGCTACGTCGATGAAGAATCGGGTTCGACCTGCGGCGCCTTGGCTACGAACATGGTCCGGCAGATGCATTTCGACTTGAACTTCCTGGGGACCCAGGCTGTGACGCCTGATTGGCGGGTTATGACGGCCAACGCCCAGAAAATTGATTTGAAGCGGGCCTGCGTGGAGGCCGCTGACAAGACCGTGCTGGCGGCAGATCATTCCAAGTTCAAAAAGCACAAGCTGCATTATATTTTTGATATCTGGGCCATGGATGTGGTCATCAGCGATTACGTCCTGGAGCCGGAGGAAGAAAAGCTGTTTCAAGAGCATAACGTGACGTTTATACACGTGTAACGGAGGGATACCATGCATGAATTTGTTGTAATTGCCGACGATTTTACCGGCGCGAACGACACGGGCGTCCAGATTTGCAAGAAAGGGATTCCCGTACAGGTGGTATTGGATGCGGCGCAGGTTGCCGGCAACGCAGACAGCCTCGTCGTCGATACGGAGAGCCGCGTCGTATCGCCCCAGGAAGCGTACGACAAGGTCTTTGGAGCGGTACAGGCCGTCATGGCCGCCGGCGGCTGCCGCTATTTGTATAAGAAGGTGGATTCTACCCTGCGCGGCCATATACGGGAAGAAGTCCGGGCCGCTATAGACGCCTATGAGCCGGAAACGATTCTTTTCGCGCCGTCCTATCCGGCCCAGGGACGATGGGTACAGGGAAAGCGGCTGTATGTGCAGGGAACGGCGCTGCTGGATACGGAAATCGCCAAGGACCCGCGCAATCCGCTGGAGTGCGATAATATTGCCGAGCTGCTGGAGCCCTGTACGGGACCGGTTCGTCATTATGCCGTGTCCGATTTAGAAGGAGAGACCGTGCGCATTGGCGCAGGAGCCTATACGTTTGACGCCGTGTCGCCGGAGCATTTGACGTATATCGCCCGGCAGGCCGTAGATTCGGGCCGCCGGATTCTGTGGATTGGTTCCGCCGGCTTGGCGGAAGCCTTGCTGAACGTTCTGTATCCGCCGAAACCGGCCGTCGCCGTCGTCGGCAGCATCAGCGGCAAGACGATGGAACAAATTGCCTATTGCCGGGCCCAGGGCATGCCGGTCGTTCGCATCGACATGGCGAAGGCCCATCAGACCGGCAGTATACGGGAAGAGATGGCTCAGGCGGCGGCGCTCCTGAAGAGCGGTACGGATGTCGTCGTTACGGCGGCGGCCTGCCGGCAGGATTATGAAGACTTCGTCGCTTATGGAAAGCGGATCGGCTTGTCGACCGATGCCTTAGCCGAATGTACGAAGCGCACCCTGAGCGAGGCCGTCCCGCAGCTGCTGCAGAAGGCCGACGCGGCGGGATTGTTCCTGACTGGCGGAGACACGGCGATCGCCGTCATTCAGGCCCTGCAGTGCGCAGGCTCACAGATTCAGCAGGAAATCCTGCCGGGATTTGTGCAGGGACGACTTTGCGGCGGCCCATGGGACGGCATGGCTGTCGTCACGAAAGCCGGGGCCTTCGGCAGCAAGGCGGACATATGGGCCTGCATGCAGCGCCTGCGGATGCTGTAAAAGAATATAACGCCTAAACGGAACGAGCTGCGGAATGGGGAGACGATCTTCATTCTGCAGTCCTTTTTGTTTGAATATGTTTTATTCTGTTTTAATCATGTTGAAATCGCATAACGCGGCTATCCTCGCTGGTTCAACATCGTGAACTAAAATCGTCGTGCGAGCAGAAATATTGCAGAGTATCAGTCGTTACAGCACATGATAAAAAAGCATGTTGTCGATATGACTTTTGTATTGACTTATAGGGCGTTGAAATTTATAATAAAAGCAACAAAAATAAACAAAACAAAACAACACAAAACTTGCATATCTGTTGCTTTGTGGAAGGAGGAGCTGTCTTGGCAGCAAAATTTGTCGGCATTACGATGGGCGATCCTGCCGGTATCGGCCCTGAAATATCGTTAAAAGCTTTGGAATATCATCAGGAATATCAGCAATCTACGGTGATTTACGGCAGCTACGGCGTATTGAAATACTATCATGACGCGCTGAAGATGAAGACGCCCTTGGCGCGCATCGACAACGTGGGAGATTTCAAACCGGGCTGTATCAACGTCATTTCCGTCGTAGAGTTGGAAGTGGGAAAGGACTTTAAAATCGGTCAGGTATCTGCCGCTGCCGGCGACGGCGCGTATCAGTATATCGCCCGGGCCATCGACGACGCCATGAAAGGCGACATCAGCGTCGTCACGACGGCGCCGCTCAATAAGGAAGCCCTTCACAAAGGCGGCCATAACTTCGACGGCCACACGGAAATATTCGCGACGCTGACTGGCACTCAGACGTATACGATGATGCTCTGGTGCGAAACGATGTCCGTCGTCCACGTTTCGACGCACTGTTCCCTGCGGGAAGCCTGCGACAGGGCGACGAAGGCCCGCGTCCTCGAATGCATCCATTTAGCCGACGACGCCATGAAGCGGCTGGGAAAACCGTCGCCGCGAATTGCCGTCGCCGGGCTCAATCCGCACAGCGGGGAAGCAGGTATCTTCGGCCGGGAAGAAATTGAAGAAATCACGCCGGCCATTGAAGCGGCGAAGAAGGAAGGCCTTTGCGTAGACGGGCCCGTATCGCCGGACACGGTATTCTTAAAGGCCCATAAGGGCGTGTACGACATCGTCGTGGCCATGTACCATGACCAGGGGCATATCCCCATGAAGATGATGGCCTTTGATTCGGGCGTCAACGTCACCCTGGGCCTGCCGATCATCCGCACGTCCGTCGACCACGGCACGGCCTTCGATATTGCCGGAAAGGGAATCGCCAACGAAGAAAGCATGCTGTATGCCCTGGATTTAGGAAAAAACTTTGCCAATACCTAATTATTTTTTAGTACTCCATGATAATAAAAAACAGGCAGCTAATTTAGTAATATAAAAAGCTGCCTGTTTTTTTATTACAAATGCATGCTCTCCTGATTGTTCATGGAGAAGCCGCCCCGTTCTACGTTATCGAAGTCCAAGGCCGGGTCGTATTCTATTTTGATGGCTTTTAATTTTTTTACAAGGCCCCAGGGTTCCTGGACGGACAGGGTTTCGCCGCGGCCGGAGAGGACCCACAGGACTTTATAGCCTCGCGGCGGTTCGGCGAGCTTGGTTTCGCCTTTGCCGTCGGTGAAGTAGATGAGGAGGTCGGTGTCCTTAGCCTCGTTGGCGTACTGGAAGACCGGCGAGTAGGACGTGCCGCCGCGGACGTCGAGGCGGTTTTTGATGTCGGCCAGCTCGCGGACCTGATAGACGCGGCGGATTTCGTCGTCGCATTCGATGAGGGTGATGTCGTGCTTATAGTTGCGGACGATGTGGAAGACTTCCTGCATGGCCTGCTTGAACTCGCTGTCGCTGATGCTGCCGCTGATGTCGACGGCGACGATGAGCCTGGCCACGTGGGCCCGCAGGTGGCCGGGCAGGTCCAGCCGTTCCGGCTGGCGGCGGTTGCGCCGGGCCGTCGTCTTTTTCTTGCCGCTGGCGATGGAGCCGACCAGTTTTTTCAGGTACCAGTGCCAGGGCAGGTCTTCGTCTTCGGCTTTCAGAGCGGAAATCATGCTTTCCAAATAGTTGGAGAGCTGGCCCTTGTGGGCCGAATCGATGTATTTAGCCGTAAACTTCCGCAGGGTTTGTTCGTCTATGTCGTCCGATTCGTCCCAGGCGTCGTGAGTCTGGTCGGGACTGTAGGACACGGCGATGGTTTCGTCGCGGCGGCTCCCGTCTTCGGGGGCGTCCTTTTTATCCGTCCGCAGGTCCAGGGCCGTCTGTATTTTTTCCACGTAGTATTCGAAGGACTCGAACGGCGTCAGCAGGAGGTCGAAGTTGATGTTGACCCAGTCGATGGTCGTGGAAAAGGGCGGCAAATGGTCCAGGTAGGTATTGACGACGACGTCCATGGCTAGGTTAATGGCCTGCTTGCTGTAGCTGCCCTTCAGCTCTTTTGCACGGACGAGGTGCATGGAGACGACGTGCAGGATTTGGTGCTTGATGGACGTTTCCATCTGCTCCGGCGACAGGGCGAGGAAGATGAGGGGGTTGAAATAGAGGATATACCGCGTTCCTTTAAAGGTGACGCTGGTGGCGTCGGCGATGCTGAAGCGGATTTCCTTGCCCATTTGAAACAGGAAATAGCCGAAGAAATTGTCCTTGTCCTCCATGAGGCGCAGGTTCAGCCTGTCGATGAAGGCGAAAAATTCCCTGGCGAAGGCTGTTGGAACGGGAGGCCTGTTTCCCTGGTTTTGCTGCTTCCGCAGGTCATCGGCGACGAGGGATGCCTTTTGGTACAGCAGGATGGCTTCGACGGTCAGATTGTGTTCCATAGGATCACCTGATAGGGCGGTACGCCTTGAAGTAGGCGTCGACGAAATTGGCGTTTTCGATAGCGTAGGCGTAGACCCGTTCGTTCGTGGCCTTGATGTCCTTCATGATGCCGATGAGGAGATCGACGGGATAGAGGGACAGGTATTCCATGAGGCGGTCTATCGCTTCGTCGGCCTGGCCGTCGTCTATGGCATCGTCTAAGCGGCGGAGGATATTCTTGGCCGCCAGGTACAGGCGCGTGTGGCTTTCGCCGGCAACGCGCTCTGCCAGGGACGGGTTCAGGGCTGAGCCGGAGAACACGTCGTCGTAGCCGATGAGGGGCTGGGCGTCCGATTCGATGAAGTTTACAAATTCTTCGGCGATGAGCTTGCCTACGTTGCCGCGGATGACGTTGAAGAATACAGCCTTCGGCACGTCGCCCTGCTGCGTGTAGAGCTTATACAGGTCGGAAATGCGCTCGTAGCTGCGCGGCGTGGCGTTGATGTCGCCGTCGTTGTGTTTATCCAGGTATTCCGGGAAGGTGGAAATAAATTCCATGACCTTCGGGTCGATGCCGGCGTCGGCGGCCCAGTCCAGCCACTGCAGGTAGTCCGCTTCCATATACAGCCAGACGAAGCGGTTTTCCTGGGCGGCGTCCATGGCGACGGCTTCGTAGTCGTACGAGTCGGCCGGGTTCATGGCGGCGACGATGCGCACGTCCTTCGACAGGACGTAGCCGTTGATTTCCCTGTTGAGGATGAGGTTCATCAATTCCTGCTGCACGGCGTGCTCGCAGCGGTTGATTTCGTCGATAAACAGCAGTACGGTGCCGCCGCCGGCGATGACTTCGTCGATGGCCCGCAGCTTATGATGGACGGCGTAGACCGTCGTCTTTTCTTCGACGGCCTGGCCCGCGTCGTCGCGGCGCGTGTAGGTTTCAATCGTCGGCAGGCCGCCGATTTCCCCTTCCTTCAGGAGGTTGCCATCGATATTGATGAGGGTCCAGCCGTGTTTCTCCGCCAGCTGATGAGCCAGGGAGGTCTTGCCGATGCCGGTCTCGCCGACGAGAAGGGGCACTTCGCCGGCGGCCAGGACTAATTCTACGCTTCGTAAGGTGTCGATAAAATTCATGATAGTCTCCTATTTTATGGTTAATTTTTCGTCTACGGTGATTTTTTTTGCCTTGGCGCTGCCCCACTGGTCGACGAACAGGACCTTGTCGACGGGGCTCATGTCCAGGGCGCTGCAGTTGATAAAGGCGCGGACGTACGGCTCCGATACGTCGTCTTGAGACAGGACGCGCCGCAGCACCTCTTTGAGCTCGTCCCGGCTGATAACGCAGTCCTTGGGCACGTATTTCATGACCATCGGGTTGAGGGCGAAGAAGGACAGCATTTGTTCCTTCGTCGGATGGGAGAGGAGCAGGACGGCCTGCTCGGCTTTCTGGACGGCGGCGAAGACTGCCGACGGGGCCGGGGACTCGATATAGCGCAGGGCCTCGTAGTTTTCGGCGACGGCCGCTTCCTGAACAGCTGCGCTGGGGTTCTTGATGTATTTTACGGCGTCGTAATTCTTGCGCACGGCCTGCAGCTGCAGCTCTTCGCTGGGATTGGGGATGTAGCGGATAGCCCATCCCGACTGGGAGAGAGCCGCCTGAATGAGGGCCGGCGACGGGTTTTCCACGTAGGCCAGGTTGTTCCAGCCGCTCTGCACGGCATGGAGCAGCAGGTCTTCCGGCGGATTGTCGATGAACTGGATGGCCCGCGCCGTATTGGCGATGGCCGCTTCTTCCATCTCCCGCGTCGGATTGTCGATGTACTGGAGGGCCAGGCCGTTGGTCTGGACGGCGAGGAGCTTCATGGCGTCGGTCGGGTTTTCTATGCGGGCGATGACGTACGGGTTGTTTCGTATCATCTTCATGTATTTTTCAGTTTCCATAGAACGCTTCCTTTTCTTCATATACTATAATACGTGGACGCAGGGCAGCGCCCATACATGATTATATTAAACAAAAAAAAACAGGCCTGCAACTACATTTTGAAAAATGCGTTGGGCCTGCTGTCAAGGGCGGCTTATTTCCGTATCAGCGCCGCTGCGCGATGGATGTTGATGAACGTTCCCATGACGTCGCGGAGGCGGAGGGGATCGGCCGATGTATTGACGTAGAAGGATTGGCCGTCCGGCGCGTATACGCCGGTCAGGGTGCTGTCGAAGGAATAGGACTGCTCCCGCTTATTGGCGTGGAACGACGCCTTGTATTCGTTGATCTGGCGAATCAGCCGGCCCGATTGATAGGCTTCGGCGTCTAAGGGGTCGGCATACGTTTCGACGTAGAGGGTGCAGGACAGGTTTTCGAGGCTGTTGGGATAATCCATGGTCTGAATGGCCTGAATGGTATTGATATCGACGTAGACGACGCTGTCGTTCTGGGCGCTGACGACGCGGTAGCGGTCGGGCGACTGGAGCAGCGTGTCCGAATCCATAGCCTGGGACGCAGCGGAACCAGCTAGGAGCAGGAACGACAGGGATAAGAGGGAGAGAAGTTTTTTCATAGGGCTTCATCCTTTCTTCAGAGCGTATAGTATAAGAGAATTGTACATATTGTACCATACTCCAGAAGAAACGCAACGTCGGAAACGGTCGGGGCATGGCAGCGCCCGGCGGGAAAATGGAAGAAATATATTGAAAAATATATAAAGAATAGATATAATGGCAAGGTATTGTAAACGTCTGCGTGGGAACGCATCAGTCCCGATAACTAAGGCGTTTTCAGCCGTATTCCACTTGCGGAATCAAGGAAAATATCATAAAATACTCCTATGGAAAACGTAAATCCGTAATGTTGAATGGAGTTCTTGATGACCATATTGTAGTATACGGGAAAGGATTGGTTCATATGTTAGATTTTCGTATCCATACATTTTTATGCGTTTGCCGCCACATGAATTATACGAAGGCTGCCGCCGAATTGCAGATTACGCAGCCTGCCGTATCGCAGCATATCCGGCATTTGGAAAAAGAGTACCAGACTAAATTGTTCGACTACACGGGCAAGCGGCTGGAACTGACCCAGGCCGGTCAAATTCTGCTCAACGCGGCGACGACGATCAGCCATGACAACGTCATGCTCAAGCAGCGCCTGCAGGACCTGCAGCAAAACAATAAATCCGTCGCCTTCGGGGCGACTCATACGATCGGCGAATTCGAGATCATCGACCGCCTGGCCGATTTTCTCCACGAGCACGCCGACGTGAACATCCGGATGAAGATCGCCGATACGGACAAGCTGCTGAAAGCCGTCGACGAGGGGATTATTGATTTCGCCATCGTCGAAGGGTTCTTCGACCAGGATCAGTACGAAACGCTGCTGTTTTCCAACGAGCCGCTCATCGCCGTATGCGGGCCCGATTACGACGCGCCGTCGGAAATGTCTTTGGCCGACTTGATGCGCTATCGGCTCATCGTCAGGGAAAAAAGCGCCGGTACCCGGGAGCTTCTGGAACGGAGCCTGGCTGAGCACAGCCTGACGATTTCCGATTTTCCCTTCCGGCATGAAGTGGGAAGCCCCCAGGCCGTAAAGGGACTGACGTGCCGCAACTGCGGAGTCGCCTTTTTATATGAAAAGTCCGTGCGGCAGGAAGTAAACGACGGACGGCTCAAAGAAATCGCCATCCGCGATTTTTCCGTTACCCACGCCGTGACGTTTTTGTGGCGTAAAGGCAGTATGTACAGCGCGATGTTCCGGCAGATGTACAATCAGCTCAAAGGCTGAGGGACGCGTCGCTGATTCATGATGTAGTAGTTATGTTTTCTGAAAGGGTGAAATATCATGTTATATTCGACAGAAGTAAAGAATATGTGTCCCGTAAAAAAGGGCGCGTATCACGGCCCGGCACCGATTCCTGAAGAAGGCAAATGGGTGCAGGTCAAAGAAATTAAGGATATCAGCGGTCTGACTCACGGCGTAGGCTGGTGCGCTCCTCAGCAGGGCGCCTGCAAGCTGACGCTGAACGTAAAGGACGGCATCATCGAAGAAGCCCTCGTAGAAACCCTCGGCTGCTCCGGCATGACCCATTCGGCAGCGATGGCTTCGGAAATCCTGCCGGGCAAGACGCTCCTCGAAGCGCTGAATACCGACTTGGTATGCGACGCTATCAACGTGGCTATGCGCCAGCTTTTCCTGCAGATCGTATACGGCCGCACGCAGACGGCCTTCTCCGAAGGCGGCCTTCCCATCGGCGCCAGCCTGGAAGACCTGGGCAAGGGCCTGCGCAGCCAGGTCGGCACGATGCTCGGCACGAAAGCCAAGGGCACGCGCTATCTGGAAATGACCGAAGGCTATGTCACCCGCATGGCTCTCGACGAAGAAAACCAGGTCATCGGCTATGAATTCATCCACCTCGGCAAGATGATGGACGCTATCAAAAAAGGCGTAGAACCGGCGCAGGCCATGGAAGACGCCAAAGGCCATTACGGCCGCTTTGACGAAGCAGCTTCGTATATCGATCCGAGAAAAGAATAAGGAGGGCTCATCATGGAATTGTTTGAAAGCTACGACAGAAGAATAGATAAAATCCTCGGCGTGCTGAAAGAATACGGCATCGGCAGCGTAGAAGAATGCCGCGACATCTGCGCCGCCGCAGGCATCGACCCGTACCAGATCGTAAAGACCGTTCAGCCCATCGCCTTTGAAAACGCCGGCTGGGCCTATACGGTAGGCGCGGCCATCGCCATCAAGAAGAACGCCCGCACGGCTGTAGAAGCGGCGAAAGCTATCGGCGAAGGCCTGCAGGCCTTCTGCATCCCCGGCTCCGTCGCCGACGACCGCAAGGTAGGCTTGGGCCACGGCAACCTGGCGGCTATGCTGCTCCAGGACGAAACGCAGTGCTTCTGCTTCCTCGCCGGCCACGAATCCTTTGCCGCCGCTGAAGGCGCTATCGGCATCGTCCGCAACGCCAACAAGGCCCGCAAGGTGCCCCTGCGCGTTATCCTGAACGGCCTCGGCAAGGACGCCGCCCAGATTATTTCCCGCATCAACGGCTTTACGTACGTACAGACCCAGTTTGACTACGGAACGGGCGAACTCCGCGTCGTCCGCGAAATCCCCTATTCCAAGGGCGAACGGGCTAACGTCCGCTGCTTCGGCGCCGACGACGTCCGCGAAGGCGTAGCCATCATGCATCACGAAGGCGTCGACGTATCCATTACGGGCAACTCGACGAACCCGACCCGCTTCCAGCATCCCGTTGCCGGCACGTATAAAAAGGAATGCGTCGAAATGGGCAAGAAGTACTTCTCCGTTGCTTCCGGCGGCGGCACGGGCCGCACGCTCCATCCGGACAACATGGCTGCCGGCCCGGCTTCGTACGGCATGACCGACACGATGGGCCGCATGCACTCTGACGCCCAGTTTGCCGGCTCGTCTTCCGTACCGGCTCACGTAGAAATGATGGGCTTCCTCGGCATGGGCAACAACCCCATGGTCGGCGCGTCCGTCGCTGTCGCCGTAGCCGTAGAAGGCGCAGCCAAGGAAGGCAAATTCTAATTCGGCATTGCCTCATATTCGCAAAGTGCAAAACGCAGTTTCCCAATCGGGAAGCTGCGTTTTTTGACGCTCCTGTAGTATTGTGATATAATATATCCCGACAAAAATATATAAAGCGACAAAAGGCTATCCGGCAAGATGCGTTTCGGTCTGTTGCGGATAGCTTGTTTCTTGTGAAATCATATATAACCTGCTAATAAGACAAGATGTAAACGGTAATGACGTAGTAGTGAAATGGGGTATTCGATGAAGACGAGAAAAAAAATTGCAGCTATGATATGTTTCATGATGATGACTTCTGTATCGGTTGTCGGCGCGACGTTTCATCCCGGTGACCGGGGCGATCAGATCGTGGCGATTCAAAACGCCTTAGTCCGCAACGGCAGCGACATCGCCGTCGACGGCGATTACGGCACGGGGACGAAGGAAGCCGTCAAGGCCTTTCAGGAACGGCACGGCCTGGACGTAGACGGCATTGTCGGCGCCCAGACCTACGAAGCGCTCATGGGAGCGGCTATGCCGGAAAACGTGAGCAGCCACTTTATTGAAAAAAAAGCGATTAAAAACAAAGGGAAAGAAAACCTCATGTTCCCTCTGGTCACGGCGGACAACGCCATCAGCGTCGTCCAGCAGGCCTTGGCCAATAAGGGCTATAACCTCGACGTAGACGGCGTCTTCGGCGTCGGCACGGAACAGGCCGTCCGCAAATTCCAGGCTGACAACGGCCTCGACGTAGACGGCGTCGTCGGCAAGGCGACGTTCTACGCCCTGACAGGGGAAGCGCTGCCCGGCGGCCCCCTGCGCCGCTTCGGAAACGGCGGCTACGGCAGCGCGACGGGCACTGCTAACTCCCGCCTCGCCAAGCAGCTCCTGGGTATCGCCAACCAGTATAAGGGCGTGCCCTACGTCTTCGGCGGTTCTACGCCGTCGGGCTTCGACTGCTCAGGCTTTACGCGCTACGTCTATTCGGCCGTAGGCATCAGCCTGCCCCGCTGCGCCGACGAACAGTACAGCGTCGGCAGCGACGTATCCATGTCCAACCTCCAGCCCGGCGACCTGGTATTCTTCTCGACGTATGAACCGGGCATTTCCCACGTAGGCATCTACATCGGCGACAGCCAGTTTATCAACGCCTCCAACGACGGCGTCAGCGTAGCCGACCTCAACAGCCGCTACTGGGCGTCCCGCTACGTAGGAGCCAAACGGGTCATCAACGGATAAACCGCACGAATTTCATATGGCAACATACAGCGCGCCCTTCTGCGCCAGATAGAGTTATCTGGTACAGAAGGGCGCGTTTTGTCATTTCAGCAGTTTATGGGCTAAGGCGTAGTCGACGAGCTCTGATTTCGTCGTGCAGCCCAGTTTCTGCATGAGCCGCGACTTGTACGTCGATACGGTCTTGATGGAAATGTGGAGCGTATCGGCGATGGCTGCCAGGGAATAGCCGTGGACGAGGTAGGTCAGGACTTCCCGCTCGCGGGCCGACAGGTCGACGGGGTCCTTCGGCGGGTCGATGAGGCTGTTCAAGAGGGTGTGGGCGTCTTCGTCGCTGAGGTAACGGCGGCCGTCCATGACGGTGCGCAGGGCTTGGAACAGCTCCGTGTCGATGGCGTCCTTGCAGATGTAGCCGTCGGCTCCCTGGGTCATGACCTCCTTGATGTACTGCTGCTCGCTGTACATGGTGAGGACCAGTATTTTGACGGCCAGGCCGCGCCGTTTGATTTCCTTCAGGCAGTCGAGGCCGCTCATGACCGGCATGGACAGATCGAGCAGGACGACGTCGACAGGCGTCGTTTTTAAGATGTCCAGTACCTCGCGGCCGTTGGAGGCCTCGGCGGCGACGTGAAAATCGCCTTGGGACGACAGGAGCAGCTTGAGGCCCGTGCGCAGGATGCGGTGGTCGTCGGCGAGCAGTATGTTAATCGGTTTGGTCATGGGAGACGCCTCCTTCGTCAGATGAATCTTTCAGCGGCAAGGTGATGACGATGCACGTGCCGTCGTTGGGGTAGCTGTCGATATAAAAATGGCCGTTGAGCAGCTCCGCCCGCTCGCGCATGCTGACGATGCCCAGGTGATTGTCGAGGCGGGCCTGCTCCAGCGTGTCTTTGCTGAAGCCGACGCCGTTGTCCGTAATGGACAGGGTCAGGGTATCGTCGTCGGTTTTGATCGTAATATCTACCGTATCGGCCTGGGAATGGCGGACGATGTTGGTCAGGGCTTCCTGCATCAGGCGGTAGCACAGCAGGGAAATCGGATGGGACAGGTGGGAAAAATCGCCGCTTTGGGAAAAGGAAATGTGAATGTGCGGCTGGGCGCGGCGGAACGTGTCGAGGTATTTTTCCATAGCGACGATGAGTCCCAGGTCGTCGAGCAGGGGCGGGTGCAGGTTGACGGCCAGGTGGCGCAGCCCTTCCAGAGTATCCTTCATCAGGTCGCGGACGCCGCACAGGAGCTCTTTGGCATCGGCGTCGCTCGTCTTGTCCATGATGATGCGCAGGTAGGCCAGCATGGTGACCATGGACTGGCTCGTCTCATCGTGGAGCTCCCGGGAAATGCGCCGCCGCTCGTCTTCGCGGGCCGAAAAGAGCTGGCTGATGAGCCACATCCGCATCTTTTCCTTTTCCTGCAGGGCCTGGAGCAGGCGCGAGTTTTCCTGCTCGCGGGCGGACAGGCGCGACGACAAGGTGTTGAAGGCCCGGGCCAGGCGGCCTACGTCATCAGGCGTCTTTTCCGGCACCTTTACCTGATAATTGCCCCGTCCCAGCTGGCGCACGGCGGCGGCCATCTGCTGGATGGGCTTGAGGAAGCTGCGGGCGTAGCGCGTGGCCAGCCACGAAGAGGCGAGGCAGATGAGGATGATGAGGATGATCATTTCCAGAAAGCGGCGCTGCATGACCTGCATCATCGTCTTTTCCGACAGGCCGATGCGGAAATAGCCGACCAGGCCGTTGTCGATGGGGCAGAGCACTTCGCGGATATACCCTTCGTTGCTGTCGAAGGTCACTGTATCTACGGCGACGCCGGGCTTCGGCTCCCGCACCAGGGGCAGGCCCTTGGGGATGCCGTTCGTGAAGGTGCTGGCTAAAATCTGTCCGTTAGGATGAAAGACGATGATGTAGCGGATCTGGTCGTTCAGGGACTGGATCTGCATGAGCCGCTCCGTCATGGAAAACCGGTCGTCCAGGAGAATGTCGCTGCTGATGACGGCGCTCATGGTCTGGCCGATTTCGACGCCCGACTTGTCGAGCTCCCGCTCCATTTCGGAGCTCGTCGTGTACAGCAGGAGGCTGCCGATGAGCAGGCCGCAGATGAAGATGGTGCCGACGATGAGGGCGTTAAATTTTACGTACAAGCTGTAATTTCTCATGGTTATTCTCCAGGTACGTTGTTGCGGATACTGTATTTATGGCGGAGGGCGGCGTACAATTCCGGCTCAGGCGGCACGAACTTGTCGATGAGGGTGCGCTGCATGGCCTCGTGCAGCGCCGGGTCCTGGTCCATGCTGTAGAAGATGCGGCGCAGCTCGGCCTTTTCGGCATCGGGCAAATCGCTGCGCATCACGACGGGCCCTGTCGGAGCTGCCGGCAGGACGGCGAAGACCCGGACCTTTTCGCACAGCTGGGGATTCCGCCGGTTTACGAAGTCGTAAATCTGGCTGTCGACGCTGGCCGCGTCGGCCAGGTGGTTGGCGACGGCCCAAATGGATTTATCGTGGTTATAGGTGTAAAAGGTCGATTTGAAATAGGCCGAAGCCGACGTATTCATGTCCAGCAGAAGAAAGTCGATGGCCTGCCGGCCCGAATAGCTGAGGGGATCCGTAAAGGCGAAGACCCGGCCCTGCAGCTGGCTGAAGTCGGTAATGTCGCTGTCCGAGGCGGCGATGAGATAGGTCTGGTACAGTACGGACCCGTTGGTCTGGGTCATGGCCAGCAGCTCGATCGGCGTTTTGCCCCGGTAGGCCGAGTAGGCCCCGGTGGAGAAAAAGGCGATGTCGGCGCCGCCGTTGTCCATGAGCTTGTTCAATTCCTCATAGGTGCGCTTCTGCAGGAGGACGGCCGGCTTCTGCCGCTCCTGGGAAATGTGGTTGACAAACTGCTGGTACGACTGGCGCGTTTCCTTAGGCGACATGACCGAGGCGAAGGCGATGCGCAGGGGCTGGACGGACGACGCCGTCGCCGCCGGGGCCGTCTGCGGCTGAGTCTGGGTAAAGTCGATGTTTCCCGCCGGCCGGTCGCAGCCGGCGCAGCACATCAGGACGGCTGCCGCCGCCGCAGCGAGCAGGCGAAGCCAGGTTTTGCTCCGTTTCATAGCATAGCTCCTTCACAGAATGATACGTAGTCTTTATATGTATCATATCATGAAATGACAGAGAGAGAAACTGACGGCGCCGTATAAAAAAAGAAGCAAAGAACGATGTCTTCGCTTCTTTTTCTAACTGCCGGAGCAGTTCCCTAGAAGAGTTTTGAGATGTATATGAAAGAGAGAAAGCAAGGGGGATTAATCTTCCTGCGGTTTGGCGTTCCAAACGAGGAGAGCCAGGAGCGTCGAGGCGACAGCTGCGCCTACCCAGAATTCCGTAGCGTAGCCGAAGTCGTATACCTTTTCGCCGCCAACGACGGTGATGGTCATGAGCTTGCCTGTGACGAATTCCTGAATGGCCGCGCCGGCATAGCTCAGGAGGCCGATCATGCCCATAGCCGCGCCGGTAACGCGCTTCGGCACGATGTCGACAGCCATGAGGCCGCCCATGTAGCAGACCAGAGCGCCCATCGTAAATCCGTAGAAGGTCATGCAGAGCATGTCGACTGTAAAGGAATGGGGAGCCCAGACGAAGCCGGCGATGGACAGGGAGTACAAGATGCCGTACAGCAGGGCCGGTTTATTGCGCTTGTGGTTGAAGAACTTGTCGGAAATGAGGCCGCACAGGAGAGCGCCGAAGATACCGGCAACCTGCATGTAGGCCATGACGCCGGCTGCGCCCATGATGTCGTAGCCCTTTTCCGTCGTGAGATAGATGACGCCCCAGCTTTCGACGGCGTAGCGGGCGATGTATACGCAAAGGGAAGACAAGCCGAGAATCCAGACGGCCGGGTTTTTGACGACGGCGTTCCACTGCTGGGAGCTGACGGATTTTTTCTTTTCCGCGTCGACTTGTTCCTGCGTCTTTTCGCCGTAGTAGACGGCGCCGTTGGGAAGACCCATCGTTTCGGGACGGTCGCTCATGCCGAAGTAAATGAAGATCGTGCCGATCAGGGAAATGATACCGGCGGCGACGAAGCCCATGGACCAGTTGTAGGCTGATACGATGGCGGCGATGGCGAAATAGGCGAAGGAAGAACCGAGGTTATGGCTCGTAAACCATACGCCGTACAAGGTGCCGCGCTGCTTGTTGCTGAACCACTGGTTCAGGGCGACGATGGACGGGCCTGCGCCGTAGGACTGGAACCAGCCGTTGAGGCCCCACAATACTGCCAGGGGTACGAAGGAGTTTACCAGGCCCATGCCGACCATCGTAAGAGATGAAATGAAAAGACCGAAGGAGAAGAAACGCTTGTTGTTCATTCGGTCGGCGAGGAAGCTGTTGGTAAATTTCCCTAAGCCGTACGTGACGAAGAAGATAGAACCGATAATACCGATTTCCGTCGGCGTGACGATGCCCGACGCCAGGAGCGGCTTTTTGATGACCGAATAACTTTGACGGATGATATAGTAAAAAGCGTAGCCAATGGTGATGGAGGCGAATACGCGCCAGCGGACGCTGTTAAACTTCCGTTTGACTACTTCCGAATCGGCGATCTGCGCGATATCCGGACCGGTTTTGAAGAACTGCCACAATAAACTTAACATACAGAAAAACTCCTTTCTTCATACTGCCTGTGTTTGGTCGTTCTTATTTGTTGAATTTATTATAATAAAACATAGTAACCATGCGGTATCGGAAAAAGTCTGATTTTGTTGTAGGAATTTTTCTGACAAAGAAAAGGCCGCGGCGATAAACGGAATAAGCGTATCCCTTTATCGCCGCGGATTGCGTTCATTTGATGAAATATGAATTTTATTGACGGAAACGATAACAGGTTGATTCGATGGACGTCACTTCTTCTTTGGTAAGACCGGGAAGCTCCGTTGTCATGGCCTGTTCGATGGCCTTGGCGTCGACGGTCCAGCGGGTTTTCTTCATGGCTTCGCCGTGGGCTTGGAGGTATCGGGCTGTGCTGCGGGCCGCCACGCTGCAGGGCAGGCTTTGGACGACGTAGCGGAAATTGGTCCGCGGCACCGATTTCATGGGCTGCTTCCATACGTCTTCGATTTCCAGGGTATAGTCGCATTCGTGATAGCCGTTGGACACGGCTTCGCGGCCGATGTCTTCCGTGTTTTTCAGGCCCATATCCAGGAGCAGGTAGTCGTAGAGGAGGATGTGTTCCCACTTGTCCTTAAGAAATTCCCGTTCGGGAAAGAGGCCGCACGGGTCTTCGCCGTACAGCCGGAGCAAATCCAGCAGGAAGGCCAGGCGGTGGCGCTTGAAGGTGAAGGACACGGCTTTGAGGAAGATCTCGCGCATCATGACGTACCGTTCCGCTTCGTCGCGGAAGTCGGCGTCAAAGTAGCTCAGCGGCGTTTCTTCCCGTATGTAGCGGACGAGCTTGCCTTCCAGGTCGACGAGGCGACGGCGGGCCGCCCTTCGTTCTGCTGGCGGCAGGGATGGGTCGAGGCGCCTCCGGTTCAGCCGTTCCATGCGGTTCAGGCAGGCCGTTTCCACGGCTAAGGCGCTGAACAGGCCGTTGGCCTGCTGGCGTGAAAATATTTCCGATATATCGTCTTTCGATAAGGACTGTGCCATTAGATATCATGCTCCTTATTGGCGAGATTAGTCGTCGATGGTAATTTTTACGTCTTTAAAATAGTCTTTAAAGGATTGGACCCACGTGCGGGCCGGATGGGACAGGAAGCCCTTGCTCTTCCATATCAGGGCCAGGGTCCAGTAGATAGACGGGTCGACGAGGGGGATATGGACGGCTTTGCCGGAAGGGATGCGTTGGCAGATGCTCCGCGGTAGCAGGGCGATGCCCATGCGGGCGATGACCATTTCTATCTGCAAATCCCAGTTGTTGCTCTGGCAGATGATCTTGGGATGGGCCATGATGTTCTGGTAGAACGAGTGTATGTATGGATTGAGGGCAAAGGACGGCGCATAGTATACGAGGGGCTCGTCTTTGATGTCGTCGAGGGTCAGCTCGCGGGCCTTCGCCAGCCGGTGGTCGGGAGGCATGACGATTTCCAGCGGTTCCCGGTGGAAGATGAAGAAATCGTAGGGCATTTCCGTCGTAATCGGCAAGGCGACGAAGCCGACCTGCACGAGGCCGTCGTCGATGGCCGAGACGATGTCCAGTGAGCCGACCTCTGTCAGCTCCAGCTCGATTTGCGGATAGGACGTGATGAAATGGCCGATAAACGGCGAAATGAGGGACGACGCGATCATCGGCGGGACGCCGACGGTCAGTTTTCCGGCGTTCAGCAGCTGCGGAGATTCTATTTCTTCGTTCAGCGCCGTGAAGTCGTTTAAAATGCCTTCGATGCGGGGAAGGAGGTATGCGCCCATTTCCGTCAGCTCGACGTTTTTTCCCTTGCGGTCAAAGAGGCGTATGTTCCAATGTTCTTCCAGCGCCTTGATGCCTTTGCTGATGGAAGGCTGACTGATATGAAGCGCTTTGGACGCTTTTGTAAAGCTTTTTTTTTGGGCTACTTCGACGAAGTAGGTCAGCTGGAATAAATCCATAGTTATATTTCACCTCGCATTAATATCCTTAATAGTACCATATTTCAAAAGAGAATAGAATACAGTTGCCTTCGATTCCTTCCGAATTTCGTCACTTCGGCGGGATATGCTGAGATTTTAAGCGCAGGCTGTGGACAGGCGCAGGTTTTTGTGGGAAAATTTAATATGGATACGATTCTGTTTTACAGAGACAAAAGGATGTATAATACTTACAGAGAGAAGACGAAAAGGAGGAGCCTATGACGACGGTACGTTGGATCATGCACGTCGATATGGATGCGTTTTACGCGTCTATCGAGCAGCGGGACAATCCGGCCCTGCAGGGGATGCCGGTCATCGTCGGCGGACTGACGGGGCGCGGCGTCGTCGCGACGGCGTCGTATGAGGCGCGGCAGTTCGGCGTGCATTCGGCCATGAGCATGAAGCTGGCCCGCAGGCTTTGCCCGGACGGCGTGTTCCTGCCGGTGCGCATGTCCCATTACCGGCGTATTTCTCATCAGATTCGGCTCATCCTGTCCCATTACTCGCCCTTCGTAGAGCCCCTGGCGCTGGACGAAGCTTTTCTGGATGTGTCGGGCATGGGACTGAAATATCCGAACATTGTCGACATCGCCAAGGCGGTCAAGCAGGATATCCGGCGGACGACGGGCCTCGTCGCCTCGGCCGGCATCGGGCCGAATAAGTTTTTGGCCAAGCTGGCGTCGGATTTGAAAAAGCCCGATGGACTGATGTGGATTCCCTACGGCGAGGAACGGGCCATCCTGGCGCCCCTGCCGGTGAGCCGCCTGTGGGGCGTCGGCAAGGTGACGGAGCAGGCCCTGCGGCGGGCTGGATTTCATACCATCGGCGACGTTGCCGATGCCGGCCCGGAGGCGCTGATGCCCATTGTCGGCAATCAGGCTCATCGGCTGCACGACCTGGCGTTAGGCAAGGACAACCGGCCCCTGGAGGTCAGTCGCCGTCCCCAATCTGTCGGCAACGAGCATACCTACGCCCACGATTTGGTCAGCGACGACGAAGTGGACGAGCAGTTCCGCCTGCTGGCCAACGAGGTGTCGTGGCGGCTGCGGCAGAATCATCTGATGGGGCGGACGATTACGATCAAAGTACGCTTCGCCTCGTTCCGCACCATTACGCGGTCCCTGACGATCGACGGCATGGGGACCTGTTCGGAAGAGCAGCTGTATTTCTCGGCCAAGCGGCTGTACAATAAATGCAGCGGCGCAGAGCCTATCCGGCTGCTGGGATTGTCCGTCAGCCAGCTGCAGCCCCTGCAGGTACAGTGCGATTTATTTTCCGACGATTCGGAAACGAAGGCCAAGGTAGCCGAGGCCATCGACAAGCTGCAGAAGCGGTTTGGCCGCCAGGCTATCATGAAGGGATTTTTATGGGAAATGTCTCATGAAAAAGACTAAAGCACCATATACTATAAACGAGGAGTGTATATCATGGCGATTTTTAAAGTAGCAGCCCATACGGGAGACAACAACAACGGATACATCGAATACGATACGGAAACGAAGGAGCTGGGCGTCCATCTGAACGACGAAGACATCAATGCCAAGGTCCGGGAGTACTTGACGACGGAACGGCCCCTGCACCGTTTTACGGATTTATCGTACTACGAAACGGTCAGCGTCGTGCCGACGGACGACGTAGAGTCGCTGAAATTAGCCTTGTGCTATATCTGGCTGGCTCTGGGTGTCCACGTCGACTGGAGCCGCCCTGTCGAAGGGTAAGGCGAAACGAGAGGGAAAACGACATGTCCACAAGATATCCACATTCTGTGCCCTGCGGTGTGGCTAGAATGTGGATGTTTTTTGCAAACAGCGAAAATACGCCGTCCGCGGCGGTGCATAACTCGGCGGATAGAGCGGGCAAAATGTGTATAACTGTACGCCTGACTATGAAAACAAGCGTTTGCGTTAACATAAAAACCGCATGATTACGCCGTTCTTGGGGATATGTAAAGACTTGTTTACAATGTGCATAACTGACGATGAATTGTGGATAATTTTTACGCACAGCCTGTGGACATCTGAAGAAAAGGGAAAAAATCAGGTAAATACAGGCTGTATGGGAGTTTCCCAGCTGTGAAATTTTCCAGTTATCCACAATGTATGCAGTGTATTCGATATGTAGGAGTGGAGTAGACAAATGAAAGCGATTATTGACGGATTACTCGTATTGTCCAATGAAATCGTAACGGGCCATATTCTGATGTATGAAAAGGACATATGGAAAATCGTGCCGCGGCACCAGTTCCGCGCCGGCATGTGCACGGAATTAATTGACGCCAACGGCGGCTTTGTCGTGCCGGGCTTTATTAACGAGCACATCCACGGCTGCGCCGGCGCCGACGTGATGGACGAAGACGGACAGGCCTTGGAAACGATGCGGAAAGCCCTGCCGGCTACGGGCGTCACGTCCTTTGTGGCGACGACTATGACCCAGTCGAAGGAAGCGATGGCCGGGGCGCTGGAACGCATTCGCCAGGCCATGGGCAAGCAGGGCGGCGCTCAGGTTCTCGGCGCCCATCTGGAAGGACCCTTCGTGAGCGAAGCCTATAAGGGGGCCCAGGCGGCGGGACACCTCGCCGCTCCCGATTTTTCCTGGATTGCGCCCTATGCCGACGTCGTGAAAATCATTACCGTAGCTCCGGAAGTATTGAAGAACAAAAGCTTTTTGAAGGAGTGCCGGGATCATCAGATTCTCGTGTCGCTGGGACACAGCGCGGCGACGTATGAAGAGGTCATGGAAATCGTCGATGCCGGCGGACTGTGCCATGCGACGCACCTGTACAACGCCATGGCTCCCTTCCACCATCGGCAGCCCGGCCTCGTCGGCGCGGCCCTGCTGTCGCCGAAGGTACACTGCGAGTTGATCTGCGATAACCTGCATGTTCATCCGGCGGCGCAGAAGTTGGCCTATCAGCTGAAAGGCCGCGACGGCATTATTCTCATAACCGATTCGATGCGTGCCTGCCTGCAGGGCGACGGCGAATCGGAATTGGGAGGCCAGGCCGTATACGTCAAGGACGGACAGGCCCGTCTGGCCGACGGTACGCTGGCCGGAAGCACAGCCGTCATGAATCAGGTCGTGCTCAACTTCCTCATCAACAGCGGCGCGTCCCTGCCCGACGTCGTGGCCATGGCTTCAGCTAATCCGGCAAAGGACTTGGGCCTGTACGACCGCCTGGGCTCGCTGGAAGAAGGAAAGCAGGCCGACGTCGTCGTATTGGACAGCAACGATTTCCACGTGAAGCAGACGGTCATCGCCGGGGAGCTCGTGTATGATGAATTGGCAAAATAGGTTAAATCGATGGATCACAATCGGGGTCGGTTTTCTCGTAGCAGCAGCGCTGCTTACGGCCTGTCAGCCGGCCCCGGAAACAAAGGCAAATGTATCTGGCAGCGAAACAGTGGAAGAACGAGCTGCGCGCATCGTTGCGGCCATGTCGCCGGAAGATAAGGCCGGACAGGTGATGATGGTCGGTTTAATGAATGAGAAGCTGCAGCCTGAAGACCTGCGGCAGCTGGCAATCTGCCGGGCCGGCAACGTCATTTTGTTTGACCGCAATATGCAGTCGCCGGCGCAAGTCCGGGCTTTGTCCGGCGAAGTGAAACAAACGATTGAAAGGCAATGCGGCATAGCGCCATTTATTGCTGTTGACCAAGAAGGCGGACAGGTACTGCGCATGCGGGATCAGTTTCTTCCTGTTCCCAGTCAGGAAGAAATCGGCCGCAGCGGCAGCCCTGGGAAAGCCAGACAATGGGCTGCCGATACAGGACGTGAATTGAAGTCTATGGGGATTAACGTCAATTTTGCGCCCGTTGTCGATTTAGGTTCTTCGGCAGAGCGCTCATACGGCAGCGATCCGGAAATGGTATCGGCATATGCAGTACAGGCTTGTCAAGGCTATGCGGAGGCGGGTATTTGGTGTGCTCTTAAACACTTTCCCGGAATCGGCAAGGTTCAGACAGATCCGCATATAGACGGAGACAGCGTTGCGGCTTCTAAAGACGAGCTGATGCAGCAGGATCTGAAGCCCTTTGCAGTGATTATACGGCAAATACCTGCTGATGCCATGTTCGTTATGGTGTCGAATGTTACCTTTCCCTCTTTGGATGCGGAATATCCGGCATGCGTATCGCAGCCGGTTATGACGGATTTGTTGCGGGAGACATATGGCTACAAGGGCCTTATCGTATCGGACGATATGGAAATGGGCGCCATGGCCAAGCATTATGCCTTTTCCGACATGGGTGTCATGGCCTTGAAAGCTGGTGCCGATATGGTGCTGGTTTGTCATGATTACGGTCATGAACAAGAGACACATGACGGCATAGTAAGGGAATATAAGGCAAATCCGGAATTTCGCCAAATGGTTGATGAAAAAGTAATGCATATTGTAGTAACAAAATTGAAAATGAATTATTTGTAAACGGTGTTCTGTAGAATATAGTAAAAGACCATGCAGCGTCGGTTCGTAACGGCCGAACGAGGCATGGTCTTCTTTGTTTCCGAAACGGCTTCAGCGAGGAGCCTTTCGGTATGTTTTTCTGTAGTCGCGGGGAAGAAGCTGCGTCGCTTCCTTGAAGGCCTTGGTGAATTTTCCCTGCGTTTCGTAGCCTACGGCGGCGGCAATCGCGGCGATGGAGTCGTCCGTCTGCTGCAGGAGCTCCATAGCCCGGCGGATTCGGTAGGATCGCATGTAGGCGGCGATGGGCTGGCCGTAGACGGCTTTGAAGGTCGTTTTCAGGGACGACGTGTTGATGAAATACGTCTTGGCTAATTCGTCGATGGTGTACCGCTTGTCCAAATTCGTCGTCATGAGGGCGTGGATGTCCTGTACGACCGACGCCAGCTGGGCGTCGCAGCTTTGCTGGGCCGCGGGAGCGTCGATGTCGGCGCGGACGAGATACAGGAGCAGCTCCAGGGCGGCGATCTTGCAGGCCGCCGGGCGGTAGGGCTCCGGCGTGTCGTACAGGGAGGAAAAGAGACGTTCCAGCTCCTGATTCGGCGGGAAAACGACGGGCGCCGCACCGTATTTTTCGATGAGTTTCTCCGCCGTCGTGCCGGCGCTGGCGATGATGTCGGCCGGCGTGCCATTCAGAGCGCGGAAATCGACGGCCAGTCCCGCCCCTTCAAAATAGCCTAAAGGCAGGGACATGGCCGAATCGGCGCAGCAGTCCATCATGTGAGCTGCCGTCGCTCCCGCGCCGACGTAAGAGACGAAGCCCTTCGTCAGGTTCCAGCCGGCCCGGCCGCTGCGGCAGAAGGTGACTTCGATGGCGTCGTGCAGGGCTTCATGGCGGAACGATACGGTCGGCGCGAGGATTTGCCAATAGGACAGCTCGATGCCGGGAAATATCGTCGCCGCCGTCATGCATCCCTTGCCCTCTGTGCGGACGGTCACGCTGCGGATAGGCGGCAGGCCCGTTTCCAGTATCTGAATGGAGCAGACGCCGTCCGGAATAGAGCGCAGCGCGTCTTCTAACTGAGCCCGGCGGTCATTCATAGGAATCACCTTCCTTGTCCGGCATCGGGCAGGCGATGTCGACGAGCTGCTCCGTCATGGCGTGCAGTGCTTCGGCTTGCCGGGTTCGTACGGCCTGATAGTATACTTCTTTGCCGTCGCGGCGGCTGGTAATGAGGCCGCCGGCCTTCAGCAGCTTTAAGTGATGGGATACGGCGGGGCTGCTCATGCCGACGAGGGCGGAAATATTGATGACGCATTCTTCGCAGTGGCACAGCAGCCAGAAAATGCGCAGGCGGCTGGCGTCGCCCAATAATTTAAATATATTCGATACGGTTTCAAAATCCTGTACGGCCGGCATGTGCTCCAGATGCTCGATAGACTGGCCGTGATGGTGCGGCAACGTAATCGGTTCCATAGAATCGGGTCTCCTTTCGCCCTTATTGTATCATAGGGGGCTGCCGAAGAAAACGGGAAGATAGGCTGCGGAAGCGGCGACGCCGGACGATTTTGCCCGATTGGAAATGGTTTTTGCCCAAACGGAACGGACTGGCTGCGCCGCGTTGACTTTCGCCGCCTCTATGGTATGATGTAGTCAAGAAAACGATTAAATAATTATTTAATCGTAAATACCTATACAACGAGAGGAGAGCTTACACATGAAAAAGACCTATAAAATCGACGTAGACTGCGCGAACTGCGCCAATAAGATGGAAGATGCAGCCCGCCGTACGGCAGGTGTCGCGGCGGCGACGGTAAACTTCATGACCTTGAAGATGATCGTCGAATTCGAAGAAGGGGCCGACGTAAAGGCCGTCATGGAGGAAGTCCGCAAGAACTGCAAAAAGGTCGAAGACGACTGCGAAGTTTTCATCTGATGCACAGAAGCCGCCTGGGATAAGGCGGCGTTTGCTTTACGAGGTGACATACTATGAATAAGAAACAGAAAAAAATGCTCCTGCGCATCGTCGCCGCGGCCATACTCATGGTGGCCTTGGCCTTTGCGCCTGTCGACGGAGCGGCCCGGTTCATAGCGTACGCCGTGCCGTACCTGCTCGTCGGCTATGATATTTTATGGAAGGCCCTGAAGGGCATCAAGAACCGTCAGGTCTTCGACGAAAACTTCCTCATGGCCGTAGCGACGGTCGGAGCCATCGTGCTGGCTGTATATAGCGGCAGCGGCGACTATACGGAAGCCGTCGCCGTCATGCTCTTTTATCAGATCGGCGAACTCTTCCAGAGCTACGCCGTCGGCAAGAGCCGCCGCAACATCAGCGAGCTTATGGATATCCGCCCCGATTACGCCAATATAGAAAGAGACGGCCAGCTGGAACAGGTCGATCCTGACGAAGTGGAAATCGGCAGCATCATCGTCGTCCAGCCCGGCGAAAAGGTACCCATCGACGGCGTTGTCACAGAAGGGATGTCGAATCTGAATACGAGCGCCCTGACCGGCGAAAGCCTGCCGAGAGACGTCGCGCCAGGAGACGAAATCATCAGCGGCTGCATCAACATGACCGGCGTCCTGCGCATTCGGACGACGAAGGACTTCGGCGAATCGACAGTATCGAAGATTTTGGATTTGGTCGAAAACGCCAGCTCCCGCAAGTCCAAGTCGGAAGACTTCATTTCCAAGTTCGCCCGCGTCTATACGCCGGCGGTCTGCATCAGCGCCCTCGTCCTGGCTATTGCGCCGCCTGTCGTCCGCATGGCCGCCATGGGCCTTGCGCCTGAATGGGGCACGTGGATTTACCGGGCTCTGACCTTCCTGGTCATCAGCTGCCCCTGCGCGCTGGTTATCAGCATTCCCCTGAGCTTCTTCGCCGGTATCGGCGGGGCCAGCAAGGAAGGCATTCTCGTCAAGGGCTCCAACTATTTGGAAACCCTGTCCCAGACGAACATCGTCGTCTTCGACAAGACGGGCACCCTGACGCAGGGCGTTTTTGAAGTCAACGGGATTCACCACAGCGGCATGGATACGGGCGAACTCATCGAGCTGGCGGCCCTGGCCGAAAGCGCTTCGTCCCATCCTATCAGCAAGAGCCTCCAAAAGGCTTACGGCAAGCCGATCGACAGAAGCCGCGCGACGGATATTCAGGAAATCAGCGGCCACGGCGTCATAGCCATGGTAGACGGCCGGCAGGTCGCCGCCGGCAACGACAAGCTCATGGCCAAGCTCGGCGTCAAAGCCATTCCCTGCCATCAGGCCGGCACGATTATCCACATGGCCGTCGACGGGGTCTATGCCGGCCATATCGTCATTTCCGATGTCGTAAAGCCCACGTCCCGCCGGGCCATCGCGGCCTTGAAGGACGCCGGCGTTCGCAAGACCGTCATGCTGACGGGCGACGCCAAGGCCGTGGCCGCACAGGTTGCCTCGTTCTTAGGCATCGACGAAGTATTCAGCCAGCTCCTGCCGGCCGATAAGGTGACAAAGGTAGAAGAGCTGCTGAGCCGGAAAGGGAAGAAGGAAAAGCTGGCCTTTGTCGGCGACGGCATCAACGACGCGCCGGTCCTGCGCCGGGCTGATATCGGCATCGCCATGGGGGCCATGGGCTCCGACGCGGCCATCGAGGCGGCCGACGTAGTCCTCATGGACGACGACCCGCTGAAAATCGCCAAGGCTATCCGCATTTCCCGCAAATGCCTGGGCATCGTATACCAAAACATCGTCTTTGCCATCGGCGTCAAGCTCCTCTGCCTTGCCTTGGGAGCTGTGGGCCTGGCCAACATGTGGCTGGCCATCTTCGCCGACGTCGGCGTCATGATCCTCGCCGTCCTCAACGCCATCCGGGCGTTATTCGTACACAACTTAGGAGGTACAGACTATGAAATTTCAGCAGATTCGCAATGCGACGACCAAGCTGGAATACGGAGGAACGACGTTTCTCGTCGATCCGTGGCTGGCTGATACCGGTGCTATGGGCTCGTTTCGCCAGATCAATAATCCTGACTTTTCCCCAATGCTGGACGAACAGCTCGATATTCCCATGCCTATGTGCGGATTGCCCATGGCGGCCGACGAAGTATTAAAAGGCGTCGATGCCTATATCGTGACGCACGTGCACCCGGACCATATCGACATGGGCTCCGACGGAACCTGCGGCGGACCGCTCTGCCATGATACGCCCTTGTGGGTGCAGAACGAAGGCGACGCCGCTGTCATGAAGGCATCCGGCTTTACCGATGTTCGCCTGCTATCGGAACAAGGGACGACGGTACAGGGCGTTAAGTTGACGAAGATTGAAGGTCAGCACGGTACCATCGAGCCCTGCGGCCCGTCGTGCGGCGTCGTCTTAGAGGCTGAAGGCGAACCGACGGTATACCTCGTCGGCGATACGGTCTGGTTTGACGCCGTAGAGCAGGCTCTTCGGACCTATAGGCCCGCCGTCATCGTCGTCAACGCCTGCGCGGCGTACCTCAAAAAGAACGGCCGCCTCATCATGAATGCCGACGACATTGAGTTGATTCGCCGGGTTTGCCCCGACGCCTGGATTATTGCCAGCCATATGGACACAGTAGCCCACGCGGCTTTGACGAGGTATTCCCTGCGCCTGGTCTTGGAGGCTAAGGGCTTAGACAACGTATATATCCCCGACGACGGCGAAACGTACGTCTTCGATTGACATATTCATATCCCCTCTTTAATATATAAACGCGGCGGGGCAGATTCCATGATGCAGTATCGGGAATCTGCCCCGCCTTTGTTATGCGCTGTCGGATATTGTGAATTTGCAGTGAAAAAGACATGTCGGAACTTCTGGCGAGAATATAAGCTGGCGATACGATTGGCGATAAGCAGATAGTTGTTATGCCTGCCATGTTTTGATGGTATAATATAAATGAATAGAATTTTGTTTGCCATAGCAAAAGAATGAGAGGAGGCGATTGTTTTGAGTGAAATGGCTATGTTTTTTGGCGAGTCTCGGTACATAGAATATAAGCGGGAAGTTCCGAAAGATAGTTTAAAATACATGAAATCTGTTGTAGCGTTTGCTAATGGTGACGGCGGACAAATTATCTTTGGCGTTGAGGATAATACCGGAAAGGTTATTGGTGTACCTGCCGAGACCTTATTTCAAACGATGGATGCGTTGACGAATGCCGTAACGGATAGTTGTGAACCCATGATTATACCTAATATAATGGTTAGAGAAATAGATGAAAAGCAAATCATTATCATGGAGATAATGCCGGGAATGGAACGGCCATATTTTATTAAAAGCAAAGGAATGATTAACGGTACCTATATCAGGACTGCTGGAACGACTCGTCCTGCCGATCAAGTTATACTGCAAGAGCTAATTTTAGAAGGCCGTAATAAATTTTTTGATCAGGAACCTGTTTGGCATGGAATGGTTGCCGACTATGAAATTGATGCATTATGCCGGCAGTTGTATGAGATTGCGTTAAAAAATGCTAAAACGGCAGAACAAAGACAGGCTGTAAAAAGAGTTACGAAGAATACGTTGTTGTCTTGGGGCGTATTAGCGGAACGGCAGCATATGGTGCTGCCGACGAATGCATATTCCATGCTGACGAATACGAACGGTTTGCCGCCGCTTATCCAATGCGCCGTCTTTAAAACGGAAAACAGAGCTATATTTGTAGATCGCAGGGAAATAACCGGGACAGTACAGGAGCAAATAGAAAAGGCGCTGCAATATGTGCTGGAAAAAATAAATATGGGTGCCCGATTTCACGGCATCTATCGAGAAGATGTGTATGAATTGCCGCCAGATAGTCTAAGAGAATTAATTGCAAATGCAGTAGTACATCGAAGTTATTTAGAACCAGCTCCCATACAAATTGCCTTATTTGCCAATCGACTGGAGATTACATCTCCTGGTGGTTTGATGCGCGGCGTGACCGTGGCAAAAATGAAAGAAGGCTTTTCGAAGATTAGAAATAGAGCTTTAGCAAGCGCTTTTGCTTACATGAATATCATTGAGCAATGGGGAAGTGGTATTCCTAGAATTATGCATGAGTGCCAAGAGTATGGGCTTCCAGAATTGGAAATTATAGACTTAGACGGAGATATGCGAGTTAATTTATATAGGTGTACCAAGGCGAAGACTGACCAAAAGACTGACCAAAAGACTGACCAAAAGACTGACCAAAAGACTGAAAGCAACCCTATACTAACAGACAATGAAGCGGCTATTTGGCAAATATTGCTGCAAAAACCAAGTTGTACGCAGAAGGAAATGGCTGGGATACTGTCATGGAAGCCGGGAAAAATTAAATATCATATCCGCAATTTGCAGGCAAAAGGCTGGATTATACGGGTTGGGTCCCATAGGAAGGGCTATTGGCAGCTCGTTCAGCCAGAAAAATGATGAATGTTCCCGATTCGAAATGAAGAAGCCGGCGATGCCGTTTACATTTTAGACTATACGCACAACGCCCCGGCTTTATAACGAGAAAACGCCCCGTGTCAGCAGTATGACTGATACAGGGCGTTTTGTCATTTCTTCGTATTGGACAGGACGATGGCGGCGACCATGAGGACGCTGCCCAGGCATTCCTGGAGGCTGACGCCGTGGTTGTAGAACCAGACGGCCAGGAGAAAGCCGAAGACGGCTTCCATGGAAATGATGAGGGAGGCGTGGGCGTCGCTCGTGTGCTGCTGGGCGATGTTTTGGGCTGAGAAGGCGAAGACCGTATTCAGAAGGACGAGGTAGGCGATGCCGGTCAGGGCGTTTTCACCGGCGTAGACCAGGGCGTCGGGCAGGCCGGAAAAGGGCAGGGCCAGCAGCCCCGGCGTCAATAGCTGAAAGAAGGTCATGGAAAACATGTCAGCCCCCTTGACGAAGTTGCCGACATATACGATTTGAATGGAAAAGCAGATGGCCGCCATGAGGGACAGGACGTCGCCCAAGGTAGGCGTCAGATTTCCCGGCTTCAGGCACAGCAGAGCCAGGCCGGTTACGGCCAGCAGGGCGCAGCCGACGTCGCGGCGGCGCAGGGGATTGTGAGCCAGGGCGACGGACAGAAAGGGGACGAAAACGGCGTAGGACGTGACGAGGAAGGAATGGCGCTCTACTGTCGTCAGGGCCAGGCCGTTGAGCTGGAAGATGAAGGCGATGAACTGAATGGCGCCGATAATGACGCCGTATCGTATTTCGCGCCCCGTGCCGCGGAGTATCTGCTTATGGAAGAGCAGGAACATGACGGCGGCGGACAGGAGGAAGCGGGAACTCATGACGCCGAAGGCCGACAGGGAGGACAAGGCTTCTTTCGATGCGATAAAGCCGCCGCCCCAGATGACGGCGACGAGGAGAAGGGCAAGGTCTGCGGCGAGCATTTTAAGCCGCGGCGTACGGGACAGGTTCATGAAAACACCTCTGTATTAATGTGGCTGAAGACGCGGCGATGGCGTCTTGACTAATTACTGTATTATAACAAGTTTTTGCCATGCTTAAAAGGTAGGGCGAGACATGTGTCCAAAGTATTTGCCTGTCGGGGCTTTTCTTTTTATAATGGAAGACATGAAACCGAGAGCGCCGCAGCAGGCGCACTATAGAAAGGGAGAATATACGATGAAACGCGTACTGATAATTACTTCGAGCCTGCGGGCTCACAGCAATTCCGACGCCCTGGCCGAGTCCTTTGCCCGCGGGGCGAAGGACGGCGGCTGCGACGTGACCTGCGTCAGCCTGAAAGGAAAGGACATCGCCTTCTGCCGGGGCTGCCTGGCCTGTCAGGAACGGCAGGACTGCGTCATTGCCGACGACGCAGCGCCCATTGCCGAAGCGATGAAAGAGGCCGACGTTATCGCCTTTGCTACGCCTGTATACTATTACGGCTTGGCAGGACAGCTCAAGACCCTGCTGGATCGGGCCAACTGCCTGTTCCCGTCGGACTACCGGTTCCGGGACATTTATCTGCTGGCTTCGGCGGCTGAAGACGAGGCGACGACGATGGACGGGCCTATCCGCGGCATACAGGGCTGGATCGACTGCTTTGAAAAGGCACGGCTGGCCGGTACGGTCTTTGCCGGCGGCGTCAACGACGGCGGCGATATCGAAGGCCATCCGTCGCTGCAGCAGGCCTACGAAATGGGAAAAGAAATCTAAAAAAAGAGTTGAAATCGCCGTTTTTTGGTGATATAATTAAAAAGCTTGAATCGTGTCAAGCTCCTAACCCTTCTGCGGGAAGGGTCATATGTCCAAAAGAGGAGGTGATTTCGTGAACAAGTACGAAGTCATATTTATTGCAAAGCCGCTTGAAGAAGCAGAAGTAGATCCGATCGTTGAATTCGTGTCCAATTTGCTTACGAAAAACAGCTGCAATATCGAAAAGGTAGATCGCTGGGGCAAACGCCATTTAGCTTACCCGGTCAAGAAACAGGCCGACGGCTACTATGTGTTGATCAACTTTGAAGCAGATCCTGCTACGATCAAAGAAATCGACCGCGTTTTGAAAATCCGCGACGAAGTCCTGAAACACTTGATCGTCAAGATCGACGAATAACCGGAGGCGCGAAGGTATGAATTCAGTACAGTTATTAGGCAATTTGGCCCGTGACCCGGAAATCCGTTTTACGAAGACGGGCAGAGCCGTAGCCATGTTTACCGTCGCCTGCACTCGCACGTACGTGCCGATGGGCAGCACGGAACAGAGAGAATTAACTGATTTTATTCCTTGTGTTGCTTGGGGTAATTTGGCGGAAAGCTGCGGCAACAACTTAGCAAAAGGCAGCCGCGTGTTCGTTCAGGGCCGTATTTCCGTGCGTTCCTATGAAACGCCGGACGGTCAGAAACGGTACCGCACCGAAGTCGTTTGCGATCTCGTTGCCCAGGCCTTGGGAAGCGATCACCAGCAGCAGATGCCTGTTCATCAGGCCGCTCCTGTACAGTCCAGACCGGCCGCTCCCGGCGCAGGTTTCGGCAGCATGGGGTCCGACGCTGTTGACGAAGAAATCCCATTCTAAAGTCAAACAAAGCCCTTCTTAATTTTTGAAGGAGGATACATAGATGAGAAGAGAACGCTCGAGAAAACCGAGAAGAAAAGTTTGCAGCTTCTGCGTAGATCATGCTGAACAGATCGACTACAAAGATATTGCAAAACTTCGCCGTTTCACAACAGAACGCGGCAAAATCCTGCCGCGCCGCATTTCCGGCGTTTGCGCGAAACATCAGCGCAAACTGACTGTTGCAATCAAACGGGCAAGAGCTATCGCTCTGCTTCCGTACACGGCAGAATAATACACCATGACATGAACTGTCCTGTAAGATCGTCTTGCAGGACAGTTTTTTTTGCGCCTGTTTTGCGGCAGATGCAAGGGGCGAAATATGGTATAATTTGAAGCGTAACTGCGAAGGAGAAAGGGAGGGGCCGCGCGTGTCGATGGTGGAAGAAATACTGTTTTTGCTTGTCCTGTTTGGGGCGAACGTCATTCAGGGGATTACGGGCTTTGCCGGGACGCTCCTGGCGATGCCAGCGTCGATTCTGCTCATCGGGCCGAATAAGGCCAAGGCTATTTTGAATATCATGGCCGTGCTGTCGTGCAGCATCATCGCCGTGCAGTCCCTGCGGTACGTCGACGTCCGGGAGCTGCTGAAAATCATCGCGGCGATGCTGGTTGGCATGGGCGTCGGCATGTATGCCTACGCCGTCTGTCCCCTGTCCTATCTGATACCCGTGTACGGAGCCTTCGTCATGGCCGTCGGGGCGCGGAATCTGTATGCGAAAAAAGCCCCTTCCTTCTCGCGGAAAGGGGCTTGGGCCGTTCTCCTGGGAGCCGGCGTCGTCCACGGCATGTTCGTGTCCGGCGGGGCCCTCCTCGTCGTGTATGCGGCGGCGACGTTCCGGGACAAAGAGGTGTTCCGCAGCACCCTGGCCGCCGTGTGGGTCATTCTCAACGGACTGCTCATGGGAAAGGATTTTTTCAGCGGCGTGTATGACGGCGACGTCGTCTTTCTCACGGCGGTCAGCGTCGTCCCCCTGGCGGCGGCTATTTACGTCGGCACGGCGATTCACCGCCGCATCAACCAGGCCTTGTTCATGAAACTGTCCTACGCCCTGCTGATCCTGTCGGGAGCCATGCTCGTCCTTTAGCGGCGGAGGATTTTTTCAATGCCTTCGATAGACGTAACGAAATTCGCCTTTTCACGGCCGGCTTGATTGAGAAAGCCGGCTCTTACCATGTGGTCGAATAATTTCTCTAAGTGGTCGTAGCAGCCATGGATGTTGTACAGTATACAGGGCTTGGCGTGGCGTCCCAGGCGGGCTGCCGAGATGGCTTCGGCGATTTCCTCCAGCGTGCCGGCCCCGCCGGGCAGGGCGATGAAGGCATCCCCCATCTGGAGCATGGTATCCTTGCGCTGGCTCATCGTGTCTACCGTAATGAGCTGGGTCAGGCCCGTGTGGACTTCTTCGGCTGTCTTGAGAAACTCCGGGATGACGCCGACAGCCTTGCCGCCGTTGGCTAAGACGGCGTTCGCCAGCTTTCCCATCAGGCCGGTCCGGCCGCCGCCGTATACCAGCGTAATGTCATGGGCAGCCAGCCATTGGCCCAATTCCGACGCCTTTTGCTCATAAATCGGTTCGCGGCCGGCGCTGGCGCCGCAGTAGACGGTAATATTCACGAATATGACCTCCTGTCTTTGTCTTTCTTTTTATTATACAGCAATATGCCTTCGGCGGCTTGCCGTTCTTGTAATCCCTTGGCGAAATATATGTAATATTTTTGTCGGGTCATTGGAAAGGGCCGCCGTTTTTCTGCGATTTTCGTTGTATTCCGGGAAGGGCAGGCGTATAATGTGATGTTGCAAGAGGTAACAAAAGGAGTTGACCTGAATTGAAAGCAACTACATGTATCGCCTGCGCAGTCTGCGCCTTAGGCCTGACGGCGCCGTGTCTGGCTGAGGAACCGCTGCCGGCAGCGGCTGTCGCCGTCGTATCGGTCCAGCCGGCGCAGGATGAGTCGGCCGCGTCGTGGCTCGAACCGGCTGCCGGCGAATGGTACGACCTGAAGGGCGAGTTGGCCATGACGATCAGCGGCAGCACGATCAACGGCTGTCCCGTCACGGCGGAAGCAAACTGTACGTACGGATATCCCCGCACGGGCCATTTCACGATTTCCGAAAGCCAGGGGACGAGAACCCTGACGCTGGATTTGCTGGGCCATAAATCCCACCAGTATCTCATCGTCGACGGCAAGACGGCCCTGCGCCGCTCCATTCATCCCGAATACAGCGAATCGGTCGGCGGCATATACCTGGGCATGACGAAAGACGACGTGACGGCGAAGTACGGCTATCCCAACGAAATCACGGCCGATCAGGGCATGGAGCACTGGTCGTACGGCCTTCGCCGCATGGACGTATTTTTCCAGGGCGGCATCGTCATGGCCGTCCGCCTGTATAAAGGCAGCGATATCAAATTTGACAAGTCCGGCCTGGGAGCCGACGCGGCGATGGCGGCTTATGCCGAAGCCTATAAGCTCGCCGCAGTGCCGGTCATTCCGGCGGACGACGGCGTCCTGTCGCCGGCCTACGACTTGCCTCAGGGTGAAAAATTCCACGTCAGCCAACGCTACGTCCAGTTGTCCGTGGACTGACGAGAAATATATTGTTTATAACGCAGGTTCTTTACCCGATTTCGCAGGGCAAAGGGCCTGCGTTATTTTTGTATGGAACGCTCCATGGCGAAATTGACTAGGATTTGTCCCGCTCGATACACGCGCTGCCGGCGGACGACGATGTAGCCTCGCCTTTCGAAAAAGGGACGGGCCGTCAGGGAGGCGTCGGTGCGAATCCGCGTATAGCCTTCGGCGGCGGCGCGCCCTTCGATGCGTTCCGCCAGGGCCTTGGCGACGCCGCGGCGCTGGTAGCCTTTGCCGACGTACAGGCAGTCGAAATAATCGCCGTTCCGGTTGGCGAAGCCGACGATGCGTCCGTCCTGCACGGCGACCCACGTGTCTTCCTCTTTTAAGAGTTTCTGCCAGCGGGACATGTCCGGCTCCTTCGGGGCCCAGGCGTCGGCCTGCTCCGGCGTGTAATCCTTGAGGTTTACGCTGTGGATCGTATCGTAAAACAACGACACGACGGCCTGCAAATCTCCTTCTTCATAGGGGCGCAGACAGGGCTGCGCAGCTGATGGTTTCATAGTCTCTCCTTATCCCGTGACGGCCAGCATGTTGTAGAGCTTTAAAATGCGGATGTCTTCCTTTGAAATATGCAGGGCCTTGATGAAATTGGCCGTTTCCGCAGCCGGCTTCTTTGTAATCAGGGCCTTGGCGGCAATGGGCATGAAGGGCCGCGACGACAAGCCGTAGTTTAAGACCCATTTGTACGGGGCATCTAAATACGAGGCCAGCATGTTGATGGTGTACTGCTCCATGGGCGTGTCCCTGTTCTGAAAGACGAGGCGCGTCAGGGCGTCGTAATGGACCATGCGGCCCGTGTAGGTGTTTTCGCAGTGCTGATACTGGGCGACGTCGTCATAGGTCATGTACATCATGACTTTGTACGTGTTGTCGGCCTGCTTTCCGCCGATTTCGATGAGGCTCCGCGACAGGCTGTTGTTGCGGCCGTCGAAGGTGTACATATACAGGCGGCGTATTCCCTGGAAAAAGGAAGGAACGGCGTCTTCCTGGCGGACCGGTTCCGGCTCGGGCGCGTAGTACAAGAGCTGATCCGGCGAAACGCCTAAGGCCGCGGCGATGTCGTATAAGGTATCGACGTCTAAGGAAATCTGCCCCTTTTCGTATTTGGAAACGGTGGCCTTGCTCTTGCAGATGGCGTCGCCGAGCTCTTGTACGGTCCAGCCTTTCTTTTTTCTGAAAATATTAATTTTTTTGCCTATTTCCTCGCTTATATGCATGGTATTCACCTGTTTCTTATGAATCTTTCTGGAATCGGAAATACGAGGCTATATACATAGTATAAGAAAAAAGACGGCAATTTTCTACTATAACGAAACAAATCTGGGAAATATGTTTCGCTTTGCGAGAAATAGCCTGCTTTGACGAGGGACGTCTTCTTTGGTATGCTGTGTACATAACGAAATGCATAGTGATAAAGGAGATGACTGCCATGACTTACGATTTTGATGAAATCATCGACCGCCGCCATACGAACGCCCTCAATACGGACGGCTTCCGCGGCTATATTTTCCACGCCGGGCCGGAAAAGAAATTTCCCTTCGCCGACGATGAATTCGTCCGCATGTGGGTGGCCGACATGGAATTTGCCACGCCGCCGGAAATCTGCCGGGCCATGAAAGACCGCATCGACCGCCGCATTTTCGGCTATACCCTGCTGTGCGACGACTCCTACTACGACGTCTTCGCCGGCTGGTGCCAAAAGATGTACGGCTGGACCTTCCCCAAGGAAGAGCTCGTCTTTTCTCCGGGCATCATTCCGGCCCTGTATGAGCTCGTCGAAGACCTGGTCAAGGATACGGAAAAAATCCTCATGGTGTCGCCGGCGTACGGCTTTTTCCAGCACGCCGCCGAATACGCCGACCGGACCTACGTATGCTCGCCCTTAGTATACGATGAGGGCAAATTTTCCATCGACTTCGACGACTTCGAGGCGAAGGCCGCCGACCCGCACATGAAGCTGGTCATCTGGTGCAATCCTCACAACCCGACGGGCCGCATCTGGACGGAAGAGGAGCTCCGGCGTGTCGCGGCTATCGTCGAAAAGTATAACCTCTGGATTATCAGCGACGAAATTCACTGCGATCTCCTGCGCTGCGGCAAGACCCACACGCCGATGGGCAAAATCATGGCGGACTATCCCAAGCTCGTGACCTGCATGTCGGCCAGCAAGACCTTCAACATGGCCGGCCTCATGTTCTCGGATATCATCATCCGCGACGCCGAGCTGCGGCGTCATTTTACAGCCCGCGACAAGACGGTGGGATTCATCAATCCCTTGTCCCTCGAAGCTCACAAGGCGGCCTATCTCCACTGCGGCGACTGGCTCGACCAGCTGCGGGTATATCTGGACGGCAACTTCCAGTTCGTCAAGGACTACGTAGCGGAGCACCTGCCGAAGATTGCCTTTGAAATTCCCGACGCGACGTACCTGGCCTGGATGGACATGAGCCCCTACCTCGGCGACGTGGAAAACATCCCCGATTTCTTTGCCAACGAAGCGGGCGTCCTCCTCGAAGGCGGCGACAGCCTGTTCGTCGGCAACGCCAAGGGCTTTATCCGCCTGAACCTGGCCATGCCCCGTTCGATTATCGCCGAAGGCCTGAAGCGGATGAACGAAGCGATTCAGAAGCATTGCTTACTGTCAAAATAATTTAGATATTAGGATACAGAAATTCCCAGTCGATGCAGCACACAAAGGCGGTTAGACTGGGGATTTTTGTTGAAAGGGACGATATTAAGCGTAGTACTTTATACAGTGCCTTGCACAGTCGTCAATATCAGAATTATACTATACATATATCTTAAAAACTCTGGCAAATGCGAAAAGGACGACGTGACATGAATCTTTCCTTAAATCCGTCTGCAGCGGAAGGATACCATTCCCAGACTCAGATTGCCCGGGTGCTTACCGAATCATGGGTTCGGGATAATTTGTTTTGTCCCCGCTGCGGAAACCGACATATTGAAAAATTTCCAAATAATCAGCCTGTCGCCGATTTTTTCTGCCCTAACTGCGGCGAACAATATGAGCTGAAAAGCCGAAAGGGAAATCTGACATCAAAGATAACAGACGGAGCATACCATACGATGATTGAACGGATTACCAGCAACGAGAATCCTGATTTCTTACTTCTGGGTTACGATTTGTCTGCTATGCAGGTTGTAGATCTAATGGTTATTCCTAAATACTTTTTTGTACCGGAAATCATTGAAAAGCGAAAGCCGCTCGGCCCCAATGCCCGCAGAGCCGGATGGATCGGCTGCAATATTTTACTGGAACAGATTCCTGTCCAAGGGCGTATTCCCATTGTCACAAATCACGTTGAAACGCCTCCGCAGGCAGTCATTGCACAGGTTCAGCGAAGCAACTCCTTGAAAAAAGGCGATATAGCGTCGCGCAGCTGGCTTATGGACGTGCTCTCCTGTGTCAACACTCTGCCGGGAGAATATTTTACATTAGCAAATATATATGCCTTTGAGCAAACACTCGCGAAAAAGCATCAGAATAATCACACCATCAAGGCGAAAATTCGCCAGCAGCTGCAATTTTTGCGCGATAAAGGTTATATAGAATTTCTTGGAAACGGGAAGTATAAAAAAATCGGCTAACTGCACAGTGAATTCGGATACATAAAAAGAAATCCATGATACGATACATTGATTTTCTGCCAATTTGTCCTTTGACCCTGCCGATATTTGACGTGTTTTCGCAAATTCAGTATAATGGAGGCATGCCGAGGCTGGTGCAGTGCTTGTCTGGAACCGACTCGGCGTACCGGGCTGATACCGGTTATTTTTTTGCAGTTTTGATGACGTGTTTGATGCGAAATTGTGAGGAGTCTCTATGTATACAGTAACGAAACGGCTGGAAATTGCGGCGGCTCACCGCCTGAGCCTGAATTATGAAAGCCAGTGCGAAAACCTGCACGGCCACAACTGGATTATCTACGTGACGTGCCGGCGGGAAGAGCTGAATGAAAACGGCATGGTCGTCGATTTCAAGGAAATATCCAATATCGTGAAGGGGAAGCTGGATCACGCCTATCTGAACGACGTGATTCCCGGCAATCCGACGGCGGAAAACATCGCCAAGTGGATCTGCGATTCTATCCCCTTTTGCGTCAAGGTGAGCGTACAGGAATCGGAAGGGAACGTGGCGACGTATGAAATATAAGTTTCCCGTCGTAGAAATCTTCGACAGCATCGAGGGCGAAGGAAAGCGCACGGGCTACATGAGCACCTTTATCCGCTTCGCCGGCTGCAATCTCCGCTGCTCGTACTGCGATACGGCCTATGCCTTGTCGGCAGACGACGCGGCGGCGGAATATACGGCGGACGAATTGGCGCAGATTGTATTGGATAAGCCCTGGAGCCGCGCGACCCTGACGGGCGGCGAGCCCATGCTACAGCCCCTGCAGGAGCTGACGGAACGGCTTTGCCGCGGCGGCTGCGAGGTCAATATCGAGACGAACGGCGCCGTACTGCTGCCGCCTCGCCGGCCTGAGGGCCTGTTTTATACGATGGACTGGAAATCCCCCTCGTCGGGCATGCGCGAGGCCATGAAGCTGGAAAACCTGCAGGAACGGCTGACGCCGGCCGACGTCGTCAAGTTCGTCGTCGCGACGAAGGACGATTTAGACGACATGGCCTATACGATTTCCCACCTGCTGCCGGCATCGCGGCCCTTGCTGTACGTGTCGCCCGTGTGGGGCGAAATCGAACCGGCGGCCCTCGTCGATTTCGTCAAGGAGAAGGGCCTGGACGACGTGTGCGTGCAGGTGCAGCTCCATAAAATCATCTACGATCCGGAGGCCAGAGGCGTATAATGGACAGAGAAAAATTAAAGCAGGCAGCGGCGCTGATCCTGGAAGCCATCGGGCAGGACGGCCGCGACGGGACGAAGGAGACTCCGGAGCGGTTTGCCAAGATGATGGAGGAACGGCTGGCCTATGCCGGCGTTTCCAACGAAGAAATCGCTAAGGAATTCGATAAGGTGTTTCCCTGTGATGACAGCAATATGGTCGTTGTCAAGGACATCGACGTGTTCAGCTTTTGCGAGCATCACATTGCCCTCATGTACGATATGAAAATCGCTATCGGCTATATCCCCAAGGGATGCGTCATCGGCTTGTCGAAGCTGGCCCGCATTGCCGACGCCGTCTGCCGGCGCCTTCAGCTGCAGGAGCGCATCGGCGCCGATATATACGACGTGCTGCGGCGCATCGTCAAGACCGACGACATCATCGTCTGCATTCAGGGCGAGCATTCCTGCATGACGGCCCGGGGCATCAAAAAGCCGGGCTCCCAGACGCGGACCTTGTACGCCGGCGGCGTCTTTGACGATCCCCTGCGGAGAAATGAATTTTTTAACCTCATACGGTAATGCATACAGGCTCCCCATCAGACGGATACGCTGTCTGATGGGGAGCCTGACGTCGTTTGGGCCTTATGGGATGATTTGAATGGTGTCTTGCAGTTCTTTTTCTAATTTCAGGCGGTGGGCTTTTTCATATAAGCCGGCCATGCTGCCGTCGTGGAGGAAAATGACCTGCCGCCCTAATTTGATTTTCTTTTCCTTGATCATGTCGAGGACGGCGGCGAAGGCCTTGCCGGAACTCGTCGGGTCGAGGAGAATCCCCTCGTGGCTGGCCATGAGGCGGACGGCGGCGCGGACATGGCGGTCCGGCTCGCCGTATCCCTTGCGGATATAGGCCGTTTCGATGTGCATGTCGCTGTCGTCGAAATCAAAGCCGTACGCTTCCTTTACCTGTCGGAAGTAGTCGCCCAGGCGGTCTTCGTCGAGGGGCTTGACGGCGATGCCGACGGGCTTTAAGGACGAGCCGATGGCTTTCAGGCCGCAGTATAAGCCGACGTACGTGCCAAGGGTCGTCACGGGGACGTAGACCGTCGCTCCCTGCAGGTACTGTTCCTGGGCCTGCTTGTCCAACTCGGCGGCGCAGTCGTAATAGCCCAGCATGCCCGTCGCGTCGCTGCCGCCCATGGGAATGAAGTACAGGCGATGGCCCTGGGCGATTTCCTGTTCCATGACGGCTTTTGCCGTTTCTTCCAACTGTACCGCTTCGGGGCGGCCGTCGTCCTTCTTGATGACGGTCCGGGCGCCGAACAGGCTGCTGAGGAGCAGGTTGCCGCTCAGCTCGCCGTCGTAATGGCCGACGGAAATGACGATGCTGCGCAGGCCGTATTTCGCCGCGGCGGCCGCCGTGAGACGGCAGTGGTCGGAGCGGATGTCGCCGACGGTGACGACGGTGTCGGACTGGGAATTGACGGCGTCGAACAGCAGGTATTCCAATTTACGCAGCATGCCGCCGCCTCCGCCGAAGGGCGTCACGTCGTCGCGCTTTATGTAGAGTTCCCGGAAGAGCTCCTGAGACAAGCCCGAAAGGTACTGCAGCGGCGTCGGGTGCTCGTCCAGAAGGGTCAGTTTCGGTCGTAATGTGTTCATAATCAGGCCTCCTTTTATCTTCTACGCTTAATAGTATCATAGATAAAATGGGGAGAAAAGAGGAAACCACGGGCCCCGCCTGCAGAATATGCGGCGGGGCCCGTGGTTGGGGAAGCGATATGAGTCGCGGCGGCTGGCGTCAGATTGACAGGCGCTGCCGCCGGCGGTCGGTTATAAGCCGGGCAGTACGACTACCATGATGTGCGAAATGATGTAGTAGGAAATGGCCCCCATGATGGCCGTGCAGGGAATGGTCATAACCCAGGCCGTGACCATCTGACGGGCTACGTTCCAGTGGACGGCTTTGGCCCGCTGGGCCGCGCCGACGCCCATGATGGAGCCGGAGACGACGTGCGTCGTCGAGACGGGCAGGTGGAGCATCGTCGCCGAGAAGATGACGACGGCCGAGTTCAGGTCGGCTGCAAAGCCGTGGATGGGGTGCATCTTGAAGATCTTGCCGCCGACGGTGCGGATGATTTTCCAGCCGCCGACGCTGGTGCCGAGAGCCATGGCCAGGGCGCAGAGGAACTTGACCATCGTCGGGACTTCCAGCGTGTCGATGACGCCGCCCGACAAGAGGGCCAGGGTGATGATGCCCATGGACTTCTGGGCGTCGTTGGAGCCGTGGGAGAAGGCCATGAGGGCCGCTGAGACGACCTGCAGCCTGTTGGCCGTCATGTTGATCTTAGCCGGCTTGAAGTTGCGGCAGACGACGAACAGGATGTTCATGATGATATAGCCGACGACGATAGCCGTAACGGGCGACAGGATGAGGGACAGGAAAATCTTGATGATGCCCCAGTCGTTGAGGGCCGCCGTGCCGACGGAAAAGGCGACGGCGCCGATCATGCCGCCGATGAGGGCGTGGGACGAGCTGGAGGGCATGCCAAACCACCAGGTCAGCAGGTTCCAGACGATAGCGCCGACGAGGCCGGCGACGATGACCAGCTCGTTGATCATGGCCGGCGACGTGACGATGTCGCCGCCGATGGTCTTGGCGACGCCCGTAGAAATCATAGCGCCGACGAAGTTTAAGAAGGCCGACCCCATGATGGCGATGCCCGGCCGGATGGCCCGCGTCGAGACGCAGGTGGCGATGGCGTTGGCCGTATCGTGGAAGCCGTTGATAAAGTCGAAGGCCAGGGCCAGGACGACGACCAGGATAATTAACGGGGTATCAAGCATACTTCATCGTCACCTCTTTTATGATATTGCCGAGCTCTTCCACTTCGTCCGACGTGTCTTCCAGCGTGCCCAGCACGTCTTTCCAGCGGATGATGTCGAGCAGGTCCATTTCGCCGTTGAAGATGCGGGAAATTTCGCGGCGGTAAATGTTGTCGACTTCCGTTTCGATTTTGCTCAGGCGGTTGGCTCGTTCCATGAGCTCCGCTTCGTTTTTGTCGATATTTTTCAAGAGCGAGAAAATGTCTTTCAGCTCTTTGCCCATGAGCTCCAGCTGGTCGACGATGTCGACGGCGGCCGGCGTCATCGTTTTGATGTGGTACAGGCTGATGCGCATAAGGGAGCCGTGAAGCTGGTCGATGCAGTCTTCGAGCTGGCATGTGAGCTTGTAAAAGTCTTCGCGGTCGATGGGCGTAATAAATACGCGGCATAACTTCATGATGACGTCTTCATTGATTTTATCCGACGTGTGCTCCAGCTGGGCGATATCCTTCATGTACATGGAAATATTGGCCGTGTTGGTCATGACGTCCTTGGCGATGAGGGTGCCGCGGTGGAAGTTTTCGGCGTTTTCAACCAAATAATCAAAAAACTCTTCATGCTTGTTGCTGATACTGAACATCTATGTGACTCCTCCTAAGTAATGATTGGTTCCAGTATATAATATATCGTTTGTCATTATGTAAAAGAAATGTAAAGAATTTGTAAAATTATTGGGGAAAATGGGAAAAAATCGGGACGATAAACGTTTTTTTTACCCTTGTATATGCTATAATCTATACATACGAGTAAAGCAAATTTTACACACCCATGCCTGAAGGAGGATATGTTTTATGGTAAACACACGCAAGGTGGTCATCGTCGGAGCCGGCCACGTAGGCTCTCACGTCGCATTGGCCCTGATTCAGTCCGGCGAAGCCGACGACATCGTCTTGATTGATATTTTGAAGGAAAAGGCCCAGGGACAGGCGATGGACCTGGACGACGGCGTCAGCGGCGCCTTGTGCGGCAACGATGCCCAGATCCGCGCCGGCGGCTATGAAGAACTCAATGACGCCGACATCCTGGTCATGGCCTTTGGCCGCAGCCGCAAGCCCGGCGAAACGCGCCTCGACATGTTCGACGATTCGATCCGCATGGCTCAGGAAGTCATTTCCCATCTGAAGCAGGTAGACTTCAAGGGCATCATGCTCAGCATATCCAACCCTGCCGACATCATCTGCGAATACATCCGCCGTCAAATGGGCTGGGAACGCAATCGCTGCTTCTGCACCGGCACGAGCCTCGAAACGTATCGCCTGCTTCGCGTCCTGTCCCATCGGACGGGATACGCCCGCCGCTCCATTCAGGGCATGTGCATGGGCGAACACGGCAACTCCAGCTTCATCGTCTGGTCCCAGGTCTATGTCGGCGGCAAGCCCTTCGCGGCCTTCATGGCGGAAAAGCCGGAGCTGGCGGCGCTCAGCCTGGACGACTTGCAGACGGAAGTCAAGCGGGCCGGCGACATTGAAATCGACGGCAAAGGCTGCACCGAATTCGGCATCGCCAACGCGGCGTGCATGATCATTTCGGCTATTTTCCATGACCAGAAGCTCGTATGGCCCTGCTCGACGGCCTTGTTCGGCGAATACGGCGAAGAAAACGTAGCGGCCGGCGTGCCCTGCGTCATCGGCAAGGACGGCATGGAAGGCGTCGTCGAAGTCGCCCTGACGGAAGAGGAACAGAAGAAGTTCCACGATTCGTGCGATATTCTCCGCAGCTTCCTGGAACGGGCCGAAGGATTATAATTTTCATGCGTTATGGCAGGCTGTGACGAAGGCTTTCGCCGCAGTCTGCTTTTGTATTTAACTACTGTGTTGAGGTGAAAAGAAGACATGAATTTCTTATTGACCAGACAGGCGTCTCATCCTGTAGACCGGATGCTGCCGTTGCCGAAATTGTTTGCCTATGGGCTGCAGCATGTCCTGGCCATGTATTCCGGAGCCGTCGCCGTGCCGATCATCGTGGCCCAGGCCCTGCATCTGACGCCGGAGCAGCTCATTCATTTGATTAACGCCGACTTGTTTACCTGCGGCATCGCGACGATTCTCCAGACCGTCGGCTTTTGGAAGGTCGGCTCCCGCATCCCCATGATACAAGGCGTCACCTTCGCGTCGGTCACGCCGATGATCATGATCGGACAGGAGCACGGGATTACGGCCATATACGGGGCGATTATCGCCGCCGGGTTGTTTACCTTCCTCATCGCGCCCTATTTCAGCCGCCTGATCAAGCTGTTTCCGCCCGTCGTCACGGGTACGATTATCATGATGATTGGGATTACCCTCCTGCCCGTGGCCGTGCGCTGGGTCGGCGGCGGCAACCCGTCTTCGCCCGATTTTGCCAGCCCCATGAACCTGTTCCTGGCAGCCTTTACCTTGGCTATCGTCGTGGCCATTTACCGCTGCGGCAAGGGCTTTGTCAGCAACGTATCCGTCCTCATCGGGCTGATCTGCGGCACCATATTGTCCATGGTATTGGGCGTGGCTAACTTTGACGAAGTAGGGCGGGCCGATTGGATCGGCATCATCACGCCCTTTTCCTTCGGCCTTCCGACCTTTAACGTCGGCTCGATCATTTCCATGATCATCGTCATGCTCGTCGTCATGGTAGAAACGACGGGCGACTGCATCGCTATCGGCGAAATCGTCAAGCGCCCCGTCGGCAGAGGCCGGCTGGCCCGCTGTCTCCGCGCCGACGGCTTGTCGACGCTCATCGGCGGCATCTTCAACAGCTTCCCCTATACGGCTTTCGCCCAGAACGTCGGCCTCATCGCCGTCACGCGCGTCAAGAGCCGTTTCGTCGTCGCCGCTTCGGGCGTCATCCTCATCCTGCTGGGGCTGTTCCCGAAAATGGCTGCCGTTGTAGCCTGCATTCCCAACGCCGTTCTCGGCGGCGCAGGCATCGCCATGTTCGGCATGGTCATCGCCAGCGGCGTCCGGGCGTTGGCGAAAGTCAAATTTGACGGAAACTATAACCTCATGCTCGTCGCCGTCAGCATCGGCATGAGCATGATTCCCCTGACGGTTCCGAATTTCTTCCAGCATTTCCCCGATGTCGTGAAGGTTATCTGCCAGAGCGGCATCACCCTGGGCAGCCTGACAGCCGTCGTGCTGAACATCTTGTTCAACGGGTTTAAGCCGGAAGAAGATAAGACCCAGGCTGACCAGGCATAATATCGTAGTATTTGCAGAGGGAGCGTACATGAAGAGACAATTACTGACCCTGGCCTGTACATGGGCCGCAGCAGCCGGAATTGCCTTGGCTGTAGAACCGCCTGCGCCGAACCTGTCGGTGCAGGCAGCGCAGATTCAGACGGCAGAGGACGAGAGCCGCCGGTCTGACGCGGACAGTGCGCCGCCTCGCAGCCGCGCGGAAGCGGGTGAGCCTGCTTCTGACGATACATCTGCGCCTGCCCGTTCTTCCAAAGACAGACGGCAGGATCGCAACGCCGGAACGAAAACCGGCGAAGCTAAGGCCGGACAAGCGGCTCCGGATCCGATAGTGACGGTACAATCGAAAACGCCGCCCGACGTAACCGTCGAAATCAAGAAGGCCCCGGCGGCAAAGGCGCCGAAGCCCCGGAAGCAGACGGAGCAAGGCCGGAAAATCGGCATCAACGCGGCCAGCCGTATGCTCATTTTGTATGAAAACGGCAAAAAAGTCCGCATGTATCACGTAGGCGTCGGCACGCCGTCTACGCCGACGCCGCCCGGCTTTTACAGCGTGCAGACGAAGGAGGTCAACCCGACGTGGATCGACCCCAGCGATACGACCGTACAGATTCCGGCAGGGCCGGACAATCCCCTGGGCTATCGCTGGATCGGCTTTCACGGCACCTACGGAATTCATGGGACCAATAATCCTTCCTCCGTAGGCTATTACGTGTCCAACGGCTGCGTCCGCATGCATGAGGAAGACGTGGAAGAGCTGTATCCTCTCGTATCTATCGGCACGCCGGTCATGGTCTATTACGACCGCATCGTCATCGACAGCGCGGCGGATCATACCGTATCGTACTACATCTATCCCGATGGCTACGGCTGGCAGCCGCTGACCGTTCAGGACGTGCGGCGGGCCTTAGCCGGCTACGGCGTGGAAAACTTTGTGACGGCCGAATCCATTGCCGCCAAAATCGCCGCCTCAGACGGGCAGCCGACGTATATCGCCAAAGCGTACGACCTGTATGTGAATGAGAAAAAGCTGCCCCTGCGGGCCTTGAAAGCCAACGGCGTCACCTATCTTCCGGCTGTCGCCGTCGCCACGGCGCTGCGCCTGGACCTGCACTGGGACAACAGCCGCGGGCTGCTGACCAGTCCCTACGGCTCGGCTCCAGGCGTCGTGAGAAATAACGTCGTATACGTAAACGCCGCCTTTGCCGACAGGCTGTTTCACTTGTCCGGCGCCCTGACCGGGGACTTGACTTACGACATGCAGTCCCAAGCGCCGCCTGCGCCTAAGGCGGCTGTAAGCGTGACCATATCGCCGACGGACGGCCCGTCGCTGAAGACGACGTGATAAAAAACGGCTCCGCTGTTAGGAGAATCGCCTGTATTTAAGGCGATTTCCTACGGCGGGCCGTTTTCTTTTGTTTCTATGGAGCGGTCTCGTGTTGACAAATAGAATATAGTGATTTATAATTGACATATGTCAAAAATAAAACGTCGCACAGGCTGGCAGCAGCCGGTCATAGAAAGGGATGGACAAGTATGAAAATTGCAGTTACTTATGAACAGGGCCAGATTTTTCAGCATTTCGGCCATACGGAACAATTCAAGATTTACGAAGTAGAAAACGGCGCAGTCGTCAGCGCGGAAGTCGTCGATACGATGGGCAGCGGCCACGGTGCGCTGGCCGGATTTTTGCAGGCTCAGGGTGTCCATACGCTGATCTGCGGCGGCATCGGCGGCGGAGCGCAAATGGCTCTGGCTCAGGCCGGCATCGCCTTGTACGGCGGCGTACAGGGTTCGGCAGACGAAGCCGTAGCAGCTCTGCTGGCGGGAACGCTCTCCTTTAATCCTGACGTGCACTGCGACCATCATGACCATGCCCACGGCCACGGCGATCATGCCTGCGGCGAACACGGCTGCGGCCAGCATGAACATCACGGCTGCGGACACCATCACTAATTAAACCAAGGCAAGACCATATACGACAGCGAAAGAAGGGTTGAAGATGAAAGAAATTACGGCATTTTATTTAAACGGCTGCCCCTATTGCCGCGGCGCGAAGGAGGCGCTGGCAGAATTAGTCAGCGAAAATCCGGCCTACGGCGAGGTGCCCGTCCATTGGTATGAAGAATCGGAATCTCCCGACGTAGTTCAGGGACACTCCTACTATTACGTGCCGTCCATGTTCATCGGCACAGAAAAGCTCTATGAAGCCCAGCCGGGCCAGTCGTATGATGAAATTAAGAGCCATGTGAAGGCAGCCCTCGACGCTGCGATGGCTTAGGTGTACCATACCTGCTGATTTTTCCCACAGAAATCGGCAGGTATTTTTTTATGCGTACAGGGACGCGACGCGCTCCGGCGATACGATGACCGACGTCGATTCGTATCAGGCAGACGATGCCGCCGCAGCCTTCGACGGTTATGTAAGGATAGGATGTGCAGATAGCAATATCGCCGGGGACTTCGACGGCAAAGGCGTATAAAAATAAAGACCATAAGGCTGTGTCGTTTCCCAGGCAGCAGCTGCTGATGAGATGGGGATAGGAAATGCCGAAGCCATATACGACGGCTAGATTGACATACACGGCGGCAAAGACGCGGCGGCGCGTCCAGGGATAATGCGGGCCGGCGAGAAGGCCGGCTATCCAGGCTCCGGCAATAAATCCTAACAGGTAGCCGAAGGTAGGCTGAAAGACATAGGACGGCCCGCCGCCGGCAGTAAATACGGGCAGGCCGGCTAGGCCCAGAACGACGTACAGCGTTACGGCGGCAGCTCCTTTCGCCGGGCCCAGGACAAGGCCGGCCAAGGTCGTGAACAGGAGCTGCAGCGTAAAGGGGCAGACTGGGATGGGGATGCGGATAAACGCGCCGATGGCGGTCAAAGCGGCGAACAGGGCGATATAGGATACGTCGCGGATCGTGCCGGGCGGAGAACCAGGGCGAGAACACGGCGGCATGGACATCACTCCTTATTTGTTATCTTTTTGATTAAGGTGTATATGTTTACAAATATAAGGAAAGTATAGCCTAAACAAAGACATAAGTCAACTTCTTTTGTAGAATAAAAGTTAACATACTGCGATAAAAGTGAACTAAAAAAGTATTGATTAAGCGTGCGAAGTGTGCTATACTAAAGGTACTCAATAGATAATCATTATTTTTTAGATAGATGAGGAGGGAGTCATATGCGAATTGGCGAAGGCACCATTACGGAAATCCTCGACGGCGGCCTGGCGAAAGTCCGCGTCAACCGCGATCATTTATACGTGGCCTGCAGCGCCTGCTTTGGCGCCGAGCACGTCTACGTGACGGCGAGAAACAGCCTCGGCGCTCAGGAAGGACAGGACGTGCGGTATGAAGTGCAGGACGAGCACCTTGTCATGGGGGCTTTTATCTGTTTTATCGTCCCCTTGTTCCTGGTTATACTAGGCGGCATCGGCGGCTACTCCTTCGGCGAGACGGTTTTGTCGGCCTTGATCGGCGCGGCAGCCGGATTGATAGTCAGCGCCGTATTGGTCAAGCTGTACGATTCGTCCCTGGGAAAGAAAATTGATACGAAGGCTACGATTACGGAGATCATCGAAACAGAAGACGACGAGTCGTAAATACAAAAAGGCTGGCCCGAAGACACAGGAGTTCTTCGGGCCAGCCTTTTTGTATTGTATGAGAGGTGATTATTTGTTTAATACGCCTTCGAGGTATGTGGCCGTATCGGTCAAGCTGTCCGATACGTAGCTTTCGATATCGCCCTTGTCGCAGTGCATGGCGAATTCCGGGTCGATAGGCAGCTTAGCCGTATGGGGGATTTCGTATTTCGCCGCCGATTCTTCTACATGGCTCGGGCCGTAGATTTCATGACGGGAATGACAGTCGGGACATTCGAAATAGCTCATGTTTTCGATGAGGCCGAGGACGGGGATGTGCATGATTTCCGACATCTTCAGGGCCTTTTCGACGATCATGGAGACGAGCTCCTGCGGCGACGTGACGATGAGGATGCCGTCGACCGGCAGGGACTGGAATACCGTCAGGGGGACGTCGCCCGTTCCCGGCGGCATGTCGACAAACATGTAGTCGATATCGCCCCAGACGACGTCGGTCCAGAACTGTTTTACGGCGCCGGAAATGACCGGTCCGCGCCATACGACGGGAGCCGTCGTGTCTTCCAGGAGTACGTTCATGGACATGACTTTAATGCCCGATTTTGTTTCTACAGGGAAAATGCCGTTGGCGTCTCCTGTAGCCCGTTCTGTCAGGCCGAAGGCCTTCGGGATGGACGGGCCGGTGATGTCGGCGTCGAGGATCGCCGTCTTGAAGCCGCGGCGCTGCATCTGTACGGCCATGAGGGACGTGACGAGGGATTTACCTACGCCGCCTTTGCCGCTGACGACGGCGATGACGTGCTTTACGTGCGTTCCTTCATGGGGCTGAGCCTGGAGGCTCTGCGGCTGCGTGCGGCTGGAGCATTCGCTGCTGCAGCTGGAGCAGTCGTGATTGCAATTTTCACTCATTACTATCATTCTCCTTTTTGGGGTTACATTTTCCGGCCTGACAGCGCGTATGGCGGCAGGAGCCGGCATGTTCACAGAGTTGTATGTGGCCGCCTTCGATGAGAAGGCGCTTTCCATGGACGAGAGCGTCGGCAAGCTTTCGGCGGGCGCCGTCGTAAATCCCCGTGACGGTCGTGCGGGACACGTCCATCTGGGCGGCGCACTGCTCCTGCGTCAGCCCGAGCAAATCGATCAGGCGGATGACTTCGTATTCATCGATGCGCATGATGATGACCTCTGCGTCGGCTGCGCAGCCGGACGGGGCGAACTCGCCGGCCTTGGGCAGAGAACAGACGCGGCGGCACCGCGGCGGTCTCGGCATGGAACTACCTCCCTTTTCAGTGATTCAGTATTATTATAAAAGTATAGATGACATATGTCAACAATGCCTTAGGGAGTATTTCCGTACGCTTCTTCGTAGCGTTTTCGCTTTCTGACAAAGGTTGACGGCGTGATGCCCAGTGCCTTGGCGGCTGCGCGGACATTGCCTTCCTGCTCATAGGCCAGCGTCAGATAATGGTATTCCAATCTTTCCAGTGTTTCGGTCAGGTTGCTGGGAAGCCTTTCAGGCAAAGGCGATGCATCCTCCTGTTCTGACGCATAGTCCTTTTTTTCGACGATGACGATAGGCTTTGACGATTGAAGCAGGCATAAATCCTCTGGCTGGATTTCATCGCCAGAGCTGATGATGACGGCCCGTTCGACGATGTTTTTTAATTCGCGAATATTGCCTGGCCAGGGATATTCGTTCAATAGCTGAACGGAAATATTGGAGAATGTCTTTTTAAAATTATATTTTTGATTCAACTTTTTTAAGAAAAAGAGGGCGAGAGGCGTAATATCCTTTTTGCGAACCCGGAGCGGCGGAATGGAAATGGGAAAGACTGTAAGGCGGTAATACAAATCTTCGCGGAATTGCTCGTGTTTTACCATTTCTTCCAGATTGCGGTTCGTCGCCGCGATGATGCGCACGTCGATTTTTATCGGCTTAGTGCCACCGACGCGCATGATTTCCTGCTCCTGAAGGGCCCGCAGCAGCTTGACCTGCATGCCCATAGGCAATTCGCCGATTTCATCGAGGAACAGCGTGCCTTTATTTGCCAGTTCAAATAACCCTATTTTGCCGTGCCGGTTCGCGCCGGTAAAGGCGCCGCTTTCGTAGCCGAACAGCTCGCTTTCGATGAGGCTGGGCGGGATAGCGCCGCAGTTTACCTGGATGAAGCTGTTTTTTGCCCGGCTGCTGTGCTGACAGATATAGCGGGCCATGACTTCCTTGCCGACGCCTGTTTCGCCGAACAAGATGACCGTCGTGTCCATAGGGGCGACGCGTTTGGCCAGCACCATAGCTGCCAGCGTCGCGTCGTCTCGGACGACGACCTCGTTTTCTGCAAGGGGCGTTTGTATATGTTCTAATTCAAGACGGAGACGCTCAATGGCGTTGTTTTTTTCCTGTATCGATTCTTTAAGACTGTAAATTTCTGTCAAATCTCGGACATTGGTGACGATCATGAGGAGCTCGCCGTTTTTGTCAAATATAGGCGAGCTGGTAACCAAGGCTTCTTTTCCCGATTTAAACTGCTGCTGCAGGGTGACAGGGCGTTTGGTATTGGCGACGATGAGAGAGCCAGACTGCGAGATCAGCTTGTCTTGTACCAAATCGGCCATGTTTCTTCCCAGCACCTCTTCTTTTTTTAATCCTGTAATTTCTTCGTAGGAATGGTTGATGCGCAGGACATTGCAGTCCTTATCGGTAATGAAGATGCCGTCAAAAGAATATTCGATAATGGAATTTAGATGTTCCGCCGCTTCGGCTACTGTTGAAAAGAGCGCTCTTGTTGTCATGCCAATATCCTTTCTGGTAGTTGATTGCGTTTGTTTAAAGGTCAAAACATTTTATAAACTATGAATTTATGCTTTTCGTTCATAAGAATTGGGGATATGCAGCATATTCCTGTACTTTTGAACGACCCGGCGTGAAATGGCGGTATTAAACTGCTGGGATAGGAGCAGAACCAGCTGGGCGTCGCTGTAAGGCGCTTGTTTATTTTCGGTATCGATCCATTCTTTCAAAGCGCGTTTTATAGCATCTTTTGAGAGAGTGCAGCCATTTTTCTGCAACGGACTTTGAAACAGGTCTTTGAACGGAAGAGTCTGCCATGGCGTTTGGACGTATTTATCCTTAATGGCCCGGCTGATCGTCGATATATGCAATCCTGTCATTTGGGAAATATCTTTCAGCCGCATTGGCCGCAGCGAACGGTGCTGGAGGATGTAACAGTACTGCCATTTCCATATGGCGTCGGTCAAGGCGTGCAGCGTCTGCCGGCGGCGTTCGATATTGTGCATCAGCAGCGTGCAGCGGGAGTATTTTTGCTGGAAATACGATTTTATGTCGGGGTCATTGGTTTGGCGCATCATAGAGACGTAATAGTCGCTGATGGAATAGGATGCGGTCCAGGCGTCGTTTAAAAGGATTTCGTACCCTGTGTCTGTCAGTTGAATAATGATGTCGGGGACGACGTAGGCGCTGGGGGATTCAAACTGACCTTTCAACGGTGCAGGATCTAATGATTTTATAAGACGAAGTACAGGAGCCAGCTGTTGCTTTGAAACGCCTAAGGCCTTGCTTATGGCAGCAGTCTGGTTTTTACTGAGTTCTATCAGGTATCTGTCGATGATGGCTTCAGCCAATGGACAGAGCTTTCCCATGCGGTTCAGTTGTATTTTTAGGCATTCGGCAAGGGAGGTCGCGCATATCCCGGGAGGATTAAGGCCTTGCAGGACGGCGAGCATGTCTTCATACATGCCGTTCGGCAGAGACAGGCGTTCTAAGGCTGCCTTGTCAATCGATAAGTAGCCTTTGGAATCGACAAACCGTGCCAGATAGGTGAGCAGGGCCCACTGGGGTTTGGTAAAATTGTGGGGATTGAGCTGCTCTATAATGAATTTTTGCACCAGGTCTGCTTCCGGCGCGGCGACGAACTGGAGAAATTCTGCTGCGCCGCCGCGGGACGACGACGGATGGTAATCGAGAAAGGGATTTTCTTCCGACTCCTTCTGCAGCAGGCTGCGCAGGTCTTCCGAGGACATGGACAGGATTTGCAGCGATTGGATCTGCATAGCCGACAGCTTTTGAATTTGTTCTTGCGTAAGGGTCATACGTGCGTCCATTGGCATATCCTCAGTCCTTTAGGCCGGGCAAGTCCGTATACTGCGTCTTGCCCGACGAGTTTTTGGGAATCGCGGCGACAGAGCGGATGGTAAAGCAGCTGGGATGAAGGCCCGCCTTGGCGACGAGGAAATCCTCCAAGTCGGAGCAGTCCGTTTCCGGAGCCGTCGTAAAGACGAGCAGGTCGTCGTCGCCGCCGGTGCAGGCGAAATCCCTGTCGGCGAAGGCGTTTTTGAACAGCTGCTCGACTTCGTCCATGTTGACGCGCTTGCCCATGATTTTGACAAACCGTTTTTTGCGGCCGGCAATATAGTAGAAGCCTTCTTCATCGCAGTAGGCGATGTCGCCGGTAAACAGGCGGCCGTGCCGTTCGTCGCCTAATTGGAGGTCGTCGGCGCAATGCGCATAGCCCAGAGATACGTTGGGGCCGTCGTAGCACAGCTCGCCGATTGCGTTGGGCTTGGTCAGCTCGGCGTGGTCGTCGTCCAGGATGCTGAAGGAGCCTCCGGGGATGGCGATGCCGATGCTTCCGATCTTGCGGAGACAGTCTGCCGGCGGCAGGTAGGACATGCGGGCCGTCGCCTCGGTCTGGCCGTACATGACGACGAAGCGCTTTCCTGTGCCGGCAGCGTATTCGCCGAATTCCTTCTGCAGCTTTTTCGACAATTTTCCGCCGGCCTGAATCATCAGCGTCAAGTCGGGAAGATCCATGGCCGTGAATTTCAGGCGGAGCAGGCATTCGTATGTAAAGGGAACGCCGGCGATGGACGTCACTCTTTTTTCCTTGCAGAACTTCCAAAAGGCCGCGTCGAAAACCGTCGCCGTCGTCAGGCATTCTGCCGCGCCGCAGAGGACGTGGCTGTTGATGACGGACAGCCCAAAGGTATAGTGCATGGGCAGGCTCGATACGGGCCTGTCGGCGGCGGTTAGTTCCAGATACTGGGCGATAGAGGCGGCGTTGGATTGGATGTTGTCGTAGCTCAGGCGGACGAGCTTCGGGCTTCCCGTACTGCCTGACGTCGTCAGCAGCAGGCCCAGGTCTTCGTATAAGGCCGGCGACGTATTATTATGGCGGTATACGTCGTAGTCATACAGCGAATAGAGGGGTTTGCCGCCTTCTGTTCCATGGGGGCAAAAGATGAATTCCGGGCGGTACGCGGCCAGGAGTCCCTGCTTCAGCTCGTCGTCCATGGCTTCGTCTAGGAGCAGGGGGACGACGCGGTTTTGCAGACAGCACAAGTAGGACAGGGCCGAACCGATAGTATTGCGGCATACGATTGCCGCCAGGGAACGGGACGGCATGACGCCGCCCAGCTCGTCGGCGTGGGTATACCAGGTTTCATATGTCGCCTCCTGTCCGCAATCATCTTCAAAGAGCGTACAGGTTTTGAAGTCGGGATGTTTGTCAAAGAAATACATAGGAAAGCCTCCTTACTCTATGACGCGGGAGAGGGATTCAAGCATGTTGTATCCATCCCACAGGACGTTCATATCCAAGGCCTGTCCGACAGGTACGATGCGGTCGACGCCCATAGCGCCGGCTTCGACGAGGGCCTGTTTCAGCACTGCCGGATCAATGCCCAGGGTGGAGACGGTCTGAACCTTCTTGACGGCAAAGGGCAGGACTTCGTCGAGGGTCCGGATCGGGAATTGGAAGAACTGGCCGAAGGAGCCCGATAAGGCCGTAATGTCCGGCGGCAGGGACGACAGGGTGTATACGTACAGCCTGTTGGTCCGGAAGGCCGCCGACTGGAGGTGCGGCTGCGTCATGGCGAATTCCCAGGCGTCGGTGTATTTGCCGCTGACTTTGATGGGCTGCAGGTCATAGGCACTGGCTTCGGCGGCGACGGCGTCCCACCAGCGTCGCTGCGCCGTCTCGAAGGACGCTCCCCGTTCGTCGAGCCAGAAGACGAAGCGCGGGCTGGAGCAGGCGTTCTGGTCGGCTTCATACGTGTCGTTGTAGAAGCGGTGCGCCCAGGCGCGCAGCTCGTCGTCCGTACCGTTCTGAATGCTGGAGCAGTCGAAGACGGCGAAGGAATATCTGTCGGCGAAGACCAATTCTACGCCTTGCGGCGGCAGGGGAAAGGTCCGTATTTCAGCGATAGACTTGTCGCCGCCCCAGACGATGCGGCCGTCGCACTGCCGAGAAAAACGGCTTGTCAGCTCGTCGTCGCGGCCGTAGGTGACGATGGCGTTCTGCCTGCGCAGGGCAGTGAATTTGTCATCCTGCAAAATCCTGTGCATTACATCGCATACAGGGGTGACAGCCGGAGCCAGGCGCGGCGAGACGCGGACGATGTTGCCGTTTCCAGCCAGCAGGGAAATGCACAGGCTGTAGGCGAAAATGGTCGGCATGTTTGACGGCGCGATGTGAAAGATGAGGCCCCGTCCAAGGCGGGCTTCCTGCTGGGAAAGATGCAGGCTCAGCTGCTTAAGGTGATTGGGCCGCAGCCAGAAGCCAAGTGCACTCCAGGCGGGTTCGGTCCAGGCTATGGGATGATGACGCAGCTCGTGCGACAGTACGGCAAGAAAATCCAGTACGACAGGGGCGAAGGGCTTCATCGGGAATGGTTTTTCCGGTATAGAGCCGGCTAAAAGCGTGTATTGATTATTCATGAGTATCGCTGCACCCCCTGATTTCAGCCTGCGGAATGCGGCCATCAATGCGGAAATACTTTCCCTTGCGGCCGCAGGGACAATCGTCAACGCCTAAGATAGCGCCCATGTCCTCCGTCAAAAGCGAATGGCCGGGATAGGATACGGCCATGGGAGAGAGGACTTGGAGGATTCCCGATTTTCCTATGGGACAGGGCGAAAAATCCTCCGGGTCTCTGACGATGACATCGGAAAAAATACTGGCGTGGAGATGGCCGGCTTCGCATTCCATGTATACGCAGCCCGTCTGCTCGGCCATGCCGTAGTAGTTATGGACGCGGGAAATGCGGAACTGGTCGTACAGCCGCCGTTTATAAGCCTCGGCCGACACGGCCTGGGCTTCCATTTTTTTCCAGCCGCCGCCGTGGATGACGACGGCATTGGAAAAGTCGAAGGAAAGCCCTGCGGCGGCAATGGCCTGGCACAAATATTTCCAAATCATGAAGGTAAAGCCGAAAATCAGGACTGGTCCCGTGCGGGAGGCGAAGGCCTGCAAGGCTTCTTTATTTAAGGTCAAGTCGTCTGTCAGGGCGTAATATTTTTTCTTAGCGAAGATGGAAAAACCCAGGATAGCGGCTCCGCGGGCGTTGAACGCCGCCCGGTCGGTAAAGACGGACGGCGAATCGACGATGAGCATGGGCACGCGGCCTGCGCCGAGAAAATCCTTGACGATGGCGTATAAGGTGAGCTGCTGGTTTTGCGCCGTCGCCGCGTCCAGGACGATGCGGGAGCGGGCCTGGCCCGTCGTTCCCGACGACGTGATGATCTTGAAGATGTCTTCGTCAGGAATACTCTGCAATTTCAAGTATTTGAATAAGCGGATCGGCAGCATGGGAATTTGCTCCAGCGCCGAAAACCGTCTGCCGTATCCGAATACGTCGAGGGCTTGGCCGTAAGGTCGGCAATGGCGGCGGTGATGCTCCGTCAGCTCCTGAAAATAGGGCAGATACTGCTTTTCTTTTTCTTCCTGCGTCCAGGCGTAGGGCGCATGGGACAGCCATTGGCTATAGTCCATACTGTTTCTTCACCTCCTGGGTGAGCATGAAAGGAAGACCGTGGCCGGGATAGGTCCAAATGGGGGTCGGCAGGGAACGCAGTACGTCTTTGCCGACGGTCTGGTAGGCCTCGTCGTCGCCGCCGGGCAGGCGCGTAATGACTTCTTCGCCGGGAATGAAGTAATCGCCGGAAAACAAGAGAGCGTCGTCGGCGACGATGCAGATACTGCCCGGCGTATGGCCCGGAGCGGCAATGCAGCGGAAGGAGTGTCCCTTCCAGACAAAATCGTAGACTGGGGCGTCGAAGACGATATCCGCTGCCTGACAGGTAAATTTCGGATACGAGACGCGCAGTTTGCCGCCGCTTTTAAAATACAGATACGATTCCATGATGCGCGTCATGTTCATCTTCGTATTTTGGATGCCGTCGCTGCATTTTTTGCTGGCGACAACGGAGAGGGGCCAGCGGCTGCGCAGGTCGTTGAGGCCGGCGATGTGGTCGCAGTGCTCGTGAGTGAGCAAAACGTATTCCGGGACGAGATGGTGTTCCGCCGCATACGTGTTGATTAGGTCGGCATTGTTCGGGTCAATGAGCAACGCGCTGCTGCCGGACGTGAAGATATAGCAGTTGCTTTCCGTCAATGGATCGACCAGGCATGCCGGCTCAGGGAGTTTAAATGTCGACTCCATATTTACGGAGGATGTCCATGCCTTTTTCATAAGAGCTGAAAGCCAATACGTCCGGCGTATCGATGGAAATGTCGAAGGTATCCTCCATGTCTTCCATGAGCGTCATGTGGCCCATAGAGTCCCATAATTTGATGGAACGGTATTTTAAACCGGGGAGCTGGTCTTTCGTCAATTTGAAGTTGGTCATGAAAAGTTTGTCGTATTTTTCTAAGTTTGTCATAGTATCACCTATTCCTTTTCTGCAGAATTTTCGCTGTCGTAAGCGAATAATGTTTTTATCATTACTTGATGGTAAATGCCTTCAGCGACGACAGTGCCGTCTTGATTGATGCAGACGCCGTGCAGTTCCCCGATGAACCATCGCTTGCTTTCCGTTATCTTTTTTAACGTGACTGTCGCCGTAATCGTATCACCGGCGTAAACCGGTGCGATAAACTGCAATGATTCATCAGCCAGAATAGTTCCGTCTCCTGGAAGTTTTGTACCCATGACAGCGGATAGAAGACTTCCTGTTAAGACCCCATGAACGACAGGGCGGCCAAAGCCATATTGTGCGGCAAAAGCCGGATCGGTATGCTGCCTGCCGTAATCTCCGGTCAAAGCTGCGAAGGCCTGAATATCGGCGTCTGTAAAGGTCTTGCACAAAGAGGCGTGCTGACCTACGCGCAGTATCCTTTTAGACTGTTCGGGAGAAGATGTGTTTTCTTCTTGCAGCTGTGCTGCAAATTTAGAAAACTGGGCCGGTGTACAGAGCTGGACAAAACGTTTAGCTGCAATGCCTTCCGGCGTAGCACAGGCCGTCATACAGCCGCAGACTAACAAACATATATCGCATACTTCCTGATCGGGCTGATATGTAAACGTATGAGTGGGAAACTGCTGTATTAGCTTGGCTACTTGTTTGGTACGATCATATCGGCTGTTGCAGCCGCCGCAGTATTTTACTCCTATCTTCATAAGCGTCTCCTAGAGATGTCTATTTTTTAATAGTGCTTTTGCCTGAGCAATCAGTTCATCGCTGACGCCGCTGACAAGGATGACATCTTCGATTGCAGGGATGTGTTCTTTGACCGTTGCAGAGATTAGCTCTTCTGTTGTTAATTGAGCAGAGGGACAGCCGCTGCATTTTCCCGTCAGTCGGATGCGAAGTACATTGTCTGAATAATCAACGACGACGACGTTTCCTTGATGCGAGGCTAGAGAAGGGCGTACATAGTTGTCTAATACCGCTTCGATGTTTTCTAATGTCGGTGCAATAGGCATGATTTTATTCACACTCCTTATGATAAACAATGACATTAATATAATAAGCAAAATATAGGCCAAGTTACAAAGACTTTTTTTAGTCAAAAAAAGTCTTTGTAATGTAATGTGAAAACTGCATGATAGATTTGCTGAAGTATGTAGTCATGACCGATTGTTGCAAAAATAGAACGGATTAAAGTTTTAAACGAAATATTCGGTATGCAATCGATTAAAATGATTGTAAAAATTGATTTTGAACCAAAAACAGAACACAAACTCCGTATGTTGCGTTTTTAAAACACAAAAACTCGAATGTTTGATGCAATTTTAGAACAAAATAAGGAAAAAATTAAATGCAGTGAAATGGAAAAATGTGAAAAAATAAAATGCAAAAATTTTTTTTCCTGTGATAAATGAAGATATTTCCTCTATTCTTACCTAAGGCTGGGGAAAAATCAACGATATATTTTCTTTCTTGGCACGACATTTGCTTTCTATATTAGCGTAACACACAAGCACGTGTGACGTCATGATATGTCAAACAAATATTTTATTACGAAAGGGTGATTTCATTATGGCATTAATGACAGGCGAACAGTATATTGAAAGCATGAGAAAATTGAACTTACAGGTGTACATGTTTGGTAAAAAGGTAGAATGTCCTGTAGACGACCCGATTCTTCGTCCGTCTCTGAATTCCGTCCGCATGACTTATGATTTGGCTCAGATGCCGGAATATCAGGATTTGATGACTGTTGTATCTCCGTACACGGGAGAACGGGTAAACCGCTTCACGCATATTCATCAGAGCACGACTGACTTGATGAACAAAGTAAAAATGCAGCGTCTCCTCGGCCAGAAGACGGCGGCCTGCTTCCAGCGCTGCGTTGGCATGGATGCTTTCAACGCCGTATTCTCCACGACATTTGATACGGATAAAAAATATGGTACCCATTATCATGATAACTTCATGACTTTCTTGAAACGCGTTCAGGAACAGGACCTTACGGTTGACGGCGCTATGACCGACCCGAAAGGTGACCGCGGCCTGGCTCCCCACGCACAGGAAGATCCTGATTTGTACCTCCACGTCGTAGAACGTCGTCCGGACGGCGTCGTCGTTCGCGGTGCGAAAGCTCATCAGACTGGCTTTATCAATTCCCACGAAGTTATCGTTATGCCGACGATTGCCATGGGCGAAGACGACAAAGACTACGCCATTTCCTTCTCCTGCCCGACCGACGCCGAAGGCATTTTCATGATCGTCGGCCGTCAGTCCTGCGATACGCGTAAGCTCGAAGGTGCTGAAATGGATACGGGCAACCCCGAATTCGGCGGCACGGAAGCTCTCGTTATCTTCGACAACGTATTTATCCCGAATGAAAATATCTACCTCAACGGCGAATATGAATTTGCCGGCGTTCTCGTCGAACGTTTTGCTGGTTACCACCGTCAGTCTTACGGCGGCTGCAAGGTCGGCGTAGGCGACGTCCTCATCGGCGCTGCTGCTTTGGCTGCTGATTACAATGGCTGCCCGAAAGCATCGCACATTAAAGATAAGATCATCGAAATGCAGCACCTCAACGAAACGCTGTATGCCTGCGGCATCGCCTGCTCTGCATTGGGCACGAAAACCGAATCGGGCAACTACCTCATCGATCTTCTGCTGGCAAACGTCTGCAAACAGAACGTTACCCGTTTCCCCTATGAAATCGTCCGCCTCGCCGAAGATATTGCCGGCGGCCTCATGGTAACGGCTCCGTCCGAAAAAGACCTGCGCGATCCGAAGATCGGGCCGTATGTTGAAAAGTATCTCCGCGGCGTAAGCTCCGTATCGACGGAAAACCGCTTGAAAGTACTGCGCCTCATCGAAAACCTCAGCCTTGGCACGGCAGCTGTCGGCTACCGTACAGAATCCATGCACGGTGCAGGCTCGCCGCAGGCGCAGCGCATTATGATTTCCCGTCAGGGCAACTTGCGCATGAAGAAAGAATTAGCTAAAGCTATCGCTCATATTGAAGACTAATAGTAAAACTATCCACTGCTTACGTTTCATATATATGTGATGTTGTAAAGCCGCAGCTCCTCCGAGGCTGTAGCTGCGGCTTTATATATTAGAAAGTAGGTGTGCGTGTTGAATTGGAGAACAGAGTGTGCTAATAAGATAGTATCTGTAGAAGAAGCCATCAGCCATGTAAAATCAGGCGATAAAATCGTGTTTGCTCATGCCTGCGGTGAAGCACAGTGCTTAACGAACGAATTGGTCCGTCAGGCCGACCGTTTGGAAAATGTTGAAATTATGCACATGGTAGCGATGGGGCAATCCCCCTATTGCCAGCCTGGCATGGAAAAACATTTTAGGCATAACGCTTTATTTGTCGGTGGTTCGACGCGTAAGGCCGTAGAAGAAGGTCGGGCCGATTATACGCCGTGCTTCTTCCATGAAGCACCGAAGCTGTTTAAAGAAGGCCTGCTGAAAGTTGACGTTGTCTTTTTACAGTTGAGCGAGCCCGACGAAAACGGTAATTGCTCTTTTGGTATTTCTGTTGATTATACACAGCCGGCAGCAGAAGCTGCGACGTTGAAGATTGCTCAGATCAACAAAAATATGCCGTACACATATGGTAATGGCATCAATATCAAGGATATCGATTATATTGTGGAAAAAGACGAACCTCTTATTGAACTGCAGCCGCCTCATATTGGCGATGTAGAAAAACAGATCGGCGGATATGTTGCGTCCCTGATTCATGACGGGGATACGCTTCAGTTAGGTATCGGCGCGATTCCCGATGCAGTATTGTCTTTCTTGGGCGAAAAGAAAGATTTGGGTATCCACTCGGAAATGTTCTCTGACGGCGTTGTTGATTTGGCCAATAAAGGCGTTATTACCAATAAAAAGAAGACCATTGATCAGGGAAAATTTGTGTCGTGCTTCCTCATGGGAACGAAAAAATTGTATGATTTCGTAAATAATAATCCAGATGTTCTCATGAAGCCGGTAGACTATACGAATGATCCATTTGTCGTAGCGCAGATTGATAATATTATTTCCATCAATTCGGCTATGCAGGTCGATCTCATGGGGCAGGTCAATGCTGAAATGATCGGCTCCCGCCAGTTCAGCGGTGTAGGCGGACAGGTAGACTTTGTACGCGGCGCATCGCGGGCAAAGGGCGGAAAAGCGATCATCGCTATGCCGTCGACAACAGGCAAGACAAAGAAAATTTCTAAGATCGTAGCGCTTCTCGATGAAGGCGCGGCGGTTACAACGTCTCGCAACGACGTAGATTATGTCGTTACGGAATATGGCATTGCCGCCTTGAAAGGGAAGACGCTACGGCAAAGAGCAGAAACTCTGATTAAGATTGCCCATCCTGATTTCCGGGCAGAATTAATCGAAGAGTTCGAAAAACGGTTTCATTGCAAGTTTGAAGGATAAGTAAGCGTTTCATTTTGCAGAAAAATGCGTATGCCATAGCAATTATCCCCGGTGTCGGTGAATATTGTATGCTGCATGCCCTTGATAATTGCTATGGTTTTTTGCGCTGATAGCGGATAACTATGTGATAAAATTAACATGCTTGTCTGATTTATCATGCAAAATCTGTTTTAGATAGGAGGTTATGGTAATGTTTGGTCCTGTTTACAAGAGAAAAGAAGGGGAAATGCAGCCAGGGATCAATTTGCATATCTTTAAGCTCGTATTCCGTCTTCCCTTTATTCATTACCGTTTTGAGTGGCCTGATTATGTACAGGGCTTGCTCCTTTGTGCCGTATGTTTAGGTATTATTCCTGTGCTGCAGGAATACTTGGGCATGCCTTTTGAAATTGCTATTACAATCGTTATCATGAACGGTTTCTTATATTTATGGCACTCTCATTTAGGCGACCCGGTCGTTCCTGGATGGATTACGCCGGCTATTCCGCTGTTGCTGTTGTGGCTGTCTACATTCCCTCATGACACGGCAGAACGTATGCATGCACTCATCGCCTTTGAATTTGAATTAGGCTTGATTACCTTTATTTTAGGTGCAACGGGCCTTGCTAAAAAGGTTGTTGATCTCGTGCCTGATGCTATGAAAGCAGGTATTCTTATCGGGGCTGGTGTTGCTGCTATTCGTCTGGTATTCAATGAAGGCGGCAGCTTTGATAAGTATCCCCTTACGATTGCTATTGCTGTAGGCTTTGCATTTTATTTGTCTTTCAGCAACCACTTCAAGAGCATTATGAATACGAACCGTGTTCTCCAGATTGTTTCCAACTTGGGTCTTCTGCCGGCTATGATCTTGGCCGTTATTATTGCTCCTCTCGTAGGCGAACTTCCCTGGCCGACGATTGAATGGGGCATTACGACTCCGCATTTCTACGATGTTATTACGCAGTGGAGCCCCTTTGCTGATCGTATTGGCTTCCCCTCTATGGATTACTACATTTCGGCCTTCCCCTTAGTAGTTGCCGTATATGTCGTATTGTTCGGTGAATTGATTCAGGCAGACGCCCTGATTGATGAAGCTCGTGAATTCCGTCATGGTGATGAAAATGTTCACTTCGACGCTAACCGCAACAACGTTATCGTTGGTGTTCGCAACATGTTCATGTCCATGTTAGGCCCTGACCTTTCCATGTGCGGTCCTATGTGGGCAGCTATTCAGGTCGTTATCTGCGAACGTTACAAACACGGCAGAGAAGCTATGGACAGCTTAATCGGCGGCGTTGCTTCCTTCCGTTGGGGTACATTTACAGGCTACTGGCTCTCTCCGATTGTAAGCCTTGTAAAACCGATTCTTCCCATTGCTTTGGCATTGACTATGTTGATTCAGGGATATGTTGCCGTTCGTGTAGGCATCCTGCGTGCTAAGACGTTTAATGACCTCGGCGTTGCCGGTGTTATCGGCGGCGTTCTCGTATCCCGCGGCGCAGCGTATGCATTGGCAGTAGGTATCGTTCTCTGCGCTTTGGTATACGGTAAAGATATTGTGAAACGTCAAATTGCAAAATACAACACGAAGAGCGATCCTCTCTTTAACATTGCTGCTTTGAAAGAAATTGAAGCGGAAAAAGAAACTAAGTAAGTACTATTGACCTGATCTTTGTCCCGGAGGAATTAGATTATGCAGTATTATGGTGATTTATTGCGAAAATTGACCAATTCGAATACGACGGACGTATGTGAATTTTTCGTCAAGAAATGTTTGATGAATGCTCGCAACCGCTCTACTAACGAAGGTATGAAGCGATTTTTCATGATTTGCGGCGTATCGGCCAATGATGGGATTAAAGAATTTTTAGAAAAAAATGAGCTGGTGTTCAGCGGATATTGGGCGCATCGGCGGTATTTTACCAGAGTCAAGGATAAGATTCCATATGTCGTTAAGACATATCTATCCTGTATCCTGCTTATGCTTGGGCCGCAAAAGGAGCTTATCATGCAGAAAACAGGGTTATCAGAAGAAGAACTCTTGTCCGAATGGTGCCGAATATTCAAATATGATGACGCTGATAAAGAGTATTTTAACCGTCTTGCCAGTATGAGTCGGAGCGAAGAGGGTATTAACCGAATTTTTAATGAACTAAATCAAGTGTGTCATGATGGCCTAAACGGCGGTGAAGAATCGAACTTGCCTGTTGACGAAGAGAACAGGGAGCGGCTTAAATACCGCGTTGGTGAAGATGCATATATTTTAGTTTGCCGGTTAGAAGAAATGCCTAACGTATGAAATAGTCTGTAAAGCAATCTCATCTCCCTTCATGGCAGCGTGCTTGTCATGTCTGCCTTGAGGGAGATTTTATAATTGGCGAATTTACAATACAAGTGCAACACCTATAAAAAATGACACATAGGTTTCTGA
>ERZ779877.169-NODE-169-length-75676-cov-4.773105_pt1 | contig 75676 bp, 58 predicted proteins | sample MGYA00511556_ERZ779877 | MGnify/ENA primary metagenome ERZ779877 (study PRJEB29588, sample SAMEA2159338) | human gut metagenome | biome: human gut; feature: human-associated habitat; material: faeces | place: Denmark | collected 2008/2010 ... | reverse complement strand
GGCCACACGGTGCAGGTCGGGTAAGCGGAAAAGGAATCCGCTTTCTCTCCAACCTTAAAATATCGCTCCTGCACCTGGTGTTCGATGTATTGTCCCAGTGTGTGATCGATCTCTTTCCAGCCCGCCAGCCGCCGCAGGGCGTCGCAGAAGGCAGTCGCGTCCTCATAGGGAAATCCTTTCAACGGCAGTTTGGACAGATACCGCTCCAGCAGCTGGCTGGGAAGAAAGGGTGTTCCGTTTTGATTCCGAACAACCACCGGGTATCCGGAATGGTTTTCTTCTGCGGTTCCATCCAACACATCCTGAATGCACTGATCGGCTTGTTCCAGCACTTCGGGGTCCGTATCTGGTTTATGAATCAGGTAATAACGACCATGTACGCCGTCTCGTTTCGGTAAACTCATAGCAGGCCACCTCTTTCTTCCAGGCTCTCCGTGATTGGAATAAAAATCTGCCGGCAACGCTCTTTCAGTTCCTCCGGAGCTGTTTCCACCACTTTTTGACCACCCTTGGCGCTGGCTTTGCCCCAGATCACATAGCAGACCGTTTCCCATGCGTATTGCAGCACTTCTTCCGGGCTGGCTTCTGTTTCCTCGGCGGGTTCCTCGTCCTCGTCATCATCGTCATCCTCGTCGGAGGAAAAACCGCTGGGAACGATCTCGGACAGATGGATTTTTGCCTCCAGCAGAGCGTCCAGGCTTTCTGCATTTGCCATCCACGCGGTATAGTCCTTGGAATACTTCATGTTCTGCATGGACAGCACCCCACGGACAAATACAGGGACGGTATCGGCGGTAAATCCGAACTGTTTCACATACTCCCGGAGGAATTTTTCCTGTAAGTGGGAGTGCTCATCATCACAGAGATCGAGATAATCCCATACCAGCTGCCGCCACTCTTGCCCCAGCATTCCCAGAGCGAACACGGCAAAACTTCCGGGGAGCGCGCACTGCTCATCGCTGAGATTGGTGTACTGCTCATATTGCCGCATGGCAAGCCGGGCGTACCGTTCCATCAGGGGGTGGAGGCCGGGGTACTGCACGGCACAGGCAAAGAGCTGGTTTACTCCCTTTTTGGGCAGTCCTGTGATGGGAAGATAACTCTTTTCCGGCCCTTTGAACTCCACCGCATAGCTGCGGGGAAAATCCTCCTGCTCCAGAAGCTCACACAGGTAGTTCAGCACTTCATGGCAGCATTCCTCTGTGTTGTCCCTGGCAGTAATACGGATAACGGCAAAGGCATCGTTGGCCGATGCGGTGAAGTGCTCTGTTTTCCGCTTTTGCAGGTTGAGCGGCAACCTGCCGGTCCCATGTTCTTTCAGCTTTTTCACCATATCCGGACGGACTTTCTCCACCAATCCAAAGAGGTAATTGGCGTCCAGATACTGAAAGTCCATACCATATACCTTATAGCTCACCGCCACATAGCAGGCGAAACGCAGCAGCGGCTCCGGGACCTGCTCTGCACGGATACCTGGTTTTAGGGAATACTCCCGATCCCAGAAGTGGTCATCTTCATTGCCTGTCACGATAAAATATTTCTCCTGTAGCTCCCGTTGCAGCATATCAAGTAGATGGTGGTCAATTTCACCCCACCGGCTCTGGCGGCGCAGGTTTTCGCTGAAGGCGATGGCCTTTTCCGCGTCAAGGGTCTCAGCCCGCTGCGCTTCGGTCCATGTCCGAAGCAGTTGCCACACCTCAAAGGGCGCGCCTTCGCTGCTGACCACGACCGGTGGCCAGAGGGAATCAAGCCGCATGATTCTCCCGTCAATGGCATCCTGGATGCACTGGTCAAAGAGCGGTTGCAATTCCTCCTGTACCTCTGCCTTCATCCAGTAACAGCGCCCGTCCGCACTGTTGAACTTTGGCAAATTCATAGCGATTTCCTCCTATCAGGTCTGCTGGTGCTGCATGGATACGATCTGGCAGTCAGGGCAGAACTCGATGTAGAGTGTGCCCTCTGTGCCGTCCATCAAAGTATCCCACTGGATCTGGGCCAGATATTTCATGGGCTTTCCGCAGTGGGGGCAGGCGGTGTATTCCCAGTCCTGAACCCAGTTGGCAAAGCCGCCAACGGTGTTCACATCGTCACAGGCGGCGCCATAGAACAGGGGCACTGGCGCACCGCCCAGCACGAAGGGATTTTCGGTAAGGGACCTGTAGTCCTCCGGCCGGACATAGCAGTCCATCTTTCCCGCCCCGTCAAAGAGCTCTGAGGGAAAGACCTCTACGCCGCCGTCCAGAGTAAAGCGGTTGAAAGCGGGGCCTTTCAGAAAGCCCACGCAGTTGGGACAGCAGGTGGCGGTCAGAATGCCGTCCAGCCCCAGAAACTTCAGCCGCTCGTCCCGGCCGTCCAGCACCAGCATGTCCGCCATCCGCCCGCCGCAGTGGGGACAGGTGTCCTCCCGTGCCCGCCCGATGCGAACGGGGGACACTTCGCCGGGGGCTCCCTTGACGAAGGAAAAGCAGGTATCGAAGTTGAGTTGGGTCCGTTGTCCCTTTTTATTAAAGGTCCAGCCGCCGCACTGGGCGTAAATGGACGGGTCTACATAGAGCTTCTTGCGCCAGGAGCGGGGATGATTCTCCAGTTCCAACAGCGTTTCCAGTGCCCGGCCATCGCCCTGGAAAGCAAGGCAGCACATCAGGTTGGACGCTTCACTGGAATCCTCTGTGGACAGCAGCGCGTGGATCAGGCCCTCCCCCACATCAGCGGAAGCGTGATAATAGATCTCACAGGGCCAGAACACCCCTGCGGCCAGCGCCGCCCGCTGGATTTCCGGGGTGATGGCGTCCCGGTAACCCAGCAGCTGCCAGAAGTCGGTGCATTCGGGGTCCTCCATATCAGCAAGCCGATGGATGTTCTGGATCAGGTTTTTCTGCTTTGCAGCAATCTGTTCCGGCGTCCAGGCCAATGCAGTTTTTCGCTCTTGCTCACACTTGCATTTCCAGCACAATCCGTCATAGCCCAAAGGGGTCCCACAGCCGGGACAGGTATATTTCAGACTCATATTTTTCGACTCCTTTCAGATGATAGAAAAACGCCCTGCGACACCCCGTCATTTGGACAGGCTGACGCAGGGCGCGAAAAGGCCGCACAGAACCAAGACCTGTATCCCAAGGCTCTGTGTCTAACGATATTCTGCTGTCTTTCCCGCCCGTTTGGACATGGGTACTGATCTCTATCCATTTGCTTTCACCTACCGCACATTCTCTTTTACCCGCTCCATCTCGTCCACCAGAGCCCTGACCTGGAAGTCTACCATGTCCTCCGCCACTTCTGGAAACAGGAAGGGCATAGTGTCCGGAATGGCCTTGTGCACCATCATCATGCTGAGGGCCAGATTGCCAAACAGCCGGGGATCAATACTGTCCACAGGGAGGCCAAAGATGGAGAGCAGTTTCCCATAAAAACTGACCTGGTCCTGTCGAAAGGCCTGAAAATTCTCCTCGGAAAGGCAGCGGCGCGCCTGCTGCTCCTCCTCAATGGACAAAACAGCAACTCCGCTTTCGGCCCCGTAGCAGCAGTTTTTCAGGAAGGTTTCCACGCCCGCCCGCCAACTGAGCGCCGGGTCCTCCATCAGCTGCCGGGCATAATCCAGCAGCCTGGGCTGCTGATATCGCAGGGCGTGGAGCACCAGTTCCTCCTTGGATGAGAAGAAACTGTAGAAGAAAGTCTTGGAGATTCCCACTTTTCCGCACAGAACATCAATGCTGCTGTGAATCAATCCCCGGTCCGCGATACACCGGATCATGGTGACCATCAGGGCTTCCTTTACCTGCGCCCTCTCCTCATCAGAATACGCCTTTCTTGCCACAAGCCGTCACCGCCCTATATAAAGTATAAAATTAAAAAATAGTCTTTATTTGTATTATAGCGAAACTTAAATGAAATGCAAGACTGTTCACAAAAATAAGTCCCCCGGCGCAATACACCGGGGGGCATAGTAGGATGCGTTTGAGATGCCGGAGTAATCTTTGTTAACAGTGTACTAAAACCATCCTGTGAGGTAGAGATACAGAACCCCTCAATCATTGCGCTGACCACATTTTCAGCCACAGTGCGGCTCGGAACACACGGAAACAGTCCATCCGAAGAGTGCTAAAGAGTAAGCGGAATGGAGCAAAAACGACTATAAAGTATTAGAAATAATACAAAAAAGAAAATTCTACCTCTTTAATTATTCCTGCCTGTTGTTTGCCGCGCGCCTGCTTTTCACGCGCTCACATGCCCGCCTGCGCCTTTTCCGCTCACGCGGGTGCGCATCTTCGGCGCTTTACCAGCTCGTGTGTCCGCTGTAGCTCGACTCGATCAGATCGGCAGAGCTTATGACCGACAGCGAACTGTCGCCGACCATTGCAGAATACACCCTTCCCTCCGAGAAGATGTACAGTATTCCGCCGCTGAGCTTAGAGCGCGTCATCTCAAACGCCTCATCAACTTCGTGCGACTCAATCTGTCCCACAAGCCTGAATGTGGAGCCTTCAAGCTTATACATGCCGTATCTGTAGCAGTAATCGTATCCGTCAAAGAATCCGTAAGGCACGCCGACATATCCGTTTTCCGCGTCCACATACATCACGGGGTTATCTCCGATTGCGCATGACGTCGCATCCTCTGTGCACACAACCACCTTTGCAGCCGTCGAAAGCTCGCCGTTTGCATCGGCTTTGATCTTTGAGAGCGTGAGGTTTCCGGATGAATCCTTGCCGAGCGTCAAATATCCGTCGTCAAAGCTCACCGTTCCCGCCAGAATGTTTATGCTGTCCTCGTAATCTGTAAGCTGCGGGTCGGCGGGTGATGCAAAGCTCACGGCATACGAATCTGTGCCGTTTGTTAAGAACACCTTTCTTCCCTCAAAGCTCACGTCGCTCAGCACGACGGGGAAATCAACCTTTGAGAGCATGTTCATGTCCTTGTCCATCGCGCTTATGACCGTTGTATAACCGGTATCGGACGGCTTTAAGGTTGTGACGAGTATCACTCCGTTGTTTTCATATATGCCGTTTGAAAGCGCCACGCCTTCTATCGACGTGCTGCCCATATAGCTTGCCGAACCGCCGTCAAGCTTGAGCATTTCGCAAACCGTCTCGCCTGTTCCCGATGCGTTCGAGTATCCTAAGACATACACCGCGTAATCGGTGACTATTACCTTGCCCTCGGAACCCAAAACCGCCTGCACGTTAACCGGCATGCCGGGAACGTCGGCTGCAATGCCGCTCACCACTGTGTAATCGGTGGTTGAAACGTAGCCGGGTATCAAAATATTTTCGGCATTTATATAGAGCTTTTCGCCGTTTACGGTGTAGCTCGGAACATAGCTGTCCAAATCATCCACGCCCGTAAGAGGGGTGTGTCTGTAGTTGTCGTAATCGGTTACCACGTATACGCAGCTGCCGCTCGATGCAACGCCGACAAGCTTGCCGTTTTGGGAAACTGTCGATGCCTTTACAACGTCTCCGCTGCTGAACACGTCATACACAACCAGCTCTACCGAGTCGGTGACGACGGTCTCGACATCGTCGGTATATATGCTGCTCATCAGCTCATCTACTGTCGATCCGTCCTCAAAGACGGGTATGGAAACCGGTTCTTCGTTCACGCAGGAGTACACAAGCGCGACCTTGTCGCCCATGGGTATTATCTTCTCAAGCGTCTTTGTCTCAAACACTCCGCAGTCGGGAACTATATCTGCGACATAGTTCATGCTGCCGTTGTTTGTAAGGATGACCTTTACGGTGTCCTTGTCGCGGACGTATATTTTATTTCCGTCTATGATGGAGTTGTCATAAACCGTGCCGTCGCTCGCGCCGGGGAGTATGACCTCATCGGCGGGCTGTGTTGCGGTATCGGGAGCCGGATCGCTCGTTTCGGGCGCTTCGGGCGCCGCGGGATCACTCGGAGTATCGGGAGTGTCAGTGTTCTGCGGATCGCTGTCCTGCGTCGTAGAATCCTCCACATCGTCGCTGACGTTTGAGTTTTGCGACTCGGTGTACGAGTGCTCTATCTGAGCTATGGCGGAGTCAAGCGTTTGCTTTTCCTCGTCGTCTACGTAATACTTTCTGAACGTCTTGTGAAGCTCGTCATAATCGCTTGCATAGGTGCTGCCCTTGTACTCGCTGCCCACAAGTGCGGTCTCGCCCACGTCAAAGTATCTCACCATGCCGAACACCAGCGCGGCGCACGCGGCAACGGAAATCACCGCCCTGTAGCATGAGGACATCTTTATTCTGCGTCTTTGCAAAGCAGGCCGCTCGCTCTCCCTGACGGGCGCGTCGCTTACATCGGAAGCCGAGCTGTTTTGCGCGCTCAGGTCCGCAAAGCTTATTTTCTTTTCCATGCTCGCCTCAAGCATGGCTGCTATGCTTTCCGGTTCAAGCCTTTTCGGTACAGGCAAGCTCTCAAGCATTTCCGAATAAATGTTTTTCACAGCCGCACGGCCTCCTTTCCTCTTTATTAAATCTTAAAATATTTCAATCGCAATCAAAAATCTGCGCTGTGTCCTATGCATATGCGCTCGCATGCGTATTCACATGCTGTCCGCCAAAAGCTTTCTCAGCTTTGCCTTTCCCCTTGCCAAATAGGTTCTCACGGTAGCGGAGTTTATACCTGTGATTTTAGATATCTCGTCGCTTGTGTATCCGTATATGGCGCTGAGGGTAAAGCACATCTTTTCGTTATGCGTAAGGCTTTCTATGTGGTCTAAAAGCTCTATGCCCTCATACTTGGATTCGTTTTGCGGTATGTCCAAAAGCTTATCGTCATCGCCGTCATAATCGGATGTGGTCGAGCTTATATACTCGCGCTGAGTGATATACTCCGCCTGCTTCCTCTTTATTTTGGCGGTGAGGATTCTCACCATCCAGCCCTTGAACGCATCTTCGTTGCGCAGGTTCTTAATGCCCGAGAACGCATCCAGCACAGCATCGCTCACGGCATCCGCCGCGTCATCGCTGTTGTTAAGGTTGCACAGGGCATAATAGTACAGCTCTTTATATATAGCAGAGTAAAGCTGTGCAAAAGCTTTACTGTCGCCTTTCTTAGCTTTGGCTACAAGCTCTGAAAAGCCGGATTTCATTCTCTCACCTCAAGTCGCCGCAAAATCTATACAGCGCCGTCTCAAGGCTCTGTATAATATGTGTCATAAACGAGCGGTTTTGTTGCATGACAAGCGAAAAAAACATCGGAAAATTCAGCGCTTACAATTATGGTTTCCATCCCGTTCGCCGATATTTCTTCCATGCGCTTTTTCCTTAAATTCGTTTTGGCTTTCGCCTGTCGTGCGGTTAAAATCAAGAAAAAATTTTTATATGTTCATCTGTTTGCAAAAAAGCCGAATGCGCTTTGAGCCTGCATTTTGTCAAATGCATTCCGCCTCTTCGCATGTTCATCCCAAAATAATCAAAGTTAAAATATATTATATACTATTTTGCGCGCGAATACAAGATATAAAGGCAAAAATAACGTCAAAAAGGTGCTGCCGATTCGCCCTTAAAAAAGCTTTCGCGCGAGCCTGCGGGCATGCATGGGCGCTATATCCTGCGCGGCAAACAAAAACCCGCAGGAAACACCTGCGGGTTCAGTGTGTAAAACCGGCAAACTATAAAAGTTGAAAACGTCTTTTTATTTTTGCACCTCGTATGCCCTCTCTTTTTTCTCGGCTTTTCTTATTTGCGAGATGCCTATTGCCCTTCTGTGGGTTATGGGTTTCCACTCGACCTTTACAAACAAAGCCGCCGCGGAAATCGGTATGTATGTTGCCATAAACACCGGGAAGGTTATAAGGTACAAAATCTTTTTAAACGCAGAGCAGTGTATCTTTTTCCACTCTGTTGCAAGGGTGAAAAGGCCGAGTCCTATGAACATAAGGTATCCGTTGAACAGCGTCTCAAGCACCGACAGCGCAATGCCCTCTATGCTCTTTATGTCGGGCAGGCTGACGAAAAAGCCCGCTATATTCACCACGACGGCGGCGACAGTGAGTATGAACGCCGGAGATATCGACATTATCATATCGTAGCAGGAGAAGTTTCTTTTTTTGACCGCTCCGCCGACAAGCTTTCCGCCGTACTTTGATATCACCTGCAAGTATCCCTTTGCCCAGCGCAGACGCTGCCTTATGGACTGTTTAAGGCTTGTGGGCTGCTCGTCATACAGCATGGCGTCCTCGCAGTATCCTATTCTCTCGCCGTTTGCTATGGTATCGGCGGTGAACTCTATGTCCTCCGTGAGCAGATAGTACTTCCATCCGCCCCGCTCGCGCATTACTCTGTCGGAGAACATAAATCCCGTGCCTGACACAAAGCAGCTCGTTCCTATCATACTTCTCGCCTTATTGAGCACCTGCGACTCTCTTAAAAACCACAGGCTGTAACCGGCGGATATCCAGTTGTCGCCGTAGTTTTTTGAGTTGCGGTATCCGGTGACGATGTCGTATCCCTGCGAGAAGGTGCCATTCATCTGCTCGATATAGTCGTCCTCGAGAATGTTGTCCGCATCGAACACGAAGTATCCGTCAAAGCTGCCCTGCGGGTAGTCCTCCGATATCCTCTCCAAAAGAAAGTCCAAAGCATAGCCCTTGCCGACTTTATGCTTGTTTTCGCGCTCGTATACGACCGCGCCCGCGTTCTTTGCCGCCGCAGCGGTATGATCGGTGCAGTTGTCCGCAACGACAAACACCGTTATTCTGTCCTTAGGATAGGTCTGCGCATTTATCGACTCTATCAGGTTTTGTATCACCTGCTCCTCGTTTCTCGCGGCTATGAGCACGGCGAAGTTGTGGTAGATCGCATTTGTTTTAAGCTTTTTCTTTTTCAGCACAGACAGCGCCATGTAAACAAACTGATAAAAGTAGCACGCGAAAAACAACACGGCTATGATGTAATTTATTATCCTTACCGTAAACATTCTGTTCCCTCCGGTTCCCCGTTCTTTTAACCCCATTATACATTGCGCATTATGAATAGGCAATATGCGCTATATTAAGAAATACTTAAATTATCATTAACCATGGATAAAGCCCCGCAAAAGCGTTTTACTTTCACGGGGCTTTTGGTTTTATCTTTATATCCTGTTCGCCTATGCTCTGCGTGTGCTCTTGCGGCTGAAAATCAATCCATCTGAGCCAAAAGGGCTTCGCATGCCGCGACCTTTGCTGCGGTGCAGAATATCTTTATTGCCATACCCAGCTCATCCAACGAGGGATATGTAGGAGCTATTCTTATGTGCGAATCGTTAGGGTCTATTCCGTACGGGAATGCAGCTCCCGCCTGTGTCAGGGTGACTCCCGCGTCCTTGCAAAGGGAGACTATCCTCTTTGCGGTGCCGTTTATTCCGTTATAGGATATGAAGTATCCGCCCTTGGGCCTGCTCCATGTGCCGACCTTCAAAGGATCAAGCTCCGTATCCAAAGTGGACAAAACAAGGTCAAACTTGGGCTTCAGGATAGCGCGGTGCTTCTTCATGTGGGCGAGTATGCCGTCGAAGTCCTTGAAGAACTTTGCGTGTCTTAACTGATTGAGCTTGTCATAGCCGATTATCTGATAGGACATCTGCTCCTTCATGAAGTTGATGTTGTCCTCGCTTGCGCCGATTGCGGCTATGCCTCCGCCGGGGAAGGATATCTTTGATGTCGATGCAAAGATAAGGGGCATATCGGGTCTGCCGGTCTTTTTGCACTCTTCGAGTATGTTGAGTATTTCGGCTCTTTCGTCCGTGAGGTCATGCACGCAGTATGCGTCGTCCCAGTATATTCTGAAGTCGGGCGCCTTGGGGTTTAAGCGCGCAAATCTTCTCACTACCTCGTCGGAGTACACGACGCCGGTGGGGTTTGCATACCTCGGCACGCACCACACGCCCTTTATGTCCTCATCTGTCGATACAAGCCTTTCTATCATGTCCATGTCCGGTCCGTCCTCATGCATGGGAACGCTTATCATCTCCATGCCGAACGCCTCGCATATTGCAAAGTGCCTGTCATATCCCGGAGCGGGGCAGAGCCACTTCACCTTTTCACGCTTGCACCACGGCTCGGGGCTTCCCTTTACGCCTAAGAGCATTGCCCTTGCAAGGGTGTCGTACATGAGCTGAAGGCTGGAGTTTCCGCCTATGATTATCTCGTATCTTCCCACGCCCATCATCGGCATGAAAAGTCTTTTTGCCTCGTAAATTCCGTCAAGCACACCGTAGTTTCTGCAATCGACGCCGTTTTCGGATATGTGGTCGCCGTCAAGGCAGTGGGTGAGCATGTCGTTTGAAAGGTCAAGCTGCTCCGGAGCAGGCTTTCCCCTTGACATATCAAGCTTTAATCCTTTTCTTTTGAACTCTGTAAGGCGAGCTGATTCCTCTGCAAGCAGCTGCTGCAGCTGTTCCTTTGAATACTGTGTGATGTTCACGATAGTTGCCTCCGTTACACTGTTATCTGTTTTCGCTGTGCAATTCTGCGCGCGTCCCGTAAGACTCTGCGCCGACAAATTGGTTTATGCGCAGATCTGCGCATGTTATACGTCAAATTTCTGATTCATTATATTACTTTGACCTTAAAAATGCAAGCTCTTTTTTCTCATCCTGCAAAATTACCGCTTTATGCACTATAAACGGGTTTTAAAACGCCGATTTATAACTATTTTGCACCACGAAAAATGCAAAATAATCCGCTCAGGCAAATTCTGCCGACACGCTCAAGCGCTATTTACAACGGGGCGGGAATATGGTAGATTAGTTATATCAATATGTCGAATTATGTCGAATGGCTCGGGACGGGCATCGGCATTCACTGTTTACCGGGTAGAAGGAGGATAAAGCATGAACACACCTATAGAGGACATGGAGCTTGAGCTTAAAGAGCAGGAAATAAGGCAGGAGCAGCAGCAGATTCAGGACAGCCTTACGCAGATGGCCGAGAGCTATCGGCGCGCGGCGGAGACGAGGTCTCAGGAGCTTATAAAGAGCTACCGCACGACGCTGCGTGTTCTTTTGCTTGTGATAGCGCTTTTGGTTATAGCCGTGATTGTAGTGGCGGTAGGCTGGAACCTTGAACAGGGAACGCTTGTGCCCAGCCCCGTGGAGGTCATAAAGGAAATAGAGGTTCCCAAGTACACCGTAATAGACCCCACGAGCGAGTTTTCCCGCGAGCTTTCGGAGGACAGCTTCCTTTTGTCCGATTCAAACTACGGCCCGATATGGATGCCTGCGCTTGAGGGCGTGGACCGAAACGAATATAACAGCGCGCTGTTTGTAAAGGACCCCGCGACGGGATACATAAGCTACGCAGACCCGTCGCAGGAGAGCTACATGGGCATAGACGTCTCAAAGTATCAGGGCGACATAGACTGGGAGGCCGTAAAGGAAGCGGGCGTTGACTTTGCCATAATACGCTGCGGAAACCGCGGTTACGTCACCGGCTCGATAAACGAGGACGACTATTTCAGGGAAAACATAGAGGGCGCAACCGAGGCGGGAATAAAAGTGGGCGTGTATTTCTTCTCGCAGGCCATGAACTCGGAGGAAGCGCTTGAGGAGGCGGAGTTTTGCATAGACCTTTTGGGCGACTACGAGATAGACTACCCCGTGTTCTTTGACTGGGAGGTGGTCATAGACGAGGACGGAGACACCCCGAGAACGGCATACATAGACCCCGAGACGCTCACAAACAACCTGCTTGTATTTTCGGAGAGGATACGCCTTGCGGGATTCAAGCCGGGCGTGTATGCAAACAAGAAAACCGCCGTATGGAAGTACGACCTCACAAGGCTCGAGGGCATAGACATGTGGATAGCGGAGTACTCCGACACGCCGACATACTTTTATGATTTTGACGTATGGCAGTACTCCTCAAGCGGCACAGTCCCGGGCATAGATGCGGAGGTAGACCTGAACATCTCGTTTAAGGACTACAACTACGGCGAATAAACGGCTGCCGTGCTTATATAAAACAAAGCGGCTTTGCGGGAAAAAAGCGTCCTGCAAAGCCGCATTTTCAGTTGCTAAGCTTATTTTTATTTAAGCTATTTAAGCTCGTACTCGCCGTCTGAGCGGCGGATTATCGCGGTGCGGTAAAACTCCGCCGCCGCACGTTCAAGATAAAGCGTGTCCTTTGAGCCGGCAGTCTCATAGCTTGAATGCATGGCGAGCTGTGCCAAACCTATATCGACGGTGTTCAAGGACAGCTGCGAGGTGGATATGTTGCCGAGCGTCGAGCCGCCCGCTATGTCTGAGCGGTTTGCATACACCTGTGTCGGCACGTCTACGCTTTGGCATATCTTTTTAAATATCGCCTCTGATGCGGCGTCGGTGGCATATCTTTGATTGCCGTTAAACTTTATCACTATGCCGCCGTTCATCTTGGGATAGTTCTTTGAGTCTGCATACTCCGGATGGTTTGGATGTATGGCGTGGGCGTTGTCGGCCGACACGGCAAAGCTGTGGGGCAGCATGCACCGCAGGTCTTTGCCCAAAGCCTCGGCAATCCTTGCGGCGGCGGAGCGCAGAAAGTCCGAGTCGGCGCCCTGCTTAGTTCCGCTTCCCACCTCTTCGTTGTCAAAGACGCAGAGCATAGCCACGCTGCTGTCGTTTCCGCCCGCCAAAAGTCCCAAAAGCGCGCCGTACACGCACTGCAAGTCGTCCAGCCTCGGAGAGGACAGATACTCCCCGTCTGCGCCCCATATGCAGCCGTGCATTCTGTTATACAGGTACAGGTCCGCGCCCAAAATTGCGCTTTCCTTTACTCCTGCCGACTGTGCGACAAGCTTTTTGAGCATGCCTGACGCCGCCGCGCTTCCCGCGAGGGGAATCATATCTGTCTGCGGGTTGTAGCTAAGCCCGCTGTTTGCGTTTCTTTGCATGTGTATTGCGACGTTCGGTATCACAAGGCAGTCGCAGTCCACGTTTACAAGCTGAGTCTTGAGCTTTGAGCTGCCGTTTTGCGCGATAACCCTTCCCGCAACGGACAGCGGCCTGTCAAGCCAGCTCGACATTATCATCGAGCCGTACGGCTCGGTGTTTATCCTTGTGTACTCCGCCGAGCAAAGCTCCTCAAGCGGCTTCACCCTAAACGACGGGGAGTCGCAGTGTGCGCTTATTATATTGAATCCCCGCACATCCCCCTCGCCTATTTTAAACGCTATGACGGAGGAGAGGTTTCTTGTGACGTAGTATTTTCCGCCGGGAGACAGCTTCCACGGCTCGCCTTCCTTCAGCTCCTCAAAGCCGTCGTTCGCCAAGCGTATGCAGACGTTTGAGACGGCGTGAAACTTTGAGGGGCTTTCCTCTATAAAGCTTATCAGGCGGGATGCGCTGCTCTTATGGTCAGCCATGCCCACCATGTTCTCCGCGGCATAAGCAGCCGCAGCGGATGCGGCGGAGCTGCCCATATCCTCGGTCAGCCCGAGAATGTACTCGCTCGAAACGTCATAAAGTCTGCTGAGCTTTTGGAGCGCCTCGGGATTTGGGTAGGACGAATTGTTTTCGTACCTTGAAAGCGCCTTGTCGCTTATTCCCGTAGCGGCATGCACCTGTGCCTGAGACATTCCCACTCTTTTTCTCGCCTTTTTAAGTCGCTCGCCCAATGTGGTCATGAAAAATCCCCCTTACGTATTTATTTTCTTTATTTATTTGAAACGGCGTTTATAAGCCTTAGCACCACCTGTATGCACGCGCGCGCAGACTCGGAGGCCATCCTCTTAAACTCCTGCGCCCCGCCGCCCATACTGTCCGAAACCGCCTTTACAAGCAGTGCGGGAACGCCGCAGCGGTTTGCGGTGAGAAGTATTCCCGCCGCCTCCATTTCGCATATCTTTGCGCCGTACATTTGAGCCAGCGCATGCTTTTGCTCCGGCTTGTCAATAAACGTATCCCCCGACGCGCATATCACGGCGGACATGCTGCCGTCGGTTTTAAGCGCAAGCCCTACCAGCCGCTCGTCTGCGGGTATGTACACGCTCGGGTATTCAAGATGCCTTCCCGCCTCGCAGCCGTCCACCGCCGACGTGTCAAAGTCGTAATGCACCACGCTTTTCACCACGCATGTTCTGCAAAGCGCCATGTCGGGCGTAAGCCCTCCGCAAATTCCAAAGTTTACTATCAGCTCCGCGCCGTACTTTGAGATCAGCAGCTGCGTTGCGGCGGCTGCATACACCTGTCCCGCTCCGCTGTGAGCCACGTAAAGCTCGGCGGCGTCAAGGCTGTACTTTCTTATTTTTATTCCGCAGTCGTCTTTATCCCACTCCGGCTCGCCGCACTCATCCAGCATGGCGTATATTTCGTCCGCTATTGCGACTATCATGCCTATAATCATGTCAGCTTCTCTCCTTGTTGTCCTCGGGCTGCGTGAGCACGGTCTCCATGACCGTCTTTTGGACGCTCATGCCCATGGCGTCGTAAAACGCCCTTGCGGGGTCGTTTCCCTCCCAAACGCAGAGGGTGATGTTATAGCAGCCCTTGCTGCGGGCAAACTCCTTTACATACTCAAAGAGCGCCTTTCCTATGTGCTGTCCGCGGCAGCTGCGGTCCACGCACAAATCGTCTATATACAGCGAAAGTATCGGTTTTAAGCCGGTGGAGCCGCTGCAGTCCTTCAGCTCGCAGAAGGCATAGCCCTTTATATCTCCGCCGTCGTCATACACAAACACCGGCAGTCTGTCGCACTCAAACATTTTAAGCAGCTCATCGCGGCTGTACTTTGTCGCGTTTTTGTTGTACAAATCGGGGCGTATGTCGTAATGGATGTCCAAAACCTCATGCAAAAGCTTTATGACCTTATCCACGTCGACCGCTGCCGCTCTTCTTATCATAAAAACCGCTCCTTTTCCGTGCATTTAAACTTTTTTATGAATAAATGATAGCACAGCATTTGTCGAATAACAAGCGCGCGGTTTAAAATCATAAAATTATCCGAAAGATTTCATATTTCGGACACAAATAAACTTTATAATCAAAGTGAATTATAATATTTCAAGAGGGGATGATTTAAAGTGCCAAGACTTTTGATTGTAGACGATGAAGAAAAGATAAGAGAGGTCGTCAAGGAGTACGCCCTGTTTGAGGGGTACGAGGTTGAAGAAGCGGCGGACGGTATGCAGGCCATAGAGAAGGTCAAGAACTCGAAGGAGGGCTTTGACTGCATTGTGATGGACATCATGATGCCGAGGCTTGACGGATACTCCGCATGCAAGGAGATTAAAAAGCTGTGCTCCACGCCGGTTATAATGCTTTCCGCGAGGGGCGAGGAATACGACAAGCTGTTCGGGTTCGAGGTCGGCATAGACGACTACGTCGTAAAGCCGTTTTCGCCCAAGGAGCTTATGGCGAGGATAAAGGTCGCAATAAAACGCCAGACGCCGCCTAAGACGGAGGACGTTTTGCGCTACAAGGGTCTTGAGATAAACTTTGCCGCAAGAGAGGTTCTCATAGACGGCAAAAAGGTTCAGATGACCCCAAAGGAATACGACATACTTTTCTTCTTAGCAAAAAACATGAATATAGCCATGTCAAGAGAGAGGCTGCTTGAGGAGGTGTGGGGATTTGACTTCTACGGCGACGACAGAACCGTAGACACACACATAAAGATGCTCAGAAACAGCCTCGGTCCGTACCGTGACCTGATAGTCACGTTAAGAGGAATGGGGTATAAGTTTGACAACATCAAGTCATAATTCCCGCAGTTTTAAGGAACGGGTATGCGGACTCGGCAGCAAAATCAAAGGCTTTTTTGACTCCTGCGAGAAAAAATACGACGAGTCAAAGGCCGAAAGAGAGGCAAAAAAGCAGCAGGCGGCTGAAAGCGCGCGTGTAAGCCACGACGAGTCCCGCAAGCAGGCTGCCGACGCAAAGGCGGCAAAAGCCGAGGTAAAGGCGGAGCGTGCGCCGACGCTGCGCTCCACCATATGGTTTTACTTTTCGATGTTTACCGCGGCGATACTCATGCTCATATGGGTGTTTCAGGTTGCAACGCTCAACCAATACTACGAGTTCTCCATGAGAAGAAAGATCGTAAAGGTGAGCACAAAAATCAGTTTAAACTTTGACGATGACGACCCCACGGCGATACGTTCTCTTGTAGAGGACTTAGCGTATGAAAACGGCATGACGATTGCCGTCACCGACTGGAACGGAAACGAGGTTGCGGTATCAGACTTTATGGGCGGATACTCGGTCATAACCAGCAACGATGGCTACATGCTTTTCGGCTACCGCAACGAGCTGCTTCAAAGCTATGAGCACCGGCTGTTCAAGACGTTTCAAAACGAGAGGTTCGGCACCACGGAGCTTTTATACGGCGCCGTTTTAAGCTCGCCGAAAATAAACACCCCGGGGTATCTGATATTTGTAAACACATCGCTTGAGCCGATAAACGCCACGGCGGAGATAATAAGGGAGCAGTTTGTGTTCATAACGCTTCTGACCTTCTTTATAGCGCTGTTTATAACCGTGCTGCTTTCAAAGAGGCTGTCGGAGCCGTTTACCCACATCACCGCGTCGGCAAACAGGCTTGCAATGGGCGACTACTCCACCCGCTTCAACAAAGGCTCTTACCACGAGATTAACGAGCTTGCGGACACGCTTAACTACGCTGCGGACGAGATATCAAAGGTTGACCGCCTGAGAAACGAGCTTATAGCAAACGTATCGCACGACCTGAGAACCCCGCTGACGATGATACGCGCGTATGCGGAGATGATAAGGGACATTTCGGGCGACAATCCCGAAAAGAGAAACGAGCACCTCGGCGTCATCATCGACGAGACGAACCGCCTTTCGGAGCTTGTAAACGGGCTTTTGGAGCTGTCAAAGCTGCAAAGCGGCAAGACCGAGCTGCACAAGACGAGTTTTTCGTGCCACGACTTCCTTAAAAGCGTGCTTTCAAAGTATCAGGTGCTGTCAGAGCAAAAGGGCTTTGAGTTCATACTTGAGGCGGACGAGGACGTCATACTTTATGCGGATCTCGGCAAGCTCAAGCAGGTTATGTACAACTTCATAAACAACGCCGTAAACTATTCCGGCGACTCGCGCAGGATAATAGTGCGGCAGATTAACATCCCCGGAGCGACGAGGATAGAAGTCCGCGACTTCGGCGTGGGCATCGAAAAAGAAAAGCTCCCGCTCATTTTCGACAGGTACTACCGCGACGAGAGGACAAAGCGGGACGTTGTGGGAAGCGGCTTGGGACTTTCCATAGTCAAGGAGCTGCTTGAGCTGCACAAGTTCAGGTTCGGTGTTTCAAGCGAAGTCGGCAGCGGCTCTGCGTTCTGGTTTGAGATAAAGCGAAACGACGAAAAGGACAAACTCAAGGATAAAGACGATGAAAATAAGGGCAAAAATTCTAAAAGCACTGCTTCACAGCGGCCCGATGTCCAGAGCTGAGCTTGCTGAGCAAATAGGCTCGTCAAGCTCCGGCGTCACGGCGGTTTCGGCGACGCTGTGCGAGCAGGGTGTGATTTATGAGACGGGATATCAGCAGCGCACCGGCAAGGGCAGAAAGCACGTCCTTCTCGACGTGAACATATCTTACAAGTTTGCCTTCGGTGTCGGAGTGTGCGGCGGCGTTGTCAGCGTAGGTCTCACCACCGTAAAGGGCGACACCATTGCAAAGCGGCTTTACTATGTGTCGGACAGCGACACAAAAAGCAGCATATTCGATGTAATCAAAAAGCTGATTCAGCAAATATCCCGCGAGTGCTGCATAAGCGAGCGCGACGTCTTGGGCATAGGCGTTTGCGCAGACAGCGCAATGGTCGAGCGTTTCGGCGATGACTTTTGCAGCCTTGACGGCACGCTGCCGGTTTTGTTTGAGAGCGCAGACGAGTACCGAGACTTTCTGAAAACCATGAGAGCGGCCGATCCCGCGCAGTTTTACATGTTCGGCTGCGCAAAGGTCATTCGCGACATATACATCGCGGACGACTGAACTGATTAGCATACAACTTTATTCTCCTATTCGTAAAATAAGAGTGCGAAAATACTTTTTGTATTAACGCACTCTTATTTTTTGTATTCTTGACCGCAGCTGAGGCGGCATTTCAGTTATTCGGGGTTAGCGTATGGCAAACCAGGCGTTAACCCCTTTTCAGACAAAGCCTGTGAATAAAGCTGTTTGAATGCGGGATCAATCCTCGCCGAGCTTGAGAGCCTTGTTGATATTTATCGACTTGATCAGTCGAGCTATCACGACAAAGCCGACCAGCAGCATTACAAGCACTATGCAGTACAGCTTGATGTAGTCGGATCTTTGCGAGATGACCACGAAGGGCGGCACCTGATCCGTCACGTTGTACAGCACCTGGAACAGCGGGACGAACAGATCTGACGCCACGCCGCCTATTATTATGGACAGGAATATTGAAACTCCCGAGACAAGCACCTGCTCATAGATTATCATGGCTATTATCTCTCTGAAGGACATACCCATAGCCCTGAGTATACCGAACTGCAGCGTCCTGCCCTTTATCGAGAGTATCCAGTAGATTATAAATCCTATGAAGCACAGAGCCATTATGGTTATGAATCCTAAGGTGAGCGCTCCGTTTACGCCCTGAAGCATAGCGTCGGTCTTTGAGGATGTGATGAGCTGAGACGCGACGTCAAGTCTTATTGCGACTATATCGGAGTCGGATATCGAGTTGTAGAAGTCCTCGACGGTTGCGCCGTCCTCAAGTTTCATCCACACCTCATACGGCTCAAGTTTTGTTTGGATGTTTACGTAGTCGTAGTTCATGATTACGAAGTCGCGGTATTCACCCTGAGAGTTCTTCTCGTAAGGGTTAATGCTCGGCCAGTAGTCAACCACTGCGACGACCGTTGCCTCGAACCATTCGTTCTGACCCCACTTGACCTGAATTACGTCGCCGAGCTTAAGTCCCGTCTTTTCCTGATATGACGAGGAGACTATAACTCCGTCAACGCATTCCGCAAGTGCGTTTATGTAGTTGTTTATATGCGTGGGCAAAAGTCCGTTTCTGAACCAGCAGACCTGCGCGAATTTATCGGGTACGATAGTCATTATCTGCGCTCCGACCTGCGTCGAGTCGTTATACTCAAGCTGCACCGAGTCCCTCTTGAACACGGGCGTTGCTGTTTCAACTCCCGCAAGGTCCTCATACACGCTGAAGTCAGGCTCAAAGTACTGCGCCTCTATTACCTCGTTGCCGTCCTCATCGACCTCCGGCACTCTTGCGTATCGCCACGACTCCTCAAGCACGACATCCGCGCCGAGGTTGTATCTTATTCGCTCCTCGGTGTTGCGGTTTATCGCCCTTGCGGTGTTTGCGGAGAATATGCCGAGCGCGACGGTGAGTATGAGGAAGATCATTATAAATCTTTCTCTGCCGGTAGACGAGCGGCTTATGTTGTTAAGGGATATGTACGCAGCGGGAGACCATCTCTTTCTGCCTATCAGGTACACAAGCCTTATGAGGTAGGGGTAAAGTCTTACGCAGATGAGTCCGACGCCGAGTATAAAGAGTGTAGACGCGGTGAACATCAGCGGGTTCATGGTAGCGGAGGTGTCCGTGACGCCCTGCTCTATGAGTATCTGCTCCTGTCTGTTGTGCCACCACAGCCAAACAACCGGCAGTATTGCCATGATAAAGTCGAGGTACGCTCTTTGCCACAGGGGCTTCTTTCTCTTATGCGCTTTGCTCTGCTTATGCTCGACGATAGTCACTCTCGATGCGGGCACAACCGGAACAAGCGTTGCCACAAAGAACACCGCAACGGCGATGATTGCGTACACAAACGCCGCCAGAGACAATTTTGCGTTCAGGGACGGGCGGTTGACAAACTCCAAGAATCCGTTTGAAACTCCGAGTATTCCGCAAAGTCCCAATCCGACAAACGGTCCTATTATAGCCGCTCCCGCGCCCAAGATAAGCGTCTCGTAGGCATAGATTCTTATTATCTGCCACGACGATGCGCCTCTTGACTTGAGCATCGCTATTTCGTTTCTTTCCGATTCGATGTTAAGCTGCGACACCATGAACAGGTAGAATATAAGCATTATAACTACCGGTATGTCGAGCATGAGAAGTATATAGCGGAGCTGAGAGGCCTTTTCGGCGTAGGAGGCAAGTATCTCCTGAGCGGGAACGGTAAAGGTGCAGTTCTCCTCTTTATATGCCTCCGCCTGGCTTTCAAATGCGTTCTGGACATGCTCTATGACGTTCATGTCCATGTTCTGATAGTCTATGACGAAGCGGCAGTCAACCTGGCTGAGGCTTACGACGCCCGTCATTATTATTTCATCGGTGAGGGTGGTGAAGTCTACAAAGAACGTGTTGTCGTAGTCAGACATGCCCTCCGACCAGTATGTATCCGTTTCGCTTGCGACGTCGAACGTTCCGACAACCTCTATCTTTATGGTGTCGCCAGGGCTGAATATGTTTGTGACGTTATATGTCTCGCCCAAAACGAGCTGAGAGTTTTGAAGCGCTATCTCGGTGGATATTACCTCGTAAGCTCCGTTCTCGTTCAGTCCGGGGTTAAACATTCTTCCGTTTACTATTGTTATGTGATCGCCTATATCGGTCATGCCGCCGAGCTTGAGCATTGCAAGCTCATCCGACTCAAAGTCCGGCACGTAAAGATACGGATCGGACGTATAGCACTTATAGGACAAAAACGGCACGAACAAGTTGTTAAAGCGGTCTGCCGCCCGTGAATACACCGTGTTTACCGTATTTCTTTGGTCTACGGCATTAGTTCCGCTGACTATCGTCTTTGAAACTGCGTACACTCCGGGGTATTCGTTGTTTTCCTCCTGATACGCCTGCATATCCTTTAAGAGCATTCTCTGCAAGGATGCATGCATGTATATGGGAATGGTACTGGTCATCGCCGTAGCCATTACAAATCCTATTAAAAGGCAGATGACCATCCACTTTGTATTGCGCATTTTTCTGAGCAATAAAGTGAGCATTTTCTCCCCTCCTGTTCTCCTGTACTTGAATCTTGCGCCGAATAGGGCTTATCTGATTATTATCTCGTCGCCCACTTCGAGGCCGGAGGTGATCTCAACAGAAGATCCGCTCTGAAGTCCCAGGGTCACAGGCGTCTGCACTCTTTCATTATCCTTAAACACGTATACGACGTCCTGACCGTTTACCGTCTTAACAAGGTTTGCAGATATGACTATTACGTTTTCGCGGCTGTCCAGCACCAAAACCGCGTCCGCTATATTTCCCACGGCCGACGACTCGGGTATGGAATCCTTAAACGCCACTCTTACGCCGTCTCCTCTTTCAACGGTTATCGGCTCCCCTGCCTCGTCTACAAGCATAGACTCGGTTTCGGGGTCCCACTGCTGTCCCGACTTGTTAGACACTATTTCGCCGTCATAGTAGTTGCCGTCGTATCTTATGGTTATCGGTCTGCCGATTAAGAACTCGGCTACCTCCGTCGTGGGGCTTATGTCTATATACAGGTCGGTTATGTCTATAATCGTAACCAAAACCTCGCCTGCATTCACCCAGTCGCCGGGGGACAGCGTCTTTACATAAGAAACCGTTCCCGAAACCTCGGCGTAAAGGTAGGACGCTTCCTTCTCGGCATAAAGCTTGTCAAGCTCGTTTTGCATGAGGTCTATATCGAGCTGCTCCTTGCTCTGCACGTTTATCGACTCGTTTTGCTCGACGGCAATGGCATACTCTAACTTCTCGCGCTCAAGCTCAAGCTCCTTTATGGTTATCTCCTGGTCAAGCTCATACGTCTCTATCTCCGCTAAGAGCTGTCCCTGCTCGACGGTGTCTCCCGCGGCAACGTATACCTGCTTTATGTTTCCGCCGTACTCGGTAAATCTCGCGTCAGACTGGGTTCCCGAGGTGATGGTTCCCGCAGACACAACCTGCTTTACAAGGTCCTTGAGCTGAGCGGTGGTGGTGGTGTATGAAACCTCGCTCGCCTTTACAACCGGCGGATCGTATACCTCCTCTTCATCGGGAAGAAAATAGCATCCGCTTAAACAGGCAGCCGAAACCGCCGCGGCAGTTATGAGTAATAAAGCTTTCTTTATCTTCATAAATACGTTCCTTTCTTTGGTCTTTGCACGCAGTTTCCGCACGCATCATGCTTGTGTCGTGCTAATTCGCTGACACTAATCATACCAAAAAAATTTGTCCTGTACAAGAGTTTACACCGCAAAATGCACAATTTGCGGTGTAATATTTTTTAAGATATTTTGTTTCTGAAATGTGAACTGCAACACATTATTGATTCAGCTCATCTTTGGCGATGACAGCCGAGCAGTTATAAAAGACTATCCACTCCGCCTCCGAGATGTAATCATACGACAGTCCGCCGGTTTCGCCGAGAGTATACTCGCCAGACCACACGGATGTGTAGAGCCACATGGCGTTGTCCCTGACCATGTTTGCGGGCGCCGGGAGAACGTTGCACTCGCTGATGGCAAGCGGCTTTGAGCCGAACAGCTCGTACAGCCGGAGCATTGCGGTGATGTAGCTTTGGTTATCCCACGCCTCGTGGCTGAAATCGTATATGTCGAGTGAAACTATGTCGCACATGTCGTCGCCGACGTACCATTCGGTGTCGTATGCGCTCCACACCCATATCAGGTTGTCAAGCTGATGGTAATCCTCAAGTCTTTGGTATATTGTTTCGTAAAGCCAAAGGTAGCTTTCCCTGTCGGAGTTCCACCAAAAATCAGAGTTTCCCGCCTGCGGCAGAGGTCTGAACAGAACCGGTATGTCCGCGTCGGCAAGTCTTTTAAGCTGGGCGGCTATTTTGTCTATGCCGTCTATCACGGCGTACGCCTCCGGACTTATCCTCTCGTCCTCAAGCGCCTCCGACAGCTCGTCGGGCGACATTTGTGACACATCCTCATCCGTAACGGCGTTTGCAAGCAAAAATCCCGACTTGTCCGCATAGCAGGAGCCGTTTTGCATCCAGTTCCACACGTATCCCACTATTCCACCGTCGGCTGCATACTCCATTGCAAGCTCTATGTCCCCCGTATCGACGTCGGCGGAGTAGCCCATAAGCTCCCCGAAACGTATGGCGGGGTATCTTCCCGTCACGCCCGCAACGGCTTCAATCTCGGCATTTGAGCCCTGGGTGCACTGCTGGCCGCTCAAGGTCTCCTCACCGTACATCTCGCAGAGGTATTTATAAAGCCTTGCGGCGCTGTCGGAGGAATTTTCGGAGCACAGCTCGCCCATAACGCTGTAATCGTGTTCATATATCTCAGCGCTGTTTTCAAGCAGCACAAAATCCACATCGCACTCGCCGGTAAGCTCTTCTATGCTCAGCACGGCGCTGTCCGGCTTTAAGTATATGTTTTCATACTTGACCGCCTCAAACTCGCCGCTTCCCGATATGTACAGTCGTCCCCTTGCAAGCCCGTCCACATACAAAACGCCTTCTACCGGCGAATCGGACGCCGCGCATACGGTTATTGAGTAGTGCTGCGGTGAATCAATTTCAAGCTCTATAGTGAGCTTGCTGTCCGGCAGAGAAATGCCGCTGACGTATCCGTCGCCGGAATACCCGCTCCTTGCGGAGGCCGCCGCGGCGTATCCGCTCAAGGTGCCTTTTTCCGCCTCGTACAGCACGCTGCACTCCTGCGGTTCGTACTCCGTTTCGCCTATATCCGTCTCGGAGTAATGCGGCAAGGGCGCGCTCACAACCGGCTCCGTCTGCTGAGCGGTTGTCTGCGGCGGCACGGATGATTCGTCGGCAGCTGATGCGCTCGTCTGCTCGGCAGTGTAAATCCCCACCGTGCCGGTTTGGGATGTTTCGCCGCTCGATGCGCAGGAGGACAGGGCTGTGCATGCCAGGCAAAGGGCAACGCATGCCGCCGATAGACCCGCGCGCCTCATTTTATTCTGTCCAGTGCGGGCGCTATCCTTGCGCAAAGGATGGACGCCGCCGCTATTTTAACTATGTCCAAAGGTATAAAAGGGAAAACGCATGCCGCCAGTGCAGGAGCAAGCTCCACTCCCGCAGCTATGCAGTACCACGCCGTACCCACGGCGTACAGCAGGACGGTTCCCACGGCCATTGACGCGGGATACACCCAAAACCTCGCCTTGGACGTCTTTCCCGAGGATATTTTGGAACAGAGCAAGCCGATTATGAACGCGCACGGCAGGTATCCGATTATATATCCGCCTGTGACGCCCGCCACTGCGTTAAAGCCGCCCTTGAATCCGGCGAACACCGGCACTCCGACGCTTCCCAAAAGTATATATATCGCCACGGCGGCGGCAGCCCTTATCGGCCCCGTCACGGCTGAAATCATATACACCGCAAAGGTTGCAAGCGTTATCGGCACTGCTCCTACAGGTATCTGCCACGGCGCAATTACGCATATTATCGCCGCGCAAACGGCTGTAAGCGTCATCGCCTTTACGTTCACTCTTCCCGCTGCCTCTGTACGGGTTGTTTTCATGTTTTAAGTCCTCCCAATTCACAAGCTTCCGGCTCGTTTTCAAGTGCTCTTATTCCTGCCCCTGTTCGTCTTTTGATGCAACAAATATACCATATCCCGACCCCCTTTTCAACCCCGTGCCGCCGCTACCCTTAAAACGCGGCGTTTTTAATGATTACGCTTTGTATGCGCCGCCATAGATTATACTATGAGTATTTATACAGGGCGAAAAAATCGGGCAGGTTTTAGCCTGCCCGACCGAAAATTATCTTTTCATCTGTCATGCCGTGTGCGGCTCGAAATGCCGAGCAAAGCGCTAAGCCGATTGCCGGCTTATCATGCTGCGCACACTGCATGCGCTTCATGTGTTATCCTACGAGACCCGATCTCTCAAGACCTTCCGTGAAGTACCGTTGCAGGAACACGTACATTATCAGGATAGGCGCTATTGACAGAAGGCATCCCGCCTCAAGCCAAACAATCTTACGCCGCGTTCCCACCTGAGTGTTTCTAAACAGCTGGCTGTCAAGTCTTGTCGAAAGTTTTCGCAGCATTGTAGCTACCGTATCGTTGTTTATGAAGAACGTCGAACTGATGTAGTAGTCGTTCCAGTACCAAACGATTGAGAACAGGAATACCGTCAGGAACGCCGACGATGCGTTAGGCACCATTACCTTGACAAACGTCCTGAACGGGCCGCAGCCGTCGAGGTATGCGGCGTCCTCAAGCTCTTTGGGAAGTCCCTTAAAGAACTGCCTGAATATCAGGATGAAGAGTCCCGATCTTATACCGTTTGCAAACACCGCGGGTGCGTACATTACAACGGGGTTATCTATAAGCGATACATAGTGAGTCAGTTGGTCGTTTGATGTCTGAATAGTCATGCCCAAGAATGTGCTCGCGCCTGCCGAGAACGCCACCTCTGTAAGTCCGAAGAACTTAAAGAACGCCCACTGAAGGTAAAGGGGTATGGTCGTTATCTGCGGAGGAACTATGATCTGCATGATAACTATTGCAAACATTATCGCCTTGCCCTTGAAGTTGAATCTTGCGAAGCCGTAGCCCGTGATGGCGCATACGACAACCGAGAGCAGTGAGCAGACTATGTTTATCTTCAGCGTGTTCAAAAGCGTCGGGCCGAATTTCATTACATCCCACACGTCAACGACATTGCTGATGGTGAAGGACTTAGGCAGCCAGATGACAGAGGGGTCTGTCATCTGAACCGACGGTCTGAACGCCGTAGACAGCATGTAGATAAGAGGATAGAGGATTACGAAGCAGAGTCCGAAGAGTATGAGGAATCTGCATATAGGCCAGACCTTTTCAAGGAGCCTTTTACGGCGGAGGTATCTTAGATGCTCGGGAGCAAGCTGCCTTGCGTCAAGCGTTCCGGCTTTTTTGGCCGCCTTATACGCTTTAGTCTTTTCTTTAAGGTGCTTTGCGCGTTCCTTTGCAAACTGTCTTTCTTCTTTTGCGGTTGCCATTCGTATCCCCCCTTTATACTTCGTAGTAAACGAACTTGTTTACTATCGGCAGGACTATGCAAAGGGCAAGAATTACTATAAGGAAGTATGCCCACGCCATAGCCGCCGAGTAACCATGGTTCCAATCCGACGCCTGTTGCAGAACAAGCTCCATAACTCCGTTAGTCGTATCAATAAAGGAGTCGATGATTGTGTAGATGAGGTTTGCAACTATCATGGGGCTGATGTAAGGAAGGGTTATCTTCCAGAAGAACTCCCACGATGTAGCGCCCTCTATCTGTGCCGCCTCCTTTGCGGAGAACGGGATGTTCTGCAAAGCCGCAAGGAAGATGATTATCTGAATACCCGAGTTCCAAACGAGGTTGAATATATCGCTTGTGACCAAAGATATCAGCTCGGTCACCGAGTCGCTTATATTATACACTCCTAAGAACCTCAGCAGCGCGCCCGCCATATCCGTTTCAAACATGGTTGAGAACTGATCTGCTCCGCCGGAATAACCGGAGGTATCCATATCGCCGTTTATGATGCTTATAACCGGTCCTGTCGCTATGATAACCGGCAGGAAGAATACTGCACGTGCAAACGTTCTTCCTCTGAACTTCTGGTTGAGGATTACCGCTATGAATATCGAGAAGATTATGATTATAGGAGTCTTCCAAAGGGTGTCCTTGAGCACCGTCAAGAGCGCCTCGGTATAATCGGTATCCTTTGTGAATGTGTCAATGTAGTTTTGGATTCCTATGAACTCCGTGCTCATCTGACCTAACGTTACGGTCGTCTTGTTTAAAGAGTACCAAAACGATGTAATCAGAGGGCTGATAAAGAAGTACAGCGTACCTATTATCCATATCGCCAAGAATCCGTATCCGTAAAGTGCCTTTCGCCTTTCGTAAGGTATCTTAAGACCTTTTACCTTAGGTTCCTTTGGTGCCTTAGGGGCTTTTGCGGCCTTTGGCGCCTTTACCGCCTTTGCGGCTTTTACTGCTGCTTCAGCCATTATACCAAGCCTCCTTCGTCAACGTAATCTGAATAGTTGTATGTGTTGCCGTCTGCGGTTATCTCTCCGGTCTCGAGGTTTACGGTCGTCACGTAGCCGTTGTCATAGGTGGTTGTGATAACCGAGCCGTCTACTTCGTAGCCTACCATCAACGCGTCTGACACGGGAGCAAGCACTTCCTTAGCAAGCTTATACTCGCCTATGCACTCGTCGAGCCATCCTTCGTATGTTGCGTAGTAAAGACCCACATAATCGGTGTTGTTAAGCTCTGTGGCAGAGCTGTAAATGAAGTCATACTGTATGTTGGATCCTGCGGCTATTGCCTTTAAGAACATCTCCTTAGACTCTGCCAAGCTGTTTATGGCTTCGGTGGAGTAGGGAACGTATCCGTGTAGAACCATCTGTACAAACGGTATATCAAGGTCTGTGATCTTGAACTGGCTTGAGTCAAGCGGAACATTCTTTATCCTGTCGGCATACGGAATTACGTATGCGTTGGGCGCATCGGCTATAATGCTTCCGGTGCTGTCCTTGACGAGCTGGTAGAAGTCCTTGATGTACTGAGCGGTGACGGTGCGGTTCGTCGCGTTCTTTGTTGAGTAGTCAGACCACAGCTTTGTTGAGAAGGAACCGAGTCCCGCTCCCGCGCCTTCAAACTTGCTTAAGTTCTTAGCCACCTTTTCCGCAAGGTCGGGGATTGACTTAGGAGCAAGCAGAGCGGGTGCAACTCCCGGCTCGGGTGTGCCGTAAGCTATGTTGTACTCATACGGTCTTGCGTATGACTTTGATATTCTGTACGCGGTGTCAAACAGCGTCAAGAAGCCGTTTCCGTTAGATGTGAATGTGTAGCTGTCAAGCGAGCCGTAATACTCAAGTCCGTTCTCGTTGAAGAACTCTATCATGTCCTCGTAGTCGCCCTTGCCTCCCAAGCATGCCGCCACGGAGTCGCCGGTGTCTATCTTTCCGGACATCGAATCGCTCGACCAGTCGTTATAGTTGATGACCATGTCGGTTACGCCGAGGTCCATAAGCTCTGTTGTAATTTCAACAGCCTGCTCAAATGTTGTGAACGCAGTCTTTATGTCTATCGGTATGCCGAGGATGGATTTTGACTTGAGCGTTCCGCCGTAGAAATCTACGAACAGCGGAGCGTAGTCGCTCTTGGTTGTATTTGTAAGACCCTCTTCTTCAATGAGGTAGTTTCTGTACACTTCCGCTACTTCGGTGTAGTCAACTACTTCGTTTTCGGAAGTTACGGGGTAGTATCTTACGGAGAGCTTGTCAACAGGTATCGAGCCGTCTCCTCTTTCAAACACCAGGATGTTTGACTGACCTGCCATGTTGTACTCGTCGGTAGAACGGAGTATGAACGAGAAGTAGCAGTGGTTGTATCCGCCCTGATCGCTGGTGTTGTATGCAACGGCTGCATTTACGGTTGCAAATTCATCGCCGTCGGTGGCAACCATGACAAGTCCGTTGTTGCCCCTCACCATCGCCAAAACGGGGAGGGTTGCCTGCTCGGTCTCGTCCGCTTTAAGCTCTCTTACCCTTGTAACGTCGTTGCCGTAAAGGGTTGAAGAGTAGTTTGCGTAGTTGGTCTTGCCGTTGTTGAGGTTTATAACCGCTCCCGAGCCGTCGGGGATTATCATGTATCCCGTCTCATCGCCGCCCGCTGCGCTCATGAAGGGCAGCATGGATATTTCGGTGAGAATTATAACGTCGGTGTCGGATTCCTCGGCGTTTACGCCTTCAACATAGCCGTCAACCTCGTCGATTTCGTCTGTGTATATCGTTGCCTCAAGGTATCCGTCACAAAGTGTGAGGTGAAGCGGAACGTATGCATGAACCGAGCTGAAGTAATAGGTTATCTTAACGCCGTTTTCCTCAAGCTCGTATGTCGTCGTGCCCTGCTCGGTAGACTCTCTGTATGAGTAGTTGTAGCTCGCCGCATTCTGAGTACGGTCTGTTGCGTTTCCGTATCTCACGGCCAGGTTTGAAAGTCTTGTCTTGAGCGTCGGCGGCTTGCTGGTCGCGTCGTCTAAAAGCGCGTTTACGCAGTTGGTCCAGTGAACAAATCCCGACTCCTTGACGTAAAGTCCTACTCTTTCGTACTCTTCATCAAGATACAGCTCAAGGGTGTCGTTTTCAGCTATGAGCGTGCTTCTTGCAAGCGCTTGCTCATCGGTGAGATACTCGACTTCCTCTTCTTCCTCTTCCTCCTCTTCCTCGGAGGAATCGTCTGCCGGCTCTTCAGTGTCCGCAGGCGCCTCGGAATCCGCAGGTTCCTCAGTGTCCGCAGGTTCCTCGGTGTCCGCAGGCGTCTCGGAATCCACAGGTTCCTCGGAATCCGCAGGTTCCTCGGTGTCCGCAGGCGTCTCGGAATCCGCAGGTTCCTCAGTTTGCTCGGTCTGCGATTCGGTCACTGCGCCGTCCGCCGGATTTTCGTCCGCAGCCAGCGGGAACACCGATATGGACGCGAGCATTGCCACTATGAGCAGACCGGCGATAAGTCTGAAAATATTACTTTTTTTCATAATACCTCACTTTCTGCACGTCAGCTTCTTATTCTGTACAAAATCTCGGTGTAGATTGTGTAGAAGAAGAGCCATACCTGCTGGAACAGTGACATAAGCAGTACAAGCAGGAACAAAATCAGCAGCATACCGATTACAGTCAAGATAATGCAGACAATTGTCTTTGTGAATGTGTACTGGTGGCATGCCTTCATTCCGAACAGCATCAGAATTACCGACCACCAAAGTCCAATCTGGGACGCTGCTGTGACCCAAATGGATTCATCGAGTGTTACAAAGTAGGATATGATAGTTGAAACTATGCTTCCCACGATGTACGGAACAAGAGCGTATGCGGAGTAAACCGCAATTCTGCGCATGTTTCCCTCGCCGTCGAGCAGTGTACAGAACGACCAGTTCGCAACCACCCACGTGATGTAGTAAACAACGCTCTGCACGAGAATCGGGACGACGTTGAACACGTCTGAATACGCTTGCATGTTGTACGCAAAGCCTCCGAATCTCGCGTTAAAGACCTGAGCTACAAAGAGGAAGAACACTATTACCGCCGATATTTTCAGCGAGCCTTGCTTCTTCCACCTCATATCCTCGTAACCTTCGATAGGGTGGAATATCACGTATTTCAGCCACTGCACGGGGGTCATATCATAGATCATTTCTTGTTTCCTCCCTTCGCAATGCTTCTAATCTTTTCGACAGCCTGCGCTATCTTAGGCTTGAGTTTTTGCCACAGGAGTTTTATCTTCTTTGACAGCCAGCCTAAGAATGTGGATATCAGTTTCTTAGGTATCTTGCCCCTCTTCTTGAGCATGCCGATTATGATGAGCGCGATTATTATAATTATCACGACTATCGCTATCGGCGTGAAGTTTCTTCTGAGCATTTCCTTGCGCTGCGACTCAAACGCTCTGTCGTAGTCCTCGTCCTGGTATGCAAGCTTGAAGTACTCTATAGCTATGTCATACTCGTCGCGGTTGAGGTATGCTCTGCCGAGTGCGACGTATGCCATGTTGTAGTTGCCGTCTCTCTTGAGAACCTCTTCCCAATACTCAACGGATTCCTCGTAAAGTCCTCTGTTGAACAGCTCGGCAGCTTCGTGGACGTATGCTCCGAAGAGCGTTTCCTCAAACACGGTTATATCGTCGTTTCGTCCGTCGAGAATGTAGACGTAGTTGTCAAGGCACTCTATGGCGTTCGGGTTGTCAAATCCGCCTCTTTGCGCCTCCTGGTCGCATCCGAATATGAACAAAAGGTTGCACTCTCTGTCATACTGGAATATGCGTCCCGAGGTGTAGTCGAGGATGTTTATAAGTCCGTTAGTACCTATTGATATGTCGGTAAGTCTTGTGGCGTATGTTGTGCCGGAGTATGTAACCGTCTCCTGGTCGCCGAACACAAGGTCTGATGCGTTTGTGGTCAGCTCAAGGATGTTCGATCCTGCGGGGTTGAGTTTCTTGACCGCGTCGGTTGACACGTTTGCAACCTCTGTGACGGTGTAGATAAATCCTTCATCGTCTATGTCGAAGTTTGCATACTCAACAGGGGTAGCTCTTGTAAGAGACGCCGCCTGAGATTCCGATGCGAACCTTCTCCAGATCTTATTTCTTATTACCTCTGCGGTAACCTCAACCCTGTTTGCTCCGTAGAATCCGGTGAAAGCTCCGGAGGGGGAGAACATTATAGCTCCCTTGTTTACGGCGGGGCAGATGACGTAAACGTTCTTTGCCGAGTCTACAAGCACCTTTGTGCAGTAGAACGAAACCGAATCGTAAAGCTCGGTATCGGGTCTTGTGTACTCGGTGATGATCTCGCAGTCAAATCCCGCCTTGACGACTCTTTGGTTATCTCTGTCGGCGATGTACATGATGTCGTCCTCGTCAACAAAGATTCCGTAAGGAGACTTGAGGTCTGTCACTTCTCTTGTGGCTGTGCTTCCGTCCGAGGCGGTATATTCCTCCGTGAGGCTGCTGCCGGTGAACGTCTTGTAGCACGCTATAAGGTTGAAGTTGACGTCTGTTCTTAAAATTCTGTTGTTGCCGGTATCAACGATGAAGAACTCGTTGTTCGGAGAAAGGAAGAAGTCCTTTGCATCGCTTAGCTCCGCGGGTTCGTCCTCGCTGATGAACAGTGGGCTTTCGGGGTCCGAAAGCTGGTCTAAGCCCATGTCCGCTCCGGTTATGGTGTCACTTACGATGTATCCGTTCTGCGACGGCACCGCAGTTCCCCATGCGTCGTAGTTGTACGATGTGTACGGGCCCTCTGCGACCACTCCGGCTGCCATCACTGAGCAGGCCATGAGTGCCGCAAGGAGTACACAAAGTGCTTTCTTAATATGTATACTCGTCACCGCTTATCACCCTATTCCTTTTCATAGTCTATCATGTTGGTTGTCTATTAGTCCTTCATACCGGAGTTCGCCATGGTCTCCATAACGTTACTCTGTGCAATAAGGAAGATGACGAGCGGAGGAATCATGAGCACTACCGCGGATGCGTATATAATGCCCTGACGTGCGATACCCGATGCGGCTATCTGCGACATGATCGTGGGGAGCGTCTTGAGGTTTTCCTGATATACAAGCGCTCCGCCCTGAACGTTCCATGCGCTCTGGAATACGAATATGATAAGCGTTGCTATCGCGGGCTTCTGGTTGGGTATTACTACCTGCCAGCAGGTTCTGAACACTCCCGCGCCGTCAACCTTTGCGGCGTCTATGATAGAGTCGTTAATGGTGGACATGCTCTGACGCATCAGGTACAGTCCCATTGAGGTTGCGACGTTTGGAAGTATCAGCGCCCAATATGTATTTATCATTCCCATCTTAGCCATTACAACGAACTGCATGATACCTGTAGCTGTTGATGTGAACAACAGTGAGGTTACGATGAGCTGGTTGAAGAACTTGTAGCCGGGGAAGCGGCACTTTGAAAGGCAGTATGCACAGCAGCAGCACACAAACACGTGCATGATGGTGATAACTACCGTGATGAATACCGAGTTGAATACGTACCTTGAGAACGGAACCCAAAGATTTCCGGCTACCTTAAACAGGTTGGAGAAGTTCTCCGTTGTCGGAGCGATTACGTAAAGCTTCGGCGGGAATACGAACAGCTCGCTTATCGGCTTGAACGACTGAATTATTGAGTAGTAAAGCGGGAAGAGCATGAATATTCCCAAAAGAGCAAGCAGGATAAATATCGCTATATCGCCGCCCAAAGAGCTGTTTATGTGCTTGCCCTTTGACTTTTTGACGTGCACGGTACTTATATTTACCTTGCGGCGTCTGAGCTTTCTAAGCTTCTTTTCCTGAATCGCCGCCTGTTTTTCGGCGGTCAATCTTTTGTCTGATGCCATTTATATCTCCCCTCCTTTATCAGTCTGTGTACCTGCTCAGCACCTTGCGTATCAGGTGGTTTGTGACAAGCATCGCGACGAACAGAACCATACATATTGCCGACGCATATCCCATTTCATAACGGATCGAGCCGTAGTCCTGAGCGTGGTTCATAATCGTATGCACCGCGTAGTTTGTTGACGGCAGTCCGCAAAGCGTAGCTCCTACGCCTCCTACCGTGAAAGCTCCCGAAATTGCAAGTACCGCTGCGAACAGAAGGGATGGTCCCATTGCGGGGATTGTGATTGTAAACAGCTCCTGGAATCTGTTTTGTATGCCCTCGATGGCTCCCGCTTCGTACAGGGAGTCGTCTATGTTCTGGAATCCGGCTCGCAGCGCCAGGAAGCCCGCGCCCATCGACGTCCACAGCTGTACGATAATAACTACCGTCATCATGTACGTAGTATCGGTCAACCACTGTTTAGCCGTATTTATAATTCCCAGATCCATGAGCACGGAGTTGAGGTATCCGTAAGAGTCGCCCGAGAACACGAGCTGCCAGATTACGAACGCCGAAGGCGTCATGGAGGGGGCGTAGAACACGAAGGTGAAGAACACCTTGAAGAACGGGTTCATCTCGTTTATGAGCCATGCCAAGATGAAGCTCAAAACGTATGAGAACGGTCCTGTGAAGATTGCAAAGATGAGCGTGTTTCTTATCGCTATCAAGAATACGTCATCGTTTACAAACAGCGAATAGAAATTCTGCAGTCCTATGAATCTCGGGAACTGTACAAGGTTGAAGCTTGTAAGTCCTAACGGGAAGGACATTACTACCGGTACGATAGTGAATATCGCAAACAGTATGAAGAACGGCAGCATCATCACGTAGCACGCCCAGTTCCTTTTCATAAGGTGCCACGTATAGGCACGCTTACTTATGGTATTAATGGGCTTCGCCGCTACTGCCTTTTCCTTTTTAGCCATATACCTTTCTCCCCTCCTTAGTTATCGTCTTCTGTCGGGATCTCGATTCCGAGCTCCTCATACTTTCTTATGATCTCGTCGTTTATATCCCTGTTGAACCACAGGAACGTATCTCTCGGGTTCTTGTTGAGGTTGACGGTCTCTCTGAAAGCGTTTGTTATGCTTCGTGTTACGATGTAGGTTGCGGGTATGATGTCTATCTCAACCGTAGCCATCATCTGCTCGATTATCAGATCCGCTTCAGACCTCGACCATGCAAGCTGCCTCAGCGCTTCCATGTTCGCCGTGTCAAATCTTCCGAGCGGGCCTAAGAGAGCTTCTATGGAGCGTCCGTATTCGGACTGGATGTCGGTGGATGTGAACCACTTCAAAAGCTCCCACGCGTCGGCTCTTTGCTCCTCATTGAGCTTGGAGAAGATTATTCCTCCGGCGGACGACGATGTTGTCGCGTGGTTTACGGTGCCGTCGGCATTTCTGTAGCCGGGTATCAGATCAAAGTCCCAAAGTCCTCTGATTTCAGGCGCCGCCATGTACAACTGGTTGTAGAAGGTGTAGCCCGTGATGATTATCGGGTACTCACCGGTACGGAATCTTGAGAACGCATCGAACGTCTGCTCGAAGCTGTATGTGGTGTAGAACTTTGTCCACGTCTCAAACGCATCTACGGCGAGAGGATCCTCAAATATTGTCGCGGTCTTTGTGTCGTTGTAGTAGTTGAGTCCGCGCTGTACCATAAACGTTCCGAACACATCAAAGCTGAATCCTACGCCCATGTAGCTTCGCTGAAGCGTCGGGAGCATTTCAATGAGCTGGTCCCAATCCTCCGGAACGTCGGTAAATCCGAACGACTGAAGTACGTCCGAACGGTAGAACATCATCGAGAAGGTCTGCGAAATAGGCAGTCCGTAAACGCCGTCCTGATACGTGTAAAGCGTCATTATGTTCGGCGCAAATCTCGTTATAACCTCTTCGTAGTCGTCGTACTGCGAGATGTCTACGATACAGTCACGCGCCGCAAGCTGAATCGGCAGGTCGCCGCCTATGAAGAGCGCCACGTCGGGGCCTTTTCCTGCAAGCGTCGCCTCAAGTATACCGCCCTGTACGAGGTTGATAGAGGTCTGTATGCCTGTCTCGGGGACGAAGTAGGAGTCAACAAGCTCCTTAACTATCTGAGCCTGGTCACGTCCTAAGGATACCCATACGTTGAGTGCGTCCTTGTTTTCGCCCGAAAGAACGTTATAGTCTGTGAAGAACGAGCCTAAGAATGCCTGGAAGTCAAACGAAAGAGACTTGAAGAAGTTCTCCTTGACGCTTGAGAACTCAACGTCCGCGGAGGTTATTTCTATCATGTCAACTTCGAGGTACTGGCTGCGGTAATCGGCCATCCACTGTGAAAGTGATGTGATGTCGTCCTTGAGCTGGCCGAGCATGGACGGGATGTCGTCCGGACGGTCTATGCACTTGTCAAGGAGCTGTGCCATGGTCTCCAAGGATACCGCCTCGGTACCGGTTGTTCCGGAGAGGGTCTCTATTTCCGCCTTGATATCGCGAAGATCCTGCGCATAAATCTCAAAGTCGGGAATGATGGAGGGTATCTGCTTGTCGATCATGTATGTGTTGTACTCGTCGGGGGTGGGAGATGTGATCTGAAGTATCTGCCTGTAGTAGCTGTTGAGGTAGAATACCAAATCGTCGAGGCGGCGCATGATGTCGCCTATCTCGCCCGGGACAGCCTCGAGTGCAAGCTCGTGCTCGCCCGCCTCAAGCCAGAAGTAAAGCGTGTTGCCGTCGGCGTCGGTAGGCGTTACGCACTGCCAGTTTTCAGAGTAGTAGAACTTGACTGCCTCAGCCTCTGCACAGGGCACCTCGCCGTCTATGTAGAGCCTTCTGTTTGAGTAAAGTCCGCGCATCTGATTCTGCTTGCCGCGTATTCCTATCTTGACCCATCCGGCTTCGTCCATTGTGAACTTCCATGTGATCGTCTGTCCTGATGCAGCCCAGTTCTCACTTCCGATTGTGTTGTAGAACATCTTAACCGGATCTGACGGAGAGGTTACATAGGTTGTACGGTCGTAAGTCGCATAAAGAGTGATGTCCGATCTGTAGTCGGCGGTTTCTCCCTGAAGGAGTATGTGCACGCCCGAGGTCTCGGACGCCTCGTTTACGTCTGTTGTGATCGTGTCAACGTCTGCCGCCGCGGGTGTGGGCTGCTTGTTATAAATCCTTATCTGATTTATTGCGAATTTTGCCTTCTGAGACTCGATTCTTATCGTGTGCTCGCCTTCCTCAAAGTAGAACAGCAGCGGATCGTTAAAGAGTCCGTCGGTGTCCTTTAAGGGCTGGGTCTGCCACATAAGGCACTCTTCAAGCGTAGGTCTTATCTGGTTGCCGTTCTCATCGGTCTTAAATACCTTCTCGCCTGCCTCGTTTACGGAGTAGGAGCCTTCTTCGTCCTCCCACACCTTGCTCAAAACTATTCTGTCGGCAGTGGAGTAAGGGCTTTCACCGTCTATGAGCAGCGAAAATTCGACGTCGTTTGCAACGCTCGCCAAAACGTAATAGGTCAGCTCGATGTTGTAAAGTCCCGCTTCCTCAATGGTCACCGGAAACTCGACAGCTCCGCTCTCGTTTTCCCACACAAGCGCCTCAAGACCGTCAAGGGTGTCTACGTATGCTCCGGAATCCTCACTTGCATACGTGTAATCCGAGCCGTTTATTATGTATTCACGGTCGGGTCTGGGGTCGTCAATGTGGTTGTCATAGAACGTGCTGTAAGTACGCGAGCGGTTCAGCTCGTCGATAACCTGGGCGGATGTCTCCACAACTCCGCTGCTGCTTGATGATGAGTCGCCGGTATCGGAATCGGTTGATGCTTCCGTGTCCGCAGCGGTTGCATCGCTTTGATTTTCGTCGGCGTTAACGGCTGCGATGGTAGGCAGCAACATCGCCAACGCTATTACAAACGACGCTATTCGCCTGAGCAGTTTGTTTCTCACTGTGTTATTCCACCTTTCATAGTGTTTTTACCGGTATATGTCTTCCTCGTTCGGATGATAAAAAATATTTATTCGGCTTTCTTGATGTATATCCTCTCGGCTTCCTTATCAAGATCCGCCTTAACCCTTGAACCGCCCTTTATTCCAAGCGCCTCAAGGTATTCCTTGGGCAGTTGCAGCCTGCCCGTCCTGTCAAGCACTACAAGCTCTTCGGATACGTAATCCTCATCCGCGGCCTCCAAAGCTGCTGCCGCCTCTTCTTCGGTTGCGTACTCCTCACCGAGCTTTTTCGACTCTCGCATGATCTCCGCATGCGACTTCTTTATTATCTCGCTCGAGGTTCTGCCGTCGCGTATCGCTATTACGCGGTCTATCTTCTTGGCAAGCCTCAAATCGTGCGTTACAATCACTATCGTTATTCCCTTGGTGCGGTTGAGCTCCTTGAACACGCCTAAGATCTGGTCTGACGTCTTGGTGTCAACCGAACCCGTCGGCTCGTCTGCTAAAAGTATGCTCGGGTTGTTTGCAAGCGATATCGCTATCGCAACCCTCTGCTGCTCGCCGCCCGACATCTGGTCAAGCCTTGAGTTCACCCTCTTTGAAAGCCCGACTGCGTCCAAAAGCTCCAGCGCACGCTCGCGCCTGTTCTTCTGGTTTTGCAAAAGCATCGGAAGCTCCACGTTCTGCACCGCAGTCAGGTACGGAACAAGGTTTCTTGCGTTGTTCTGCCACACAAACCCTACAACGTTTCTCTTGTAGAGCATGTAGTCCTCTTCGTTAAACTTTAAAAGGTTCCTGCCGTTTACAATCAACGATCCCGCAGACGGCTTGTCAAGCCCGCCGAGCATGTTCAAAAGAGTCGATTTTCCCGAACCGGACGAACCGACTATCGCGACAAGCTCGCCTTTTTTTATCTGCATGTCAAGCCCCTGCAATGCGACAACTTCTATCTTGTCGGTCTTGTATATCTTCACAAGGTTGTCGCACTCGATGGCGTATTCGGAGTTCCGAGCCTCCGGGACGATAAGCTCCTGCTCGTGTTCAAGTTTTTTCTTCTTACTCAACTATCTCACCGTCCTCTAATGTGTACACCCTGTCAGCTATCTCTAAAAGGCTGGGGTCGTGTGTCGTCATGACAATCGTCATGTGTTCTTCCATTACAAGCTGCTTAAACAGCTCCACTACGTGGTGGCTCGTGGCAGAGTCAAGCTCCGCCGTCGGCTCATCCGCAAATATTATCCTCGGCTCATGCGCTAAAGCTCTCGCTATGGCCACTCTTTGCTGCTCGCCGCCGGAAAGCTCGCCCGGGCGGTGATGCATTCTCTTTGCAAGCCCTACCGCCTCAAGGCACTTTTTAACCCTCTCGTCGCGCTTGTCAAAGGGGAACTTTGAAAGCCTTAAGCCGAAATCCACGTTTTCATACGCCGTCATGGAGGACATAAGCGCCACCGACTGAAACACGAACGCCATCTTGTAACGCCTTATCTCGTCGCGCTTGGCATCGCTCAGCTTGGTTATGTCCGTGCCGTCAAAGAACACCTCGCCCTTTGTCGGTCTGTCGAGCGCTCCGAGCATGTTTATGAGCGTGGTCTTGCCCGAGCCGGAACGCCCTTTTAGTATTGTCAGCACGCCCTCGTTTACCGTTATGTTTATATCCCTGAGTGCGTGAACCACGCTGCCGTCGCCGATCTTAAAGTCCTTGCACAGCCCGTGTGTAGCCAGTATTGTCTCCATAATTCCTCCATGTGTGTTCCAAGTGTGTGACGTGCCAAAAAATTAAAGCACAACATCTGCCGCAAGAGATTTCGTCAGGCACAATATACATCTGCGGCATTGTGCAAATTGCACAATGAAAACCTAACAACCTCTATAAACACGTATAAGCAAACATTTTTTCGGACAACTTGCACAAAAGCGCAGCCCCAAAAAATATTTGCTTGCTTCAAAAAATATTAAATCCACGTACGCATGTGGATACATCTTTAAGCTTTATTATTATACCAAAACACATACTGCATGTCAATATGTATGACTTGATTTCTGTTTAAGGCATGTTTTTTATAAAAAGTCTACAACGAATAGCGTGACAAGCGAGTAAATCGGCGATTCAAACATTAATTTTAATAATTATTTGTGCAACTTCACTCAATGATTTGACTAAAACCTTGTACCGCCGCCGAAAAACTTTTTTATTTTGTTCGCCCACGGCTTGTAAGCCTGGCTTTACAAGCCGTGCTTGCCGCGGCGCACATCTTGACCGGCGCTTCCCCGAAAAAAATTTTTTGCTTCGCGCGTGCGCGCGTGCGCGGCTAAAAATCTTTCCGCCCGAAAAATTTCAGGCGCAAAAAAATCCCCACCTGTCTGCATCAGGTGGGGATATACCGACTCGCGTCGGATTCATCCTTCTTTTCAGGAGGAAATTATCTTCTCTTAGATACTACTACTGCAGCTGCAGCGATAGCCATAGGAAGAACTGCGAGTACGATGCCCGTAGGAGGGTTGGTATCCTCTACAGGATCAGTAACCTCGATGTCACCAGCTCCGTCGGGCTCGGTCTCAACGTCGCCGGGCTCTATAGGATCCTCAACATCGATGGTATCGTCGCCGTCATCAGTACCGGGCATAGTGAGCTCGATGTAGATGTCGGTAGCATAGTCGGTGAATACGATCGGCTTGCCGTTGTAGTACCAGTCGTTGTTAACCCACTGGAACTGATCTACCTGGATACGATCTGTGATCCAGATACCGCCGTTGTAAACGCCGTAGGTGGTGTCATAGAGGTAGTCCATAGGAAGATCGAATACGAGCTGAGAAGTCTCGCCGTTTACGAAGCAAGTGGAAGCAACGTCAACAGAAGCAGGGTTGTACCACTGGTTGTATCCGGGCCAAGGATTGCCCATGTTACCCTCGCCTGTAGAAGTATCGTATGATCCGATAGGCTGGTCAGCAGTTCTCATGGTGTAAAGAGCAATACCGTTGATGGTCTTGTCGAGTGTTACGATAACCTTAGCGGACTCAGCGCCGAGGACAGCAGCTCTGTTCTGGAGGGTGTGGTCCCAAACGAAAGCATTTCCAAGCTGGAGATCGTTCCATCCGTTAGGGCCTTCAGTAGCGTTTACGAACTCAACGTTGTTGGTCACAGTGTTCTGTTTCTCGTTCTTAGCAACAGTCATGAAAGCAGCAGCGATGTTAGAACCGGTTACATCCTGGTCGTCCTGACCAGCAGCGCCGTAGCCCTTAACGCCGTCAACACCTGCAGTCCAAAGCTGAACATACATGTCGTAGTTGTTGGTCTTGAATCCAGCCTCCCACCAATCCTGACCGGTAGGCATTGAGTTGTCGCCAGCCCACTGACCTTCGTAGGCCATCTCAGCAACGAGCTTCATAGATCCGATATCTCCAACCATCTGAGACTGTGCGATAGTTGCCCAGTAATCAGTGCCGTTGAAGTTGTAGTAAGGACGGTTGAAAGCACCGAAGTTTACATACTGTCTGAAGTACTTAACGCCCTGCTGGTCAGCATAGTTGTTGCTTGTAGGGTCAATAGCACCAGTGCCAGCGTCTATGCCCTGAAGCTGAGTTCTGGTTCCGTTAACCTCGATGTACCAAGTGATCTTAGCATCGGTGCTATCCGCCTTAGTCAATGTGTCAGGGAGTACCAACTCGAGGTAGCTATCCTGATCAGCATAACCGAAGAGGTTGTAAATGTTGAAATCGAAAGTCCATGTGATGGTCTTTCCGGTGTTCACTGTCTCGGTCTTCTTCAGATCGATTCTGTAAGTCTCAGCAGCGAACACGTTGACTGCCATTGCAGAAATAGCAATCGCGACTGCCAAAACGACAGCCATGAGTTTCTTCATGTTCATGAAAATTTCCTCCTTAATTTTTCTCATCACACTTTAGCGATCGCTAAAGTAGAGATCTTATTTGGTTTCTCGGAAATACCGAGACGACAGCATTATATCACCGACCCACAGTTTTGTCAATCAAAATTTAACATGGTGGTCTGACGATGTCGAAACGGCTTTTTAGCTTTCCGCTGTCTAAATAGTGTCGGCTGTGTGATGTTTTGTTGCAAGCCTCGTAAAAAATTTTTCAGTTTGTTAAACATGCATATTTTGTCCCGCAAAAAACGCCGCGATTTTGTGCGCATTGCAGATATTTTTTATCTTCAACCCGCAAGTCGGCGATTTTTTTCGGCGGGGCAGATTATATTACAGCCTGTTTTTCGTTCAAAAAAATTTTTTTAAAAATCAAAGATGCTGTCCCTTTGAAGTTATTTCCGCGCAGATCATATCCGCAAACTCGTCCGCGCTCATGGTCACTGTCTCGGTGCTGTCGCGCTTTCTTACGGCGACGCTGTGCTCCTGCTCTTCCTTATCGCCTATGACGAGCATATAGGGAACCTTTGACATCTGCGCCTCTCTTATCTTATAGCCGGTCTTTTCGGCGCGCTTGTCCGCCTCGCATCGCACGCCTCTTTCACGGAGCTTGGCAAGCAGCATGTCGGTGTAGTCGTTGTTGCGGTCGGTGATGGGAAGGAGCTTGACCTGAACGGGCGCAAGCCACGTCGGGAACTTGCCGGCGTAATGCTCGATGAGTATGCCGATAAATCTCTCTATCGAGCCGAAAACGACGCGGTGGATCATTATCGGGCGGTGCTTTGCGCCGTCTGCGCCGGTATACTCGGCCTCAAAGCGCATGGGAAGCTGGAAGTCGAGCTGAATCGTTCCGCACTGCCACGTTCTGCCGATGGAATCCTCAAGGTGGAAGTCTATCTTAGGTCCGTAGAATGCGCCGTCGCCCTCGTTTACGACATAGGGCATATGCATTTCCTCAAGTGCGGCGATGAGTCCGTTTGTTGCGTTTTCCCAATCCTTTTCATCGCCGATATGATCCTCGGGCATGGTGGAAAGCTCAACGTGGTACTTAAAGCCGAAGAGGCTGTACACTTCATCTATAAGTCTCACGACGCCCTTTATTTCGGATGTGATCTGATCCTCGGTCATGAATATGTGGGCATCGTCCTGTGTGAAGCAGCGCACGCGCATGAGTCCGTGAAGCTCGCCGCTCTTTTCGTGGCGGTGGACAAGTCCCAGCTCGCCTATTCTCATGGGGAGGTCTCTGTAGGAGCGCGGCTCGGACTTATAGACGAGCATGCCGCCCGGGCAGTTCATGGGCTTGATTGCGTAGTCGGTGTCGTCTATGACGGTTGTATACATGTTCTGCTTATAGTGATCCCAGTGTCCGGACGTCTCCCAGAGGTGGCGGTTGAGTATCATCGGGGTTGAGACCTCGACATAGCCCTCGCGGGTGTGGATCTGACGCCAGTAATCTATAAGTGTGTTCTTTAAAATCATGCCGTTAGGCAGGAAGAACGGGAATCCCGGGCCTTCTTCGCTCATCATGAACAGACCCATTTCCTTGCCTATTCTGCGGTGGTCACGCTTTTTAGCCTCTTCAAGTCTTGTGAGGTATTCTTCGAGGTCGGCTTTATTTGTGAACGCCGTGCCGTAGATACGGGTGAGCATTTTGTTCTTTTCGGAGCCGCGCCAGTATGCGCCCGCCACGGATGTGAGCTTAAACGCCTTTACTGCGGAGGTGTATGTCACGTGAGGTCCGGCGCAAAGGTCCACATACTCGCCCTGCTTGAAGAAGCTCAGCTCCTCGTCCTCCGGCAGATCCTCTATAAGTTCCACCTTATACGGCTCGTTTTTCTCCTGCATGAGCTTGATTGCCTCATCTCTGGGGAGGGTGTAGCGCTCAAGCTTTAAGTTTTCCTTGACTATCTTTTTCATCTCGGCTTCAAGTGCGGCTATATCCTCGTTTGAGAATCCGCCCTCCTTGTCAAAGTCGTAGTAAAAACCGTCCTTGATGGAAGGGCCTATGGCGAGCTTGGCGTCGGGGAAAAGGCGCTTTACGGCCTGTGCAAGTATGTGCGCCGCGGTATGGCGGAGTGCGCCTCTGCCTATTTCCTCATCGAAGGAATGTTCCTCGATGCTTCCGTCATGCATTATGACTTTCATAATCGTTACCTCTCTTAAAAAGTTAATATTATTTTGACCGAATGCCTTAAAAAATAAACGCACCCCTGAAAAAATCAAGGGTGCAGCGTCCTTTTAAAATACGGACGAGGGCACGGTTCCACCTCGGCATTTAACTCATGCCGGCACTGCTCATGCGCCCATGCGCAATCCGGCACAGCCTTTATCGCAGGCGTACGGCGCGTTCTTCACGCGCTGCTCAGGGGCGGTATCCCAATGCCGCCGCACGCTGCGCCGTTTCCACCGTTCGGCGCTCTCTTTAAGCCATACAGGCAGCGGGCTTCCCCGTCAAAGCATTCGATATTTACTCCTTATATAGCACAAGCGTCGGGCTTTGTCAATACCCGACGCTTGCACTCATGATCCATACTTCCCGTGCGTTCGCAGCCGTTCAGGCTCGAACACTGCATGATCACAATACTTCCATTTATATAACAGCATTTAAGCTGCTGTTATCAAAAATAAATTAAATCAATATCTGTCGTCAACCACGTATGAATAGCCGCAGATATATCCGCCGTCACACCCACAGGCGCTCTCTTTGAGCCGTACGCGGCGGGCTTCCCCGTCAAAGCGTTTCATCAAGGCTATATATAGCACAGAAAAACGGTTTGTCAAGGCTGATATTCACTAAGTTCTGCGGAGTACTCATATGTCGCGAAGGCGGTATAGCCGTCGGCAGTCCTTTGCGGGAATTTCGGGACGGCAACTATGGTCGAGCCGTCCTCGCTCACGAATATCATCGCGCCGAGCGGCAGTACGTTTGAGGCTATGTCTGCGTCGGTGTAATCCTCAAACTCGAGGGGGTCAACGCTGTAGCGCACCTCTCCGACAGGTGTCATGCCGGATACAGCCGCCTCAGCCAGGGCAACAGCCCCGTCCGGCGTGTCAGATGTCGCGGGAGGGACATCTCCGGGTATGTACACCCCTCCGCAGGCTATCACATACGGCGCCTGCTGGTCGATAAGGATATCCTCTGTGCTGCGCTTTGCAGGGACGCGCAGGTATATCTCCTGCCCGGGCGGTGCAATGTCAACCGTTTTAACCAGCTCCTTATATGATTCTACATTCCGAACCGATTCGCTGCGGGCTTCGGTCTGAGCTTCCTCCGTGCTGTAGTAGTCGTCCCGGAAGAGCTTATAGCCGATTATTAAGCTGTCTTCATTCTCATATCCCTGCGGTAAAACAACCGTTACCGAACCGTCATCCGGGGAATAGTAGACGGTCGAGCCTATCATCAGCCTGCCGCCGTTAGTGGCTATTGCGTCGGAGGGACATCTGTCAAAGGGATATTCCTCATAGTACTCCACCTCGCCCAGCAGCTCAAGACCACCGGTGATTTTGGATATCCCATCTTCGAGATTGCCCGTGGAGGACATCGTGTAGGTAGCCGAGCCGTCTGCGTTGGCGGAGTAGTATTCGCCGGTCTCAAGCCTTAGAATAGTAGGAAGAGAGTATAGTACTATCTCGTATTGAGCGTCGTAAGGATATGGCTCAGGATCTGCGCCTGTCTCTTCGCTTTCTCTTATATGCTCACCGTCCGCCGAGTCAGTAGTTTCAGTCCGCTCCGTTTGCTGCGTCTGTTCTGTCTGCCCGTTTTCCACCTGCTGCGGGCTTATATCGTCCCCGGCAGCGCAGGAGCTGAGCAGCAGCGCCGACGCAAGAACAGCGGAAAGAATCAATGCGGACAGCTTTTTGGGCAGTGCGTTGTACATGTTTATTCTCCATTTCTAATATAATTACGGTATGTAACTTATCCAAAGTTGGTTATTGTACTCAGCCATGTTGAATAGATTATGCTTCCGCTTTCATCCCACGATGACGGAACATATGTAAATGATGACCCATAAAACAGGGTATCAGATCCAACATTGACATAAACATTCCCATATTCGTAGTTCGGATCCATAAAGGAATATGTGCCATAATACTCGCCAGTAGTGTTTTCATAAAATACAACCATACCTGAAAGAACAAGTGCGTGACCAGAAGTCCCATCATTCCGCGCTAAATTCACTATTGGAGGGCGATTCATCATTAATTGTCCATAAAGATTTGAATAGCTCATTGGACCGTTTACCGCAGTATTAATATTGTAAATCAAGAAAGCCCTTTGATACCATGTTGAAGTTCCTGACGGAATTTGCCCAAAGTTACTAACACAATCATTATACACGTCAATGGTGCTTAAAGAAGTGCCTCTCAAATAGTTTGTGACTGATGCAACACAAGCTGCCCAGCACAGGCCCTCGCTGCCTATACTAACATTTGATACGTATGGAACATTCAAAGATGTTTGTACGACTATGTTCGGTATTCTTGGCGTGATTATACTGAGAGTATCTCTCACCAAAATAGGCGTATAGCTATTGGCGTCTATGTCTGAAATAGACAAGCTTTCTGTGCCGCTCATTCCAGCTATGTTGAAAACGTCACCATCATCATTCATTAGAACAAGCTCATCACCGGATAGTGCCAATACAATATCATCGCCATTTTTGTACGCCTCGTTAACAGACGGAGCAACGCCATCATAGTACGTAGAAACATATTCACCATTCTCTTCTGCAATGAGCATCATTGCAACAACATCTCCGCCAACAATTGCAAAAACAGCCTCACGGTCATATGTACCAGTTGTGATATCATATACGGGAATCTCACTGCTTACAGAAACGGAATAAGTGCTCGGACTTGAAATAGAGATGTACTTTTTAATTTCGCTATCGATAAATTCATACTTCAGGTCTGCTGTGTCTCCGGCAGCAAATCCAACAACGGATATTTGGAATGCCAAAACAACTATCATGACTATGCTAATTAATTCATAGTTCTTCATTTCCCTTCAAGTAAATTTATTTTTGTAGCTACAATTATAGTATACATGCCCATAAGGAACTTGTCAATAGTTTTCATAAGATTTTATAAAATTTTTTATGTTTTTTATACGAAGGGTGTCCGATTTCAAAATACTAAAGTTATCTTCCTTGACTGCATTGAATAGCCTTGCGGATTTTGAGACTTCAGAGGCGGCATGCAAAGAAAATTTGCAGTATCGCATGCCCACAAATGGGCGCATATTCAGCTACGGGTTGGTTAAAAGGCTTGCGGATTAAAATTTTTTGCCGTCCGCTTTTCAAAATGTAAGGCATTACACTTGACACCAAACCAAATATACTATAAAATAATATCGTATGTGGCATTGTATTATACGAGAATTATTTAACAACTTATTAAAAAAGGCTTGACGGCGCTCCTGCGCGCTTAATGCTCAGAACACATATCGTATATATAATATATATTTATTTTAATACGCAATACGCTGTTTCGCTGCTGCGCTGTTGCTCTCGTCATGGCGGCGTTCTTGCTGCGCCGCGCGGGATGCGATGCTAAGCTGCCTGAAGGGGCGGTGCGTCTAAAGCCGTATATAATTATTGCTTTATAGTTTTTGTATTCTGCATATAAAAATCGCATTTATACACTCTTAAAGAAAGGAGACTTTATTGATGCCGGAACTGAATATAGGCACAATACTTTTATGTGTCGCCGTGCTTGTGATAGGCGCTGTTATAAGCGGTCTTATCATGTACAAGCTCGGCATTGAGCATAGAAAAAAAGTGGCCGAAGCTCAGATAGGTTCTGCGGAGCAGGAAGCGTCAAGGATAGTTGACGAAGCAAAAAAGCGCGCGGAATCCTTAAAGAAAGAAAAGCTGATAGAGGCCAAGGATGAAATTTATAAAAACAGAACGGAAGCGGAGCGCGAAATAAGGGAGCGTCGTTCCGAGGTATCGCGTCAGGAGAGAAGAGTCCAGCAAAAGGAAGAGACGCTTGACAAAAAGATCGAAGCCCTTGACAAAAAAGACGAGTCGATGCAAAACAAACTGCGTCAGGCGGACGAAAAGCTCAAGGAGGCCGAAAAGATCAAGGCAAGCCAGCTCGACATGCTCGAGAGGATATCTCAGCTCACCGTCGAGCAAGCAAAGGAGCACCTTTTGAACTCACTTGAGGACGACCTCATACACGAGAAGGCGGTAAAGATTGCGGCTTACGAGCAGCAGACCAAGGAGGAATGTGAGGCAAAGGCAAGACAACTCATATCTTTGGCTATTTCCCGCTGCGCTGCGGATCAGGTATCGGAGTCGGCGGTATCGGTTGTGCCGCTGCCCAACGATGAAATGAAGGGCAGAATCATAGGCCGTGAGGGAAGAAACATACGTGCTTTGGAGCAGCTCACCGGAGTGGATCTCATCATAGACGACACGCCGGAGGCCATAACGCTCTCCTGCTTCGACCCGGTAAGGCGTGAGGTTGCAAGAATCGCGCTTGAAAAGCTGATACAGGACGGAAGAATACATCCGACGAGGATAGAGGAAATGGTGGACAAGGCCCGCCGCGAGGTGGAGCAGGTCATCAAGTCGGAAGGCGAGCGCGCGGTGCTTGAGGCGAACATCCACGGACTCAACCACGAGCTTGTAAAGCTCATAGGACGCCTTCACTACAGGACGAGCTACCGTCAGAACGTGCTCAACCACTCTATCGAGGTTTCTCACCTTGCCGGCATGATGGCAAGCGAGCTTGGAGTAGATCCGGCGCTTGCAAGGCGCGCGGGACTTCTGCACGACATAGGAAAGGCGCTCAGCCACGAGATAGAAGGCTCTCACGTACAGATAGGCGTGGACGTGTGCAAGAAGTACAAAGAATCGCCTGAGGTTATACATGCAATTGAGGCGCACCACGGAGACGTCGAGCCTCACACTGTCATAGCGGTGCTTGTTCAGGCGGCGGATGCAATATCTGCGGCAAGGCCTGCGGCGAGAAGTGAAAACTTCGAGAACTACATCAAGCGTCTGCAAAAGCTCGAGGAAATATGTTCGTCTTACGAGGGCGTTGAGAAGTCGTTTGCAATACAGGCGGGACGTGAAGTCCGCATAATGGTATCTCCCGAAAAGGTCAACGACGAAAAGATGGTAGTCGTTGCGCGTGAGATAGCTAAGAAGATCGAGGAAGAGATGGACTACCCCGGTCAGATAAAAGTAAACATAATAAGAGAGTCGCGCGCAGTGGAGTACGCAAAGTAAGCGTTCGGCGGCGCACGGGCAAAAGGGCAGCCAAAAATCGGCTGCCCTTTTTGTTTTCTGCGGTGTTGCAAACGGCGATTAAGAGCGTTACAATTGTAGCGTAGGCGTCTGCCGGTTTGACGGACGCGCAGATGTTTTGAAAGGAATGATAATATGAATAAAAAGACCGTTGCGCGCATATTCAAGGACACCGCATATGTCAGGGCGGGAGGAACAGATGAAGAGCTGCGCTGCGCACAGTACATAAAAGACACCCTTTCGGGATACGGAGCGCAGGCATACATTGAGCCGTTTAAGGTGCCGATGGGAACCATACGCGAGCAGATGCTCATGGTTGACGAGGTGAACATCCCCTGCAAGGCGTACATTCTCTGCGGCAGCGGAACAGTAAAAGCCCCGCTTTACTATCTTGCAAACACCGACAGGCACAGCCTCAGCCGTTGCAGAGACAAAATAGTCATGGTTGACGGGTACCTGGGCCGCTGGATATACAAGGACGCCATAGACAGCGGTGCGGCGGCAATCATCACATACGACGGAAGCGTAAACTATTCTGACAGAGACATAGACCAAAGGGAGCTGCGCTCTACCCTTCTCGGCGAGGACGGAAGCGAGCGAAAGGTTTTATGCGTGAACATAAACGCAAAGGACGCGGCAAAGCTTATCAAAAACGGCGCTCAGGGCAAGGAAGCCATGATATGCGTGACGCAGGACGAATACGAGGGCGAGTCGAGAAACGTAGTTTTGGAGCTGCCCGGCGAAACCGACGAGACAATAGTTTTCACCGCTCACTACGACTCCACCTACCTGTCAAAGGGCGCATACGACAACATGTCGGGAAGCATAGGACTTATGGCGATCGCGGAGCACTTTTTGAAGAACACGCACCGTTACACCCTGCGCTTTATCTGGTGCGGAAGTGAAGAGCGCGGGCTTTTAGGCTCAAAGGCGTACTGCGCGGCGCACGAGGATGCGCTTGAAAAGGTTGTTTTGAACATTAACCTCGACATGATAGGCTCCGTGATGGGCAGGTTTATAGCATGCTGCACCGCGGAAGAAAAGCTTGTGGGATACATAGAGTACATGGCGAGCGAAAAGGGATTCGGCATGAAGGCGTATCAGGATGTGTACTCAAGCGACTCCACGCCTTTTGCGGACAAGGGCGTGCCCGCCGTGAGCTTTGCAAGGATTGCGCCAACGTCCACGGCGACCATCCACAACCGCTACGACACATATCAGTCGATAAGCGCCGACAACATGCTAAGAGACATAAGCTTTATAACCGACTTTGCAAGCCGCATGGCGAACGCCAAAACGATGCCGGTGGCAAAGCAGATGCCGGACAAGATGCGTGAGGAGCTTGACTACTACATGCTCCGCAAGCGCAGACCGCAGAAATAAAGAACGTGCAAATCACCGCAGTGACAATATGTCGCTGCGGTGATTTTTTACGGTATGCTATTTAGCGCCTCATCGTTTTTTGCCTTTGCCCGCTCGAGGTCGTCAAAGTCCCCGAGGTCATGTATATCAACCCCGGATGCATCCACCCCTACGCCCGGGTTTTCCTGCCGGCTGCGTATGGTTGCGGGGTACTTCCCCTCAAGCTGCCCGCGCACGCTTTGCGCCCTGAGCATGCAGATGTCCTCAAGCGTGTTCACGGCTATAAGATAGTCGTTGTACGAGCAAAAAGCCGTTGGGTCGGTTTTTACATACGGAGCTGTCATGCTCTGAACACGACTTACGGTCTCCTTAAATCTCCCGCTCTCAAAGTAACCCTCGACGAGCGCATCCAGATACTCGTGATACTTTTTGAAGTACTCGTCATTTTTCATCAGGTTGTGATACAGCGGGCGGTTCAGCATGACATCCCCCTCCGCCGGAGTGTTTATCGGGTAATTTATGATGACGTCGGGGTCTTTGATGGGGTTGCTCATGCCTAAGGCATAGGTGCCGAACGCAAGGTTGTAATCCCACGGCAGTATGCTGATAATCCCGTCCTCTTCGTACAAAAAGTAATTGTGTCCGGTGTAGCCTATGTAGCTGTCCCAGTTCATGACGAACACCTGAACCGAGAAGTACCTCAGCACTTCGTCCACGTTCACCGCCGTTTCAAGGTTTTCGCCCGAGGCAAGGACTTTAAGGGCGTCCGTCACCCTTTTTTGGTCCGCCTTTGTCGTATCAAACTTGGCGTTGTCAAATATCCCCGGATAGCTGTTTGGGTCGTCGTCGATGTATTTTAAGGCGATGTCTGCGTTTTCATCGCTCAAGGAGCGGTAATCCGGCTTATAGAGCTTGCCGTAATCCTTCCCGAAATTTCTCTTTGCAAACGCCTCCTCCGGCTCCTCCACCGCAAGATACAGCCCCCATGCGCTGCCGTTTACGCTCACCCACACATAGCTGCACAGCGGAGCGGGAACGCCCATAAACTCCATCATATCGTAGGCTATGTATGTTTTCATGTAGCTGTTGTCCTGAAAGGACGCATCGAGCGAAAATTTGTCCAGCCCGTAATAGTTTCCGCCCTGTGCAAAGCAATCAAACTCAAGCTTTAAGCTGTATCTTGAAAGCCCGTATTCGCTTGTGAGGCGAAGGGAGTTGTTGCCCTTTGCACGTATGCCGACGTCGTAAAACATCTCGCCGTCTATCTCGAGGTCGCATAAGACGTATTCCTCCTGCTCGGCGTCCGCAATAAAGCCCTTCCAGTCGGGAATCCGTATATCTATGAAATGCACACGGCTGTCGTCAAAGAGCCGCAGGGCGTATTCCGGTGCATCCGCCGATGACAGAGCGATGAATATAAGAAGGATGGTGGCTGCGGCAGCGAGCACAGCCGCAGCAACGCATATTGCGTCTATATGTCTGTGACCTATCATAATCAGCCCATGTAGTCGCCGTTATAGGACACCAAAACCACTCGCAAAACCCCGGGCATGGTCTCAAGCTCATTTACAAACGTGCTGTCGTCTTTTATCAGGCGAACTTCGTAGTTAAGCTCCACGCACCCGCCGTCAACGCTTTTGCTCTTTAAGCTCAGGCGCTTGACGTGCTCTTTTACAAACTGCTTTGTCGCCGCCTCCGCCTCGCCGCTTTCGCAGTGAACCACAAGTATGTACGGGCTGTCGGATGTCTTTCTCCTTGAAAACGCAAAGAGCACTGCGCCGATAAATATGCTGCCGAAAACCGCAAGCGGTATAAGCCCTGCCGCAAGAACAATTCCCACCGAGACAGCCCAGAACAAAAACGCAATGTCCATAGGCTCCTTGACTGCGGTGCGGAATCTCACTATCGACAGTGCGCCGACCATTCCCAAAGACAGCACCACGTTGCTCATGACAGTCATTATCAGCAGGGTGGTTATCATGGAAAGCGCAATGAGGGTTATGCCGAAGCTCGGGGAATACATGACTCCGCTGTAGCTCTTTTTGTATATGAAGAAGATAAACAGCCCGAGCGCAAACGCCATCCCGAGCGCAATAACCATGTCGGTCATTGATACGCTTGTTATATTCTCCAAAAAGCTCGATTTGAAAATGTCCTTAAAACTCATTGCAGTTCGTCCTCCCTGTCAGTCAAAGCGGCGGCACAGGGCGTATTTTGAGCATGCCTGCGCCTGCCTTCCCGGAACCAAAACAGCCTTTTTGACAAGTTCCGGCAAAAAAGCATCGTACTTGACCTCCACAACGGTGCAGCTTTCCCCGACGGAAAGATAAAAGATGTCGGGATTCAAAAAGTCCCTGCTCCAAAGCCCGCTGCGGATGTTTCTGTCAAGCGTGATGCGCACGTTTCCGGGGGCGTAGGTGTAAGCCTCCCTGTCGTAGCGCACGATCGTCTTAGGCTCAAGGAGCTTTCCCTTGAGCTTGCTGTAAAACTCAAAAAACAAGGCGTTATCAAGCTCAAGCAAAAATTCATGCCTTCCCGCCAGCAGCTCACGCACCTGCTCGGCGGTGATTACTGCGCTGCGCTTTCCGCACATGCCGTTGACCTTGAACTTCTTCTCAAGCTTAATAAACGAGGTGTTTGTCCCGTAGTATCTTATGCGGAACTTCTCACGCCTTGATATGCCGTCCGACTTTTCTTTCAATGCGCTGTCATAGGGCGTGTCAAAGTACAGGCTTGTAACCATGTATGTCCCGTCGCTGCCGGCATGCTTATCACGTGGAAAGAGCTTGCACAGCCTTTGGGAAAGCACCGAATCTTCCCTCGGGTTGATCCGGTGCTTAAGCTCATGGCGAAACTTCACGGGCTTTAACGGCTCAATCGTCATATCTCGAGTCCCCGTAGTCGTCGAGGTCGCTGTAGTTGCTTCCGCCGTCGTCATAGTTGGTGTCGCCGTAGTTAGTGCTTCCGTAGTCGGTCACGCCGTCGCTGTTAGGCCCATAGTCGGTGTCGTTGTAGTCAGTTATACCGTCGCTGCTTGTGCCGTAGTCGGTATTGCCGTAGCCGGTCATGACCGAGCCTGCATGGCGCTCCGCCCTTATAACCTCGCCGGTGAGGGCATGTATGTCGTACTCATACTCTATGCCGTTTGCGGCAAACTCCAGCTCAAACACCGCAGTTCCGTCGTCGTGGTCAAACTCCTTGTCGTCAAAGACGGCATCGCCTGCGCTCACACCCGCCTGAGCAAGCGCTATTTCCTTTGCCTTTTCAAGCGTGATGTACGGTGAGGGCTGACCGTCCGATGCATATCTTTGGTCGTAGTCGTCGCTGCCGATGGTGAGTATGTTTGAAACAAGCTCAAGCTCTGTCACAGCCTTTTCAACGCACTGTCCCATGCTTTCGGCGAAATCATCATACGGGAGCACGGATCCCGGTTCTATCTGCAAAACGATGTTTTTTGCGCCGCCGTCTATATCCTCTACAAAGTATCCCGCCTCGTTTATAAGCACCACGAGGTCTCTTAGCACCTCATCACAGCTCTTGCCCACATAATCGGGATAGTCTGAAACTATCTTTTTGCCGTCGGAATTCATTCCACTCAGGTCTGTTACGTTTCCGTCCCTGTTGTACTCTATGCGTATTTCGGGGTTGACGCTGAGGGTGAGTATGCCTGTTTCCTTTAATGCGCTGCCGTAAACTGCGGTGTCATGCGCAGCGTTGGATGCACATCCGATCAGAAGGACTGCCGATGCGACAGCCAGGGAAGAGACCGCTGCTAATATTTTTCTTCTTAAATTCATAGTGTTATCTCCTTTCGAGCCAAGCTTTCATTTTTGATATCTGATGTTTCGCTTTTTGCTCTTTTCTCTTTACACTCATAGATTACGGAGCAGACCGATAAAAAGCGGGGTCAGATGATAAAAGGGGATAAATTTTTTATTCGGCATCAGTCGTCATCGTCGTCATCGTCGTCATCGTCATCATCGTCGTCATCCCTGTCGCCGTAATCGGAATAATCGTCATTGTCGTAAGAGTAATCGGTGTCGCCGTCGGTGTAGTTTGTGACGCCGTCGCTGTTAGGTCCGTAATCGGTGTTGCCGTAGTCGGTCACGCCGTCGCTGTTTGTGCCGTAGTCGGTGTCGCTGTAGTTGCTTCCGCCGTCGTCATAGTTGGTATCGCCGTAGTTAGCGTCTCCGTAGTTAGTGTCTCCGTAGTTTGACGCACCTTCAGGCGGCGGGGTTTGCTCTGTAGCGGCAGTCACCTCGGGCGCAGTCTGCGGCGGGAGGGTAGCCACGGGTTCCGTCACGGTGGTCTGCGGCGGGAGGGTGACTGTCGGCTCTGTCACGGTGGTCTGCGGCAAAGTTGTCTGCGCTGCGGCGGCAGTTACAGCCGGCAGCGTATCATCGGGTGTGTTTTGCGCATCACGATAGTTTAGTATCTGCACTGTCACGGTTATGCGTCCGTCCAGGTGCTCTTCCACCGCCGTGCGAAGCTGTGTTCCGTACTCCGCAAACAGCTCATCGTCGGGCGAATCTATCTCAAAGGACACCTGTCCTCCTTCCGACAAAAAGCCCATATCGATTGCACGGTCGATAAGCTCATCCGTAACCGTCACCTTGTCCTTTCCCTTTCCGTCATATCCCTCAAGGAGTGTCACGCCGTCTTGGTTTGTTCCCACAAGCCTTACGACGTCGCCCTGTCTGTTCAGGTTCATCTGCACCTGCGGGTTGATTGTCAGGTATATCAGGGAGTAGGTCTTTATATTGTTCTGATAGTAGCCCATTCCGAAGAACAGGATTATGCATGCCGCAACCGCAGCAATTCCGCTGCATATCCATTTTATCGTCCGGCTGCCTGCGTGCGGCTCGTCACGCATGAGCAGCGGGTCACGCACCGTCTGCCCGACCTGGTACTGAAAGTTTGCAGCCTTTAAAAAGCGTCCTTCCCCATCCAGAAGAATCGCATAGCCGGGGTGGCACTCCATAACCAGATAACTCATCTCACCGCCACTCCTTTCATCACCTGTTTAATGTGTCCTCGTATGATCTCATAGCCGTTGGTATAGATCAAAAGCAGGGCGACCATGTATTTTCTGTGCCGCTCCAATGTTTTCCGCTCCACGCCACTGCCGGATGAAAGCTGTCCGAGCGGCAGCCTCTTTGTTCTGAGAAATTCGTCGAGCAGCCCGGGGGTGTTCTTTGCATACTCGAGTGCCCTGCGGCATGCGTCAAGAGTGCGCTGCTGTTTGGGGCAGTTGTCCGCAACGTCGCCGAGGCTCACGCCGAACTGCTCCATCTGCCTTGAGAGCTCCTCGATTTCCTCACGTGTTGCGTTTCTTGCCGCAGACTCCTCATAAGGATTGCTTTTGTCCGCTATGGTGTCGCCCATCGGCGTTTCATCCTCGCCCACCGGCGCATCAAGGGAAACTATGCGGTTGTGGCGCTGTTCCTTGCGGGCGTAGTCTATAAGGCGGCTCTTTATCAGCAGCGCCGCATACTTTAAAAATCCCCCACGCCCACGTGTGTATCCCGAAATTGCCTCGTGAAACGCAAGCATCGCAACGCTCAGCTCGTCGTCTCTTCCTTCTTCTGGCGGACGCTTCAAAAACTTTGCCGTCTCGGCCTTTATAAAAGGCAGGTATGTACTTATCAACAAATCAGCCGCCCGTGTGTCCTCCTTTGCTGCATAGACCTGTTGAACGATTTTATGCTCATCATTCATGCAATGCAATCCTCCTGTATACAGTATACGTCCCCTGTTCTGAAAAACCGGGGACGGCTGTAGCTATAAAGCAGATTTTTTCAGAATAAATTTTATATTATATACTGCAGTCCCTCAACCACGGCAGGGTTAAGGCTGTGTAAATTTAAAGTAAATGAGCCACGGCATAAGACGGCATATGCCGGCATAAAAAGAAGACCCTGCGCAAAATCTGCGCAGGGTCTTCTGCAAGCTCTTATGTTGTGCGTCGTGAGGCTTTAGTCGGTATACGCCACCGCAAGCACCTGAAGGTCGCACTTGGGGTTGTCGTCCTTGGCGGTAAACTCTACTCTGTAATCGCCCACGGTGTCGCTTATGTAAAGCTCACCTATAGTTGCGCTCATCCATCCGCCCTCGGAGTACTCGTTAAACTCCTTTGTCGCGACAAGCTCGTCGTTGAAGTAAACCTCGCACACGAGCGTGCCGAACGTGTTACTTCCCGCGTTGGGGTAGATGACAAACGCATTCTTGCCGGTAAACTCAAACACCAGCGGCTCGTTGTCCTCGCTGAACGACTTTGTCCAGCCGTTGGGGAAATGGTCGCCCGTACTTCCCGTTCTCCACGAGCCTTCCGCTTCGTCGGTGTGCTCATAACTGTTCTTGGTGAGAAGGTGCGCGTTTGCGTAGTTTCCGTCATACATCGGCTCGGGGAGCGTAATGTCCGACTCGTCGCCGTCAAGTCTGTCCACCTCGTCAAAGAAGTAGTTTATAAACTCCGCTATTATCTCGCCGCCGTTGGCGTTGGGGTGAGTATAGTCGCCCGAAAATTCCTCCCATGTCATCGCGCCGTTGTCCATCAGGTATGTTATGCCGTCGGCATAGCTTATCATGGGCAGGTCGTAATACTCGCCTATTTCCTTCTTCCAGTCCTGAGAGCTCCAGCCCTCCTGCATCCTCGCAAAGAGCAGAACAACCGCCGGCTTTGTATCGTACTCAAGGCATCTTCTTATTACGCTTTCAAAGCCGTCCTTGTCGGCTATCTCGCCGCCGTCGTTTACCGCATACTCGATAAAGACTATGTCAGGCTCGTTCGCCAAAACGTCGTCCTCGCATCTGAGTGCGCCGAGGATGGAGCCGGTGCCCCTGTAGCCGGCGTTGAAGTAGTGGACGTTCTCGCCGTCGCCCTTGCCGAATTTGTCTCTGAAGTAGTTATACGAACGCTTTGCATAGCGCTCCTCAAGCTCTAAGATGTCGCCCTCGGTTATCGAGCCGCCGAGGTAAACTATGTTTACGTCCTCGCCGTTTTTAGCCTTTTCGATTGCGTTCTTGAGGCGGTATGTGTTTCCGAGCTGAGTCAAAGAGGTTATCTTTGCGTTGTTCATATAGTCCTCATAGCTCTGAGGGTCGTCTATCCATTCAAGCGGCATGCTCTTTTCTCCTTCTTCGTCGCCGCATCCCGCCATTGTCAGGGTCAGCATCAGCGCCGACAACAGTATCGCAAAAAATTTTTTCATAAACTTCATAGCTATCTTCCTTGCTGCATACGCCGCAAAAGCGGCTTTTGAAACTGACGGCTGCTCTGCCGAAACAAAGCAGCCGTACAAAGTACAATTTTTAACTCTCACCTGTATCCGTCTGCGCATCTGCCATGCGCGCCGGCTTATGCCCTTCTATCAGTTGAGAATGGTCTTTTCGGTGTCCTTATCAAACAGGTGGACTCTGTTTGCGTCAAGAGCGCAGGTTATAACGTCCTGAGGTCTTGCGGTTGAACGGTTGGACACACGCGCGGTGAGGTGGATTCCCTCGCAGTCGAGGTAGAGGTATGTCTCCGCACCCATCATCTCGGCGACGTTTACCGTAGCCTCGATAATTCCGGTCTTGGCGGAGGATATGAACATCTCCTCATCGTGTATGCACTCGGGACGAACGCCCGCGATAACTTCCTTGTTGAGGTAGGGGAGCAATACTTCCTCGTTTACCTTGGACTCGGGAAGCTCGATGTAGAACTTTCTTCCCCTCGTCTCCTTGGTGTCCTCAGAGCCGAACTCGATGTTGTATCTGCCGTCCTTCTTTATGAGCTTGGCATCAATGAAGTTCATCTGGGGAGATCCTATGAATCCTGCAACGAAGAGGTTGCAAGGATAGGAGTAAAGGTTCTGAGGCGTATCAACCTGCTGAATGAAGCCGTCCTTCATAACAACTATTCTGTCCGCCATTGTCATAGCCTCTGTCTGGTCGTGCGTTACGTAGATGAAGGTGGTTCCGAGTCTCTTGTGCAAGAGCGCAATCTCGGTTCTCATCTGAGCACGCAGCTTAGCGTCGAGGTTTGAGAGCGGCTCGTCGAGCAAGAACACCTGAGGCTCACGAACAAGCGCACGTCCTAAAGCAACACGCTGTCTCTGTCCTCCTGAAAGAGCCTTCGGCTTTCTGTCGAGCAGGTGCTGAATGTCGAGTATTCTCGCAGCCTCTTCTACCTTGCGCGCGATCTGGTCCTTGGGGGTCTTGCGGAGCTTTAAGCCGAATGCCATGTTCTCGAAAACGGTCATGTGCGGATACAAAGCGTAGTTCTGGAACACCATCGCTATATCTCTGTCCTTAGGTGCAATGTCGTTTACGAGTCTGTTGCCTATGTACAGCTCTCCGTCAGTGATTTCCTCAAGTCCTGCAATCATACGAAGAGTCGTTGACTTTCCGCATCCGGAAGGTCCGACGAAAATGATAAATTCCTTGTCCTTTACCTCAAGGCAAAAGTCGGAAACGGCAACTACGCCGCCGGGGTATTTCTTGTAAATATGCTTTAGTGATAAGCTTGCCATTTAAAAGGCCTCCTCGCGAATTTTTATTGCTAACTGAGCCATTAGCTTTGTCATGGTATTATTATATCCGTTTGTAAGATATATCACAAGTGTTTTTTTAACTAAACTTCACCGCAATCCTTTATTAAAAATGCCCGAATTTCGTTTAAAATACTAATATTCATGTTAAAATAAGGCTTTGTATCTCGTCATTTCCAAGCTCTCTGACCCCTCCTTCGGGCAGAGACTTGTCCAACCACACGCCGCCTATTTTTATCCTTTTGAGGTAAACGACGCGATTGCCGACCGCCTCAAACATTCTCTTTATCTGGTGATACATCCCCTGAGTGAGAACCACTGTGCACTCGTTTTTCTTATCATATATTTCCAGCTCGGCGGGTTTGCAGACCGTCCCGTCCTCAAGCGTCACGCCGCCTAAAAAGGCATCTTTTACATCGTTTTCAAGCTCTTTTTCAAGCCTTACGAAGTAGGTTTTCGGCACGTGGCTTTTCGGGGAAAGCATCCTGTGTGCAAGCTCGCCGTCATCGGTTATCAAAACAAAGCCCTCGGTATCCTTGTCCAGCCTGCCCGCGGGAAAAAGCCCCTGCCGTCTTAAATGCTGCGGCAGAAGCTCCATCACCGTTTTTGATATCCCGTCGCGTGTCGCGCAGACCACGCCCGCGGGCTTGTTGAGCATGATATAGAGGTGCTTTTTGTATAATATTTTCCTATCGCCCCACTCGACGGAGTCGGCTGCGGGGTCGATTTTCAGGGCGGGAGAAAGCGCTTTTACGCCGTTGACCTTTATCTCGCCCTTTTTGCAAAGCCGCGCCGCGTCACTTCTCGACACCTGCGGCATCTGCCCCGAAAGAAATTTGTCCAGTCTTATAAGTCCCATGGTTTTTACCGTCCTTGCGCGTTTTAATGCGCTGCGCCGCCGCTGATACGGCTTATGCGTCCGATTTCACAAGCCCCTGCATGAATCCGCCCAGCTCGGTGCAGCACACGTCGCCCGCTATGAGCTCTCCGTCGCAGATGATGAGGTTTGCAACGATGTTCTGACGCGAATCGCCGTAGTTGTATATCTCGTAGGTGTATATTTCCGCATATTCCCCGCGGTATTTGTCGAGGTCAAATCCCTGCTGGAGCTGAAGCTCGTTGTACTGCGTGTATACGTCGCTCCACTCCTGCGGGATGATGACGCTGCGGCAGTCTATCGGCTCCGGAGAGGTCTCCCATCCAAGCCCCTCCAAAAACTCTATTTGCTCCTGTGTGGTGCCAAGGCTTATGCCTTTGGGCGCAAAGAGCCTGTTAAAGACAAACACCACGCACAAAGCCGCAATCAATATGCACAAAACATACGCAAGTATTTTTGCCGTCTTTTTTAACTTGATAGTTTTAACAAACATATTTCCCACCATACCTCGTAATAAGTTGTTCTGGTGAAATATATGCTGCTTGTTCGCCGAATAGTACAACCGGCGTCAATGTGCGAACTGGCTGTTGTAAAGCTCGCTGTAAAAGCCGCCCTTTGCTATAAGCTCGTCATGCGTTCCCTTTTCGACTATGTTTCCGTCGCGCATCACAAGTATGAGATCCGAGCCCATTATCGTTGAAAGCCTGTGGGCGACGACAAAGCTTGTCTTGCCCTCCATGAGCTTTTCAAACGCGCGCTGAACCCTTATTTCGGTCTTGGTGTCTATTGATGACGTTGCCTCGTCGAGTATGAGCATCGGCGGCTTTGCAAGCATCACCCTTGTTATGCACAAAAGCTGCTTCTGACCGGCGGATATGCTTCCTCCGTCCTCGCCTATCACCGTGTCGTAGCCCTCCGGCAGTCTCTTTATGAAGCTGTGCGCGTGGGACGCCTTTGCGGCGGCTATCATCTGCTCGTCGGTGGCTGTGGGGCAGCCCATCTTTATGTTTTCACGTATCGTGCCGGTTTTTAACCACGTGTCCTGCAAAACCATGCCGTATCCGCGCCGTAAGCTGTGCCTTGTTATTTTGCGTATGTCGCTGCCCTCCACGCTTATGCAGCCGGCGTTTACGTCGTAAAAGCGCATGAGCAGGTTTATGAGCGTGGTCTTTCCGCAGCCGGTGGGGCCGACTATGGCTATTCTCTGGCCGGGTTTGACATCGAGGTTCAGGTTTTCAATCAGCTTTTTGTCGGGAGAGTATGAGAAGTACACGCCTTCAAGTCTTACGTTGCCCTTGACGTTTTCAAGCTCCGGCAGTCCCTTGTCGGGCGACTGCTCCTCGGCCTCCAAAAGCTCAAATATTCTCGATGCGCATGCTAAGGCGTTTTGCAGCTCCGTGACAACTCCGCTTATTTCGTTGAAGGGCTTTGTGTACTGGTTTGCGTAGTTGAGTATGCATGTCAGCCCGCCGACAGTCACCGTTCCCGCGACCACCGACAGCGCGCCGCTCAGTCCGACGGCGGCGTAAACTATGGCGTTTACAAATCTCGTGGACGGGTTTACAAGCGAGGACAAAAAGATGGCCTTTACCGACACCTTTGTCAGGTCATCGTTTATCTTTTTAAATCTGTCGTGGCTGCGCTCGGTGTAGTTGTACGCCTTGACGACCTTTTGAGAGCCTATCATCTCGTCAATAAGCGCGGTTTGCGAGCCTCTGACCGCAGACTGCTTTTTGAACAGCTCATAGGTGGACTTTGCCACAAACCTTGCGACAAACAAAGAAAGCGGCGTCAAAACCACGGCTATTATGGTTATCTTCCAGCTTATCGAGAACATGAAGCAAAGCGTGGCGACTATGGTCACAACTCCGGTGAAAAACTGCGAGAATCCCAAAAGCAAGCCGTCCGCAAGCTGATCCACGTCGGATATAACCCTGCTCACAAGGTCTCCGTGGGCATGCGAGTCGATGTATTTTAAGGGCAGCGCCTCGATTTTCTTAAACGCCCGCTCCCTTATGTCCCTGACAGTCTCGTAGGTTATGCGGTTGTTGACGACATTCATCACCCACTGCATGACGGCGGCGACCGCCGCTATCACTCCCGCCTCAAAAAGGTACTTTACGATTGCGGGGATGTCCACGCCGTTGTCTGCGATGCTGTCTATGGCCTCGCCGAATATTATCGGCACATAAAGCGTCAGTATCACGTATGCCGCAGCCAAAATTATCGACAGCGCCATCAGGATGCGGTATCTGCGCAAAAGCAAAAGCAGCTTTTTGACTGCGCCGGACGCTCCGGTTGCGCCGGTTGAGTTTAAATTTCCCTTTCTCACGCCTTTGCACCTCCCGCTCCGTTCTTTATCTGGGTCATGTACAGCTCGCTGTACTCGGGGCAATGCTCTAACAGCTCTTCATGAGTGCCTATGCCCACCGTCTTTCCGTCCTCAAGAACCATGATTCTGTCCGCATGCATGACGGTTGAAACCCTTTGGGACACCGTTATAACCGTGGGGTTGTATGAAAGCGAGGAGAGGGATTTTCTGAGTGCGGCGTCGGTGGCGTAGTCAAGAGCCGACGAACTGTCGTCAAGGATGAGTATGCCCGGCTTCTTGACGAGCGCCCTTGCTATGCACAGCCTTTGCATCTGTCCGCCGGAGAGGTTTTTGCCGCCCTGCTCGACGATATAATCAAGCCCCTGCTTTTTGCCGTCTACGACGTTTTGAGCCTGAGCCGCCTGCACGGCCTCCGATATTTCCTCGTCTGTTGCGTCGAGCTTGCCCATTCTGATGTTGTCGCGTATACTTCCGCCGAACATCACCGACTTTTGCATGACTATTCCTATTTTATCCCTCAGCGACTCCTCGTCGTAATCCTTGACGTTCACGCCGTCAACAAGCACCTCGCCCTGCGTGCAGTCGTAAAGGCGGGGTATCAGGTTTACAAGGGTTGACTTTCCGCAGCCGGTTGAGCCTATAATTCCTATGGTTTCGCCCTTTTTTATCTTTATGGACACGTCCTCGAGCGAATCGGCGGCGGCATCCGCATACTTAAAGGACACGCCGCGAAACTCTATTTCATACTCGGAGTTTTTGCCGCATGTTGCGGTTCCGTTTTTCATCGACGGCGATATTTCAAGCACCACCTCTATTCTCTTTGCGCAAGCCAGGCTCTTTGTTATGCTTATTATCAGGTTTGCGAGCTTTATAAGCTCGGTGAGTATCTGGGACATGTAGTTGTAAAGGGCAACCACTGCGCCCTGCGTCAAAACGCCCGCCTCCACCCTGAGTGCGCCGGAGTATATCAAAAAGATTATTCCCAGGTTCACTATCACGTAAGTCACGGGGTTCATCACGGACGATATCCTTCCGACAAACTTCTGCATCCTGGCAAGGGCGTTGTTCTTTTCTACAAAGTCTGCGGTCTCGCCTTCCTCCATGCAAAAAGCCCTTATGACCCTTGCACCGGACAGGTTTTCCTTGGTTTTGAGCAAAACCTTGTCGAGCTTGCCCTGAACCTTGGCGTAAAGCGGTATGCTTATAAGCATTATTCCGAACACTACAACCGACAGCGCAGGTATCACTGCGACAAATATCATCGCCGAGCGCACGTCTATCGTGAACGCAAGTATCATCGCGCCGAACACTATGAACGGGGAGCGCATCAAAAGCCTCAGGGTGAGGTTTACTCCGGTCTGAACCTGGTTCAGGTCGTTTGTCAGCCTTGTTATCAGGGTTGACGTGCCGAGCCGGTCAAGCTCGGTAAAGGACAGCGACTGTATGTGGTCGTAAAGCGCCTGTCTTACGGCGGAGGAAAAGCCCACCGCGCCCTTTGCGGCGAAATACTGAGCCGTGAGGGTGCTTGCAAGTCCCACCGCGCCCAAAAGAACCATGACGCCGCACATCAGCGCTATGTATCCCTTGTCGCCGGACGGTATTCCCACGTCGATTATGCTTTTCACCACAAGCGGCACCATCAGCTCAAACGCCACCTCAACTATCTTGAAAAAAGGCGCGCATACTGCCTCGACAGTGTAGCCCTTAAAGTACTTTAAAAGTCCCTTCAACTAAAACTCCCCTTCTTTATGAGCGATATAAGCGCCGCTTATACTAAAGCGGCGCCGCAGGTTTATATATTTTCGGTTTACTCAACGCTTATGATGTAGTAATACACCGGCTGGCCGCCGAGTATGAGGTTTACATCAAGCCTTTGTCCGAACTTTTCCTCCACCCTCATTCTCAGTGACTCCGCCTGCACGTCTGTGACGTCAGAGCCGTATATTATCGTTATGAACTCGCTGTCCGAGCTAACAAGCCTCTTTGTCAGCTTATACGCCGCCTTTTCAAGGTCGTCCTCCACAAAGGCAAGCTTGCCGTTTTCAAGGGCAAGTATGTCGCCCTCGCGTATCTTCTCGCCGTCAAACTCGCTGTCCCTCGCGGCAAAGGTTATCTGTCCCGTCTTGACTCTCTCAAACGCCCTGGTCATGCCGCTGCGGTTTGCGTTGAAGTCCGCAGACGGGTCAAACGCCAAAAGCGCGGATATTCCCTGAGGGATGGTTCTCGTCTGCAAAACGCACACCTTTCTGTCGGTGACGAGCTTTCCCGCCTGCTCGGCAGCCATGATTATGTTTTTGTTGTTCGGCAAAACAAAGACGGTCTTTGCGGGGCACGCCATCACCGCGGCAAGTATGTCGTCGGTTGAGGGGTTCATCGTCTGTCCGCCCTTGACTATGCAGTCCACGCCCGCATCCTTGAACATCGCCTCTATGCCCTCGCCCACCGCGACGGCAACAAAGCCGTAGTCCTTTTCAGGCTCCGCCCTCGCATACGCCTCGTTTGCGCTCGATATCGTGACCTTGTTTTCCTTTTGCTTTGCCTCATGCTGGTAGCGCATGTTTTCTATCTTGGGCAGGTTCATCGAGCCGAACTCAAGTCCCTTTTCTATGGCAAGTCCGGGGTTGTTGGTGTGAACGTGAACCTTGATTATCTCGTCGTCCTCCACAACCACAACGCAGTCGCCTATTGTCTCCAAATACGCCCGAAGCTTTATGGGGTCGTCGCAGCCGGGGTTTTTCTTGACTATATACTCGGTGCAGTATGTAAAGTGTATCTCCTCGTCGAACGCGCCGACAACAGACGCAAACGTCTCAACCGTCACAGGCTCGGGTGCGCTCTTGCCCTCCGAAAGGTCCGCAACAATACCCCTTCCCGCAAACACCTCTCCCATGGCGCGCATGATTATGCAAAGTCCCTTGCCGCCGGCGTCGACAACTCCGGCTTTTTTAAGGGTGGCCAAAAGCTCCGGCGTGGTCTTTAACACCTCTTCCGCCTCGGAGCACACCTCGTCCCAAAACTCCGCTAAGTCAGTGGTGCTTTGGCATATTTCCCTTGCCTTTGCCGCCGCAAGCCTTGCAACGGTGAGGATTGTGCCCTCGGTGGGCTTCATAACTGCCTTGTATGCCCGCTCCACGCCCTTTTCCATGGCGTCAGCAAGGTCTGATGTGTCCGCCTCAGTCTTGCCGGCAAACGCCTTGTCAAAGCCCTTGAACAAAAGCGAGGTTATGACGCCGGAATTTCCGCGCGCACCCCTCAAAAGCCCCGACGCCATCACCTTTGCGGCCTCCGCCACGGTGATGCCGTCGCTTAAAAGCAAAAGCTCCTTTTTTGCGTTTGAGAGGGTCATGGACATGTTTGTGCCGGTGTCCCCGTCCGGAACGGGAAAGACGTTTAGCTCGTCTACCTTCTTTTTGTTGTTGGATATTGCGTTGGCGGCGCTTATAAATGCGTCCCTGAGTATACGTCCGGTTAACATTGAACTGTCTCCTTTACTACGATTCCATACCGTCAACAAAGACGTTTATTTTTTTGACCTCCAAGCCCGTCTCGCTCTCGACAACATACCTTACCTTTCCCGCAATGCTGTCTACAATCGCCGAAACGTTTATTCCGTAAGTCACGAATATGTGAAGGTCTATTATCATGCTGTTTGTGCCCTTGGGTACGTGTATCTTTACGCCGTTGTCTATCGACGTACTGCCTAAAATGTTTGTCCGTACCCCCTGCTTTGCCCCTATGGGGTTCATTCTTACCACTCCGAAGCAGCCTGTGACGGCGTGTCCTATCAGTGACATGAGGTAGTTGTTGGTTATAGTTATCTCGCCGAGATGATTTTCCAGCTTTATCATGCTAATTCTCCTATTCTGCTCCTTAGTATCCTGTCAATTCCCATACATCTGCACGCGAATCGCCTGATCCGATTTTCCGGCAAGGCATACTGCGTCTATTTTGTTTATCATAGCATGACGGCGCGCCGATTTCAAGCCTTGCGGGGCTTTTTATCACTCCGTTATGTCAAGCTCGACCTCAATATTCACCGCAGCCCTGCCAAGAAGGCTTTCATACTCGCCCGAACTGCGGTTGTAAAACTCGTTTTGATACCGCTTCAGCATTCTCAAAATCCCCAAAGCGTCGCACGGATACGCGCTCACCGCTTCGCGCCCCTGCGAGCACACGTCCTTTATCATCTGATCCGCCGCGGCGATGACGGCGTTTTCGTCGTAGCCGTCAGGATAGTCCTTGAGCTTGACTTTGCCGTGCAGTGTGACGTCGAGCACCGGAACGAGCACATTTTCGGACTCGGCGTCAGACGCCTCCGAAAGGGATATTTTTCGCTCTATCTTTTTAACATCTATCTCTGCCGACACCCTTTTTCCGTCGCACATAAGCTCATATGAGAGCTTGTCCGCCCTGCCGGACAGTATGCTCACGCCCTGTGACTGCTGCGGGGTGAGGATTTTCACCGGTATGCCGCCGCTGACTAAGACGCTTGCGGTGACGGCTATATATTTGTCGTAGATGTCCGCACCGTCAAGCCCTTCCGGAACGGATGTCGAGTATGCGCTCATCATGGGGACTATAAAGCCGGAGCACTCGTCCGAGAGGTGGTTCGACGCCTCTATCAGGCGGGTGGGGACGGTGCGGGTGTACTCCTGTGCGGAAAGTATCATCCGGTTTAAAAGCTCCGCCGCAGCCGTGCCGTGCTCAAGCTCAGCGCTGACTATGTCCGCCGCGTCGCCCTCCGAAAACACCACGTTCACACCCATGTATATGTCGTAGTTGTTCCAAAAATAAGACAGCACGCCCGATATGTCCTCGCCTATGCACTCCTGCGTCGGGGTAAAGCCCCTGCCCAGGACGATAAGCTCGACGTCGCCTGTGAGCACCTCCTTTCCGGTTTGAAGCTCAAGGCTCTTTTGGGTTTCGTAAAGGCTCCGCCCGTATGTCACAATCGTCACAACGTTTTGGTCCGTTGCATCCACCGGCCCGCCCTCCTGCGCAGGCTGGGCGTTAAAGACCTGATAGCTTGCGCGCCAGATGCCGTCGTCGATTATGTCTACGCCCACCGCGTGAACAACAAGCCTCAAATTCACGTCCGCAAGCCTTGTGCAGCCGCACAGAAAAGCCGCCGCAAGCACTGCCGCCGCAAATGCCACGGCCCTTTTTATCCCTCTTTGCACGCCTCTTCCCTCCTTTTTTGCAGCTTGCAGTGTACGAGCGATATTGCGGGCGCAGCCACGCCCAGCGCCAAGACCGCAGCCCCTTTTACCGCGTTTGCGGCGTTTGAGTTGTAGTCAAGTCCCGTGCCGTATGACGCATACGCCGCCGCAAATACCACCGCTCCGCATATCACCGCCCCGACGACGTTCGGCTTTGAGGGGGATTTTGCGGGCATTTTAGATGCGGCAAGAAAGATGTACACGCCGTTTACGAGTATGCAGTTTAAGCTCCACACGAACATGTTCACCGCGTCAAAGTGGCGTATAAAGTCCGTCCTCGCATACGCGCCTATGGCAAGTATGGGGTACCCTATTATTCTTACAAAGTTGCCGAGAAGAAGTATAGTCAGCGCGGCGAGCAGCTCAAGTATCACAAGCTTTGTCACAAGATATGCGGCGGCGGTTTTCTTTGCACCCGTCCTGACGTCGCGTATGCTCGGCGCAAGGCAGGGGAGCATGACAAGCCAGCGGCTTGAGCTTAAATCCTGAAGCATCATCCGCCACAGGTCGGGCATGTCCGCCTCGGTGACGGGAATCATATTCAGCATGTCCGGCTTTGCCTCGCTCACCAAAGCCATTGACACGAGCAGCACCGCAAACGCCGCAAAAACTATCGTTCCCGCCCTCGCAAGCGCCTGCACTCCAAGGCAGGAGCAGTACACCGCCGCGGCGGCAGTCACAAGCATGACCGCGACGGGCGGCAGAACCTGCGGGAACTCCGTCTGCATGAAGCGGGTGAAGTGCGTCACCGAGCCGCTCGACAAAAACAAAAAGAACGCGGCGCACAAAAACCCGTACACGCGTGAGCGGCGTATAAGCTCCCCCACCCCGCCGAACCTTGACAGCAGCGCAAGGAGCGGCAGGCAGAGCAGGGTTTCTATGGCGGTGGAGATGAGTATGGACGCCAAAATCCACGCACCCATGTGCATCTCGCCGTGAAAGTATATCATCGTGTGCAAAAGCCTTGCGAGTATCAAAAGAACGTACGCCTGCGAGTGGCTTATTTCAGCCGTCCCGCCGGCGGCGTTCGGGGCACCTTCGGCATGGCATGCACAGCTTTTATTTTCCGTCATCTTTTTTACCTCCCGCGCCGACAAGCTGTTCTATGGTGGCGTTTTTCATGTCAGGCTTAAAGCCCTCTCTTGCAACAGTTTTTCTGACTGCGGACAGCGTGAGCGGGGCAAACGGAGCGGTGTACGGCACGCCGTAGCTCTGGCAGCTCGATGCGTTTACAAGCGTCAGCGTTATCAGCACGGCCATGCCGTAAAAGCCCGCTATGCCGCCCGCAGCTACCGAGGCCAGCCTTAAAAGCGTCACCTGCGGGTTAAGCCCCGGCAGAACAAAGGAGCTTGTGGCGGTTATGCCTATGATTATGAGCAGCGGCGCGGATATCAGTCCGCTTGTGACCGCGGCGTCGCCTATCACAAGTCCGCCGACTATCGACACCGCCCCGCCGACGGTTTTGGGGAGCCTAAGGCCCGCCTCGCGCAGGATTTCAAACATGATTATCACCATCAGCATCTCCGAGACAAGCGGCAGGGGCGTGCTCTCCTCCGACGCTATAAGGCTCAAAAGCAGCGGCCTTGAAAGCACCTCCGAGTGATATATCGCCGCGGCGACGTATGTCCCGGGCAGAAACGCCGCTATGAAGAACGCAATATACCTTACAATTCTTTGGCATGCGGCAAAAAGCGGCTTTTCCTCGTAGTCGTCAACCGTCTGAAAGTTCTCCGCAAAGAGCGTCGGGAACAGCACGGCATACGGCACGCCGTCTATCAAAAGAGCTATTCGCCCCTCGTTGACCTTTGCGGCTATGACGTCGGGGCGTTCGGTGGTGGATGCCTCGGAGAAAAACGCGCCCTTGCTCTTTGACACAAAGGGTATTATGCTCCCGCTCGTGAGGATAAGCTCTAAATCCATCTTCCTGATGCGTGCTTTTACCTCGTCGCGGAGCTTTTTAGGTGTCTTGCCCGCTATATACACGACGCACAGCTCGATATCGGCAAGCGTTCCCGCGCGCAAAAACTCAAACCTCAAAAGTGGGCTTTTCACTCTTCTTCTTATGAGCGACATGCTTGTTCTGAGGTTGTCGCTGAGCGCCTCATGCGCGCCCTTTATGTTTGATTCGCTCTCAGGCTCCGAAACAGCCCTTGTCTGAAAGCCCTGCGCGCTGACGCAAAGCGCCCTTGAAACGCCGTCGGTCATGACAAGCGCAAAGCCCGAGCAGAGCATTTTTGCCGCCTCGCCGAAATTTAAGACCTGCTTTTGCTCGGTAGAGAACATTCCGGATTTTGATATATAATCGTAAAACGCCTGCGAACCGAGCCTTTTTTCACCCGCCCTCATAAGCGGCTCCAAAAGCATGTCGGACACCGCAGACGACGACACCATCCCCTCAAGGGTCAAAACGGCGCAGTCCGCCCTGCCTATTCTCGCCCTCAGGACGTTTAGGTCGGACGAGCCGCCGAATATTCTTTTTATTTCGGACAGGTTTCGCTCAAGGCTCAGGCTCAGCCGCTTGCCGCAATTACTGCCGTCCAGATTGCGCACCCCCTTTAGTGCAGTTTTTATATTATGTTTGTCGTGTGCGGCGTAAATTATTCTGAAAAATTGGCTTTTTTGCGGTTCGCATCGTGCATAGGATGCGAACCGTGCGCTCTGCAAAGCGTTAGGCGCGTTTAAAGCGGCGGGTTTCAGGGAAACATAGATACATAACCGAAGGAAGGAGCGGCTTTTGCGTGCTTATCATATTCATCAGAGGGATAATAGTATACTTAATAGTCATATTCGCCACGAGGGCAATGGGCAAGAGGCAGTTAGGGCAGCTCTCACCCTCCGAGCTGGTCATAACCATACTCATATCAAACATCGCCACGCTTTCGATGGAGAACGCATCCCTGCCGCTGTTGACGGGGATTGTGCCGATTTTAACGCTTGTATGCCTTGACATACTCGTGTCATACGTGTGCTTAAAGTCGCGGCGGATACGGCGTATTGTCACCGGTGCGCCGAAGATACTCATATCAAACGGAAAGCTTGACGAGCATGTGATGTGCGAGCTGCGGCTGACTGTAGACGACATCTGCGCCGCGCTCAGAAACAGCGGCGTCTTCGACATAACCGAGGTGCAGTATGCAATAGTCGAGACCACGGGAAAGATAAGCGTTCTTCAAAAGTGCGACAAGCTGCCGCTGACTCAGGCGACCCTAAATGCGCCGCCCGTGGCGGAGGACCCTCCGGAGGTGGTCATATCGGCGGGAAAGGTGCTAAGCTCAAGATACCTGAGCGGCTCAAAGCTGTCCGATGCGCTCCGCTCGCGTCGGCTTTCGCCCAAGGACGTGCTCATATGCCTTAGCTACCCCGACGGCAGCATAAAGATAATTCCAAAAGACAAGGCGGGCAAAAAAGGAGGCGCAAACTCATGAAGAGGATAATCATAAGCGTTTGCATAATAGCCGCAATCATAGCGGCGGGGTGCTCTGCGATAGTGTACATCGGCGCGCAGAACTCAAAGCTTTACGGGGAGCTTGAGCTTGTGGAAAAGGCGTATGCCGAGGGCGACGCAAGCGAGCAGATAGCGCAGTTTGAAAGCTTTTTTGAAGGGTATGCAAAGCGCCTTTCATGCATAGTCGTCGAGGAGGCGCTGCTGAGGGCGGCAGAGTCCGCCGCAAGGCTTGAAAGCCTTTATCAAAGCGGCTCGGACGAGTTTTTGGCGGAGTGCGGGCAGCTGAGATTTTTGACCCGCGCGATATACACAGGCGAAATACCGGCATGGTACAGAATTCTTTAAACGCATGCACAGGAGGTTAGAAAGCATTGCTACCCGCCTTATCGTCTCGGTTTTCGCCGGCGAAATACCGGCGTGGTACAGGATTCTTTAAACGCATGCACAGGAGGTTAGAAAGCATTACTCCCCGCCTTATCGCCTCGGTTTTCGCCGGCGAGATTCCGGCATGGTACAGGATTCTTTAAAGACGTACACAACCGGCGAAAAGCGTAATATGCCGCGGGCGGGATGCGCACTTCAAAACATTTACATGTTGCAAACGGGGAAATATTATGTTATAATTTCGTAAAGAAGCAGATTACGTTATAAGCGACGCTTATACGAAGTTACAGCGACCAAAAAGTCGATGTTTTTACGAGGTGACAGATATGAGATGTCCGTTTTGCGGGTATGAGGACACCAAGGTTATAGACTCCAGACCCAGTGAGGGAAAAAAGAGACGCAGGCGTGAGTGCACTCAGTGCGGCAAGCGCTTTACCACATATGAGATTGTCGAAAAGCCGGTGCTGATGGTTCAGAAAAAGGACGGAAGTTTCGAGCCTTTCGACCGTGAAAAGCTCATTTTGGGCATATCCACGGCGACAAAAAAGCGCGCGGTGAGCCTTGAGACGATAGAAAAGATAGTTGACGACATCGAAAACAAGACGGCAAACGAGATGCGCACCGAGATTTCTACATCCGAAATAGGCGACGACGTTTTAAGTGCGCTCAAGGAAATAGACCTTGTGGCATATGTGCGCTTTGCATCGGTCTACAAGGACTTTAACGACCTCGAAAGCTTTATAAACATCATAACCGAACTCAACAACTAAAAAACCGCCCCGACACTGTCGGGACGGCTTTTTTTGTCCGTAATTTTTTACTTGCCGCTTAGCGTACTCGGGGCATGCATGCCGGTGGCGTCATGCAAACGCCTGATTCAGTCCTTTTTATCGAGCAAGTCTATTGCTTTTTGTATATAATCTAATCCTTTTAACAAATCGTCATATGTATCAAAGCCACTTCTGTACAGTTCAAGGATTATAGCGCCTTCAAACCCCACGCTGTCAAGTGCGGCGACGAACTTATTTGTGTTCAGCTCGCCCTTTTCGGGGAGCAGGCAGTCGCCTGCGCTGCCGTGGTCGGAAAAGTGAACGTGCTTTATATTTTTGCCGAGGGCGGTCACGAAGTCATACGGGTCAAAGCCCTTTCTCACCGCCTGCTTTGTGTCAAGGACAAACCCCGCCTGATCGCCGAGGGCGTTTTTCATGCTCTTCAGCTGCCACAGCTCGCCGGTTGTACAGCGGCAGACGTTTTCCTGCAGGACCTTCACGCCAAAGCCCTTTGCCACCTCGTCAAGCCTTGCGTACCCCTCTATGACTGTTTCTATCGGGCAGCGGTTTTTGTTTCCGTGCAGCACGAAGTAGCGTGCGCCGAGGATGTTCATAGCCTCAAAATACCGCTTGTGGTAGTCTAAGTAGTCGTTTATTCTGCGCTCATAGCCGGTGTAGAGCATGTATGTATCTATGCCGCAGGTGAACGGGTGAAGTGAAACGCATTTCGAGCCGTTCGCCCTGAGTATTGCGCTCAGCTCTTTTACGTAGCCGGCGTCCGTCTCAGAGTGAGTGTTTACGAATATCTCAAGGTGCTTTACTCCTCTTTCGCACAGTTTCTTTAAAGTCAGCTCCGGGTACTCCGGGTAGCAGCAGGACGTTGAAATTCCGGCTGTTATTTTGCGCATATTTACCTCCGTAAATAATAAGCGGCGCGAATAACTCCGCGCCGCAACAATCCGTGTATGCCGACACGCCGCTTAGGGCGCATCTGGCTCCGCTGTTAAAAATATTTGCGGCGATCTGCCGTTTTTATTTTGCCTTTGCGCTTGCGCTTGCGCCTGCGCCTGCGCCTGCGGTCTTTGCGGACTTTTTCTTTTCAGCCTTTTTGCGGTCTATTGCGCCCTGCCACATAGTCCAAAGCGTAGGAGCTATGCAGTTAGAGGAATAAACGCCTGCCAAAAGACCTATAAGAAGCGGGAACGAGAAGCTCAGTATCGAATCAACGCCCGCTACAAGCACTACCACGCAGACGGCAGCCATTGCTATGGCAGTGGTTGCTGTGGTGTGGACAGATCTGCCCATCGACTGGGTGACGCTCATGTTCACGTACTCGTCAAGGGTCTTTTCGTCGCCGTAAAGACGTCTGTTTTCACGTATTCTGTCGTAAATGATGATGGTGGCGTTTATTGAGTAGCCGAGTATTGTCAAGAGCACCGCCATGAAGTTTGCGTTTATCTCAAATCTGCAAACCACGAAGCATGCATAAACGAAGCACATATCGTGAATCAGGGCTATTACCGAGCAAACGCCCGCAACCCATCCGCCGATTTTTCTGAATCTGAAGCCGATGTACACAATCATCACCACTGCCGAGAACGCAACCGCAACCAGGCACTTTCCGAAGAATCCCGCGCCGGTGGTGGGGTTTACGTCCTGCGAGTTGTAAAGGGCAAGCGTGTTTTCGGAGAACTGCTCGTTGAGCGCATCGGTAAGCTCGGACTGCTTTTCAGCGGTGAATCCCTGCGATGAGGGGAAGCTCAGCGACACGGTCGTCATGCCGTCCGCAAGCGACTCTCCGAGCGTTGCGTTACAGCTCTCGCCTGCCGCCTCGGAGGCTGCCGCGGCAACCGCATCGGCATCTATGGTGCCGGTGTAGGAATAGGTTATGATTGTTCCGCCCTTAAACTCGATGGCAACGCCCATTCCGAGCACGAAGCTGAGTATTATCGCGATTATTATTACTGCCAGCGAGAAGGTGTAAAAATATTTTCTCTTTCCAACTACATCAAAGGTTTTCTTCATTGTTCTTTACACCTCCGTATAGTATGGGATTTCTGAGCGCCTTGAACTTAGAAAGTGAGGCGAGCATAAGTCTTGAGCAGAACACTCCGAACACGAAGTTGAGTATAACTCCGACCAGAAGCGTGTAGCCGAAGGAGTAAATCGTGCCCTCGATAGTTGTCGGGAACATGAAGTAGAGCCAGCCCATGAGCTTAGAAAAGAGGCTGTCCGGCGGTCCGAACGCGCCCATGAGTATGATTGCCACAAAGACTATGGTTATGTTTCCGTCAAAGATGGCGGACCATGCTCTTGAGTAGCCCAGCTCGAGCGAAGTGTTGAGTGTCTTGCCGGATCGCAGCTCTTCCTTGATTCTTTCAAAGGTGACGACGTTTGCGTCAACACCCATGCCGACCGCAAGTATGATACCGGCGATACCGGGTATTGTCAAAGTGAAGCTCGGGATATTTCCGAAGAATCCGGTTATGCATGCTATCGAGCCTACAACCTGTCCCACAAGGGCTATTACCGCAACCGCTCCGGGAAGTCTGTAGAATATTATCATGTATATTGCGATCAAAGCAAACGCAACTATTCCGGCTACGATCATTGCATTCCTTGCGCCAAGGCCCATGGATGCGGATATTGTGCGGAAGTTGGAAGTCTCAAGCTTGAAGGGGAGCGCGCCGGCGCTTATCTTGTCGGCGAGATCCTTTGCGGACTCGTATGTGAAGTTACCGGTTATGGAGCTTTTGCCGTCGGTGATTGCCGACTCAACCGTCGGGTAGGATATGCAGGTGTCGTCCATCCATATGGATATTACCTCGCCCGTTCCCGCAAGTCTTTCGGTTGCCTCTGCAAAAGCAGCGGTTCCCTCTTCGTTAAACTCCAATGCAACTCCGAACTGATACTGTCCGTTTTCCTCCCACGCAACGGCGGTTGCAGACACTACCATGTCTCCGGTAACAATGACGTTTTCCTCTGTGACGCCGGTGGGAAGACCGTACTCATCGGTTTCGTATCCCTCTCTGAACGTCAGCTCAGCCATTTCGCCAAGCTCTTCAACCGCAGCCTCGGGGTCGAAGTCCTCTTCGCCCGCCTGCCACGGGAATCTCACGATGATATTGTTATTTGAATAGTCAACGTAAAGCTCATAGTCTGTGATACCAAGGTTTACAAGACGCATGTCGAGCGCAGCCTGCGCGGCGTCCATCTGTTCCGTGGTAGCCTCTACGCCCTCCGGAGGTGAGAACGTGACGTCAACACCGCCGCTGATATCTATTCCCCAACGGATATCGTCGGTGGACTTGATAATCTTTGTTTCGATGTCGCCGTAAGTCGTACTTACTCCCGCGAAGGTCAGATAAGCAAAGACAGCTATAAGCACAACAACAATAAAGAAAACAGGTTTTTTAATGCGTCGCACTTTATTGCCTCCTTATTTTTAATACATCATTTAATGACATTCACCTAAACAGTATAGACAAGTCGCGCCCAAAAGTCAAGGGCTAACAGAAGTTTTACCACTCTTGCGGGCTAATTTTCCCCAAAAGCGCATCGCAAAAAGCAAAGCGAGCCGCGCCGGACAATACGGCGCAGCCCGCTTTTTTCGCTTTAATTTTTATCCGATGCCCGTTTGCACGGCGGTTTTCGGCTGTTATGCTCCTGCAGCGCCACAGCCGGCACGCGCATCACACCAGTATATTTCCGTTTGCGTCCGACTTTTTGCACAAGCCTATTATGAAGTCGACAAACGAAATGATAGACGGTATGCACGTCCAGCTGAAAAGTATGAACGCTATGCCGGTACCGGTTTTGCCCGCATAAAACTTATGCGCGCCGAACGTGCCCAAAAACAGCGCCAGCAGGCAGTACGCCACCTTGTTGACAAGCTTGAGATTTGCTGAGCTTGGCTGAGAGTCGGTGCTTTGCACGTTTTGAAGGTTGATGTTTATCCCGCCGTTCGGAATATTGTTTTTAGGCTGAACCTTTATGACAACAACCTTGTTTTCGTTGCTGTATATCTCTACCTCGTCCCCGATCTGCGGCGTAAAGTTGAGGTCATACGGCCTTACTTCCTGTATTCCGCCGTTGTCGAGTCCGATTGTGACCACTGAATCGGTTATCTGAATAATCTTTGCCATTGCGCATCCCCCTCTTTATCACTTTTACGGTTTTTATTATATTCTTTAACGCGACAGTATGTCAAGTAAATTTGCAAATTTCCCTTAATATTTTTGCAGCAAAGCATAGATGCGCTGCGTGATTGTATTGAGTGCAGCTGACACCGTAGTTTTCATGCGCATCCGCAGGCAGTACGCCTCCCGTGCACAGCTTCGGGCTTGAATGCGGCAACACAAAAACAGAAGAAAAAAGAGCCAAACTATTGCTTGACTCCTTGTGGCTGCCTCTGTCGGGCTCGAACCGACGACCCCCTGATTAACAGTCAGGTGCTCTACCGACTGAGCTAAGAGGCAATATGACGAAAGAGAGCAAACTATGCTCTCCTTCGTATTTGTGTCGGCAACACCAATTTTCCCGGGCAGTCACCCGCCAAGTATCGTAGGCGAAGATGAGCTTAACTTCTGTGTTCGGCATGGGAACAGGTGGAACCTCATCTCAATCGTCACCGACTATCTTTAAGCGCTGAAGCACTCTTTTGAGTAACTTCAAAATTGAATAATGAACTAATAAGCGTGCTCTTACAAGCCTGTGCTTGTCGCACCATGAACATAATTTCTAAAGGTTAAGCCCTCGACCAATTAGTACTCGCAAGCTGAACATGTCACCATGCTTACACTTTGAGCCTATCAACCCGGTAGTCTTCCGGGGGTCTTACTCAGTTAACCTGATGGGATATCTTATCTTAAGGACGGCTTCACGCTTAGATGCTTTCAGCGTTTATCC
>ERZ779877.166-NODE-166-length-76244-cov-6.896639_pt1 | contig 76244 bp, 53 predicted proteins | sample MGYA00511556_ERZ779877 | MGnify/ENA primary metagenome ERZ779877 (study PRJEB29588, sample SAMEA2159338) | human gut metagenome | biome: human gut; feature: human-associated habitat; material: faeces | place: Denmark | collected 2008/2010 ... | reverse complement strand
CGGCGAACTTGGCCTGGGCCACAAGAAACAGGCTAAGAAACTCTTCGCGAAGGTGTTGGAACTCAAGCCGGACCATCTCTACGCCCATGAACTTTCTTCTTCGGTCAAATAAAAAAGCGGATTGCGGCGTTGCACTCCATCTTTTTTCTTCGACCTCATATACAAGTGATTTAAGTAAGCATTAAAAAATGAAGACAATGATAAAGATACTTCCAACTCTCGCCCTCGCGGCGACTCTCATCACCGCCTGCAACTGTGAAAAATCGGTTGCAGAGCGCTGGTCCGAGGAAAAGGCCAATGCCTGGTACGCCGAGCGCGACTGGCCGGTGGGCTGCGACTATGTCCCTGCATACGCCGGCAATCAGATTCAGATGTGGCAGTCCTCCACGTGGAACCCTGCAGAAATCGACAAAGAACTTGGTTGGGCCGAGGAACTCGGATTCAACAGCGTCCGCATATTCCTTCATGACAAGGTGTGGAGTGCCGACCGTGACGCATTCTTCGCTCACATTGAGGAATTTCTGAAAATTGCAGACAGCCACGGCATCAGCAGTCTCGTGACTCTCTTTACCAACGGAGGCTCTCGTGACCGCTGTGTCGATGAGGATATAGCCCCTGTTCCAGGCATTCATAACAGCATTTGGGCTCAGACTCCTGGCATCGAGACCGTGAACGACCCGTCACAGTGGGGTTGGGTGAAGGAATATGAGCAGGATGTGCTCCGCCATTTCAAGGATGACAGCCGCATCATCGCGTGGTGCCTCTACAACGAACCGGAGAATGTCCCGGCTTGCCACACCTATCCTCTGCTCAAGAAGGTCTTCGAGTGGGCCCGCGAAATCAATCCTTCCCAGCCTCTCACAGCTCCGATTTACACCCGTCCTCTGAGCGGTAGCGGCAACCTCACCACACGTTTCCCGACGGTGACCTACCTCTGCGAGAACTGTGACGTGCTGAGTATCCACTGTTACCAGCCGGCTGACGAGATGCAGAGATTCATAGACCTGATGAAGACTTTCAACCGTCCGATTTTCTGCACCGAGTACCTCGCCCGTCCGTTCGGCAGTACCTTCGAGACCGTGATGCCTGTCCTTAAGAAGGAAAAGGTGGCTGCCTACGATTTTGGACTCGTGAAGGGAGCTATGCAGTGCCACTACGAGTGGAACAAAGTCGATGCGGACGGCAACAAGATTCCGTTCACCGAGGAGCCTGATCTCTGGTTTCATGACATCCTCTATCCTGACGGGACCCCATACAACGTCTCCGAAGTCGGGTTCATAAAGTCAATAACTAAGAAATAATATGAAGGTTTATAACGTCATTCTCACTGCGGTTTCGTTTCTGCTGGCGTTCTCGTCCTGCGGCAAGACAGATAATCCATCAACCGACAATGGGAAACCCGGAAAGCCGGACATCCCGTCCGTGACTCCAGGCAAGGGTAACATAGTGATAAACTGGGAGAATGATCCACAGAAAGTTTGTCCCGGCGCATACGCCCGTGTCCACAAATTGAACGATGGCCGCTATATGCTTGTCTATTCCAGCGACACCGACGGTTATCTTCGTTTCAGCGCCGACAACTGTCGCACATGGCAGCAGCCGTCCAAAGTATTCATCGCCTCCACCTTCAGCAGTGCGGCCGGAGTGACTGTGGCAAATGCCGAGTTTGCTCAGCTCCGCGCTGATAATCCTCATCATCCGAACCGAATCATCTATGCGGCGAACCTCCGCCCGAAGAGCAAAAAGACAACCAAAACACCGTATTCCATAGCCATCATCACTTCCGACGACAACGGAGCCAAGTGGAGCGAAATCAAGGAAATCTATGCCTCGCGGACATGGGACGACGATGTCGAGAGGGGGTGTTACGAGCCCTTTGTACTCGAACTTCCGGACGGCACGGTGCAGGTCTATTTCGCGGACGAGACCCCATACTACAAGGATAAGCTCCGCTATCAGAATATCTCCGTCATGGAATCCTCCGACGGCGGAGATACCTGGACGAAAACACCGCGCATAGTCTCCTACAACAGCAAGTACCGCGACGGCATGCCTGTGGCGATGCTTCTGAATGACAAAATCTATGTCGCCATTGAGGAAAACGGCCCGGGCACTCAGTCGTTTCATCCCAAAATCGTTTGCAGCAGCGCTGCCGACAACTGGAAAACCCCCGTCCTCGGCACTTCCGCCTACCGCTTCAACCCGCTAAAGACCCCGCTTGACAGTCGTAGCATCTATGCCGGTGCGCCGTACCTCATCCACACGGACAACTACATCGTGCTTTCCTACCTCAGCTCCGAAGGAGCCTCCGAAATGGGTTCCAAAAACGCCACTATGGAGTTTACCGTCTGTGCCATAAACGAAATGACGGGGGACGGCAAATTCACTGGAAAAATGCGCGGAAAGTTCCGGCCGTTCAGTATCGACCAGACCACCGACCGTGCCCTTTGGGGGGCTCTCTGTGATCTCGGCTCCGACACCATCCTCGCCGTCACCGAATGGAACAACTCCGTCTGGATTCGCCGCGGCCGCGTCGTCACTGAGAAGTGATTACCTTCGGATGGCGGCGATGTTGTCGAGGTCGCTGATGTCGTCGCTGTCGGTGACTATGAGAACCGGTTTCTTGCCCTTGCAGAAGTCTCCCGAACGCTTGGCCTCGGTGTTGTTGAAACCGATTTTGCGGCTGCCGCGCGGTTCTTCTGCAAGGATGTCGCCCTCGTCTGGGACTGTCGGGACATATTCGAAGTCCGGCGGAATGACAATCAGATTGCCGTTGTCGCCTGCAAGTCCCTCAAGATCCATGCGGAAGCCTGTGGCTATGGCCGTGATGTTTATGCGGTCACCGAAGTCCTCGGAATAGTCCCAGACGATTCCTTTCTTGAAACGGTTCGCCTTGCCGATATACTCCGTTATGAGACTGTCGATGTCGTCGAGTTCCTCCATGCGGACTCCGTGCTCGTTGTAGCCTACTGTGATGTTCAGCAGGACATTCTTCGCTGTGGTGAGGTCGTGGTCGTTGAGAAGGGGAGACTCGAAGGCCCCGCGCACGGCGTCCTTCAGACGGTCCTCGCCCGTTCCCGTGCCACAGCCCATGAGAGCCATTCCGCTGTTGGTCATCATCCTCTTCACGTCGCGGAAGTCCACGTTGATGTGTCCCTTCTTCTTTATGATTTCGATTATGCCGCGAACTGCCGTGCAGAGCACTTCGTCCGCCATCGGGAAGGCATCCTGGGCAAGCATCTTGGCGTAGTGCCTATAGAGTTTCTCGTTGTCGATTATCAGAAGGCTGTCCACGTTCTTCTCCATCTCCATAATGCCGTCGAGAGCCTTAGTCATTGATTCATTGCCCTCATTACGGAACGGGATTGTGACCACCCCGACCGTGAGTATTCCCCGCTTCTTAGCCATTGAAGCGATGACGGGTGCGGCTCCTGTTCCGGTTCCGCCTCCCATGCCGGCCGTTATGAACAGCATGTCCGTCTGGTCGGCGAAGACTTTGTCCTCGATTTCTTTCTCGGACTCGATAGCCGCGTTTCGTCCTGCCACCGGGTCACACCCGGCTCCGAGTCCCTCTCCGAGCTGTATCTTCACCGGCACGGAACAGTTTCCGAGAGCCTGCGAGTCGGTGTTGCAGACTATGAATATGCAGCCCTCGATGTTCTGGCGGAACATGTAGTCCACGGCATTGCAGCCGCCTCCGCCCACTCCTATGACCTTTATTGTGGAACTCTTCGGCACCCAGTTCGTCGGCACCACGCCTATCATATTGTCAAAATCTCCGTTCATAAATCTTTCTTTTTTAGAAGTCGTTAGCTTCTTATTGCTCATTACTTTCGTCGTCGTCCATCATATTGAGAATGTTGTCGCAGGTGGAGCCCAACTTATTCTCTATTGTCTTCGTCCATTTTGCGAATATGCTCGGCTTCTTTTTCTTCTTCTCTTCCTCACGCTTCTTGCGCTCCTCTTCCTTGCGTCGCCGTTCTTCCTCACGCTTTTTCTTCTCGGCAATCTCCTCGTCGGTCAACATTCCGGGAAGCATCCCGCTCTCGTGCTCGCTCTCGGTCGGCTGATTAGAGGTATCGACGGTCTCGGCCGCTTCCTGGCTGTCCTTGCGGAACGCGCAGTTGAGCGACTGTTCCGGAACAGCGGCCTTGACAAGTCCTATGGCAGTCGTGGCAGAAGGGGTGTTGTCTCCGGTGCAGCAATTGTAGAGGCCCTTGAAATTAGGCTTTCCGACGCGCACATTATAGCCCGAGATCTCAGTTATGAGGTTGGGAAGGTTCGTCATCTGGGCTCCGCCTCCCGTAATCACGATCCCGCTCTGAAGTTTGTCCGCAAACTTGCTGAGCCCAATTTCGTAGAGCATCGCGCTTATGATTTCCTCCTCGCGGGCCGTGATGATTTCGGACAGGTACTTCACAGTCAGTCTCTTGTCCTGCTCTCCGTTCTCGCTCTGAAGGAGTAACTGCTTCTCGCTTAGGGTCATCAGTTTTTCCGGAATGCATGCCCCGTATGCGAGTTTGATGTTTTCGGCGAGTGACGTCCGGATGTTGCTTTCCATCTGGATGTCCTTCGTCACGTTGACGCCGCCGAACGGAATCGACGAATAGTAGCGGAGGACGTTCTTGTAATATATTGACAGCGAGGTACATCCTCCTCCGAAGTCAATCATCGCCACTCCGTTGTCCATCTCCGACGGGAAAAGCACCGCATTTGCAGTGAGCTGTGGCACGAAATACTTTTTCAGCGAGACTATCCCCACGGACCTCATCACGCGGTCTATCCTTTCGAGCGATGACTTGTTCCCGATGAATATCTTGAAGTTGCCTTCGAGCACCTTTCCGGACATTCCGATGACATCGTCCTCAATCAACTGGAACTCCTCGCTTGTCGAAAACGACTGCGCCACAGCCCCATAAACTGCCTCGCGCTCCGGATCTTCAAGCGGATAGCTGTCCTGCGCGAAACTCTTCAGTTCCTCGATTTCGGCCTCGCTGATGTAGCTGTCCGGGTCTCTCGTGTCGTTTCTCGCGGAGTTCTCCTCGGTGCGCACATAGAAACGCGGCATGCCGACCACGGCTCCGGTAATCTTGATTCCAAGTATGTCCTCGGCGTCCGCAATCGCCGTCTTCAGCTGCTGCGCCACCTTTGCCTCGTTCAGAATCCTGCTGCACCTCATTCCGGCAGCGGGCGTCTCCTTGTAGTAGATGAGCCTCGTGTCGTTGCCGCTGACACATGCCACCGCAAGCGCAGTCTTGAATGTTCCGAAATCAATTGAAACTATATATCTGTCGTCCATAAACGTTAAATTTTAAACAGTTATCTGCAAACAATTTGTCCGTCAAATCTCAGGTCCACCTGCCTGTACTCCTTTTTCAGCGGGAGTATCATCCGGTAATATTTCTCCATCTTCCCGAACTTCGTCTCAATTTCCACCGGCTGTCCGAAAATAAACCTCTCCTTTCCTTCTGACGGGACGAGGAGGACCTCACCGTTGCCGGAGACATGAATCTGCGAAATCCTGTTCTTCCATTCGCTTCCTCTGATGTATTCTGCCATTCCGACGACCCTCATCAGCCATTCCCGCTGTCCTGTATCCTCAATCTGTCCCTTGAACCCGCGTTCGACGTCAATCGGAAAATCACCGTCAACCACCTGAACCATAGAGGTATAACTCCGCTGAAGAGGGAATATGTATCCGTCGGCATCGGCATACCATCCGTTCGCCGCGTTCTGAAACCTCACGACTGGAGTGCGCTGCGTAATGTCGATGTTGAGAAATCCGTCGCGGGTGAAATAGGCTTCACAGTCGCGGATGACGCTCTTTTTTTCGAGCAGACGTTCCATCGAGACGAGGTCGATGCTGTCGGCAAATACGCCGGTGATGTCGCCGTAGTTGGTCGAAACTATCTTTTTTACGTCCCCTTCGGACACAAATTTGTTCACTTTGCTGTCCGTGACGTTCACCCTCACACCTCCGCATTCCATACCCGATTGCCTCCGCGCCCCACAGATGTAGAGCACGACCACGACAGCCACGGCCAAAACCGCGACACAGCAGAGGATGATGTTTTCGACTTTCTTGTTCATTTTATATCACTTGGCGGGTTTGAGATGTGTTGGGGAGGATAGCATCTCAGTGATTTGAGGAATAAAGCGGTCAATATTCCCTGCGCCAAAGGTAATCAGCGTGTCGATTTTCTCGTCCTCAAGATACTTCATCAACATCTCTTTCTTGAGAAGAACCTTTTCCGGGGCCGTCACTTTGTCGAAAATCAGCCGCGAGCTCACTCCTGGAATCGGCTCCTCACGGGCCGGGTAGATGTCGAGCAGAATGAGTTTGTCCACGGCGCTCAGTGCCTTCGCGAATTCATCTGCGAAATCGCGTGTCCTCGTGTAGAGATGAGGCTGGAATATGGCAGTGAGCCGTCTTCCGGGAAATATGTCCCTCATCGAACTGATGGCTGTGCTGATTTCGTTGGGATGATGTGCATAATCGTCTATATATGCGCAGCCAGGACGGTTGACGTGTATGTCGAAGCGTCGTTTCACGCCGAGGAATGTGCCGAGTGCATGCCGAATCGCTTCCGGGTCAATGCCGTAGACAAGCGCTATTGCCGATGCCGCCACAGCATTCTCGACGTTCACCCATCCCGGGACCCCCACGCGGCAGTCCTTGATGACTCCGTCCGGGTACTTGAGGTTGAAGGTGAAATAGCCGCACTCGTCCTTGCGCAGGTTGTCGGCATAGAAGTCCGCACGCGGGTCGTTGTAGGAATAGCGCATTATCCTGGCCTTCGTGTGGTTCGGGGTGATGTCCAGACCAAGCTTGGTGATGACCGTGCCGCTGACCTGTCCGGCGAATGCCTGAAACGCCTCGTGGACGTGCTTGAGGTCACCGTAGATGTCCAGATGGTCGGCGTCCATCGCCGTGATGACGGCAATCTCCGGGAACAACTGGAGGAAAGAACGGTCGAACTCGTCGGCCTCGGCGACTATCGTCGGGTTGTGGCTGACAAGCAGGTTGGTGTCATAATTCTTGGATATGCCGCCGAGAAATGCCGAACATCCGACCTTGCTGTCGGTGAATATGTGCGCGAGCAGCGTGCTGGTCGTGGTCTTTCCGTGCGTTCCGGCAACGGCGAGGCAGCGCTGTCCCTTGGCGATTTCACCGAGCGTTTTCGAGCGCTTGAGCAGCGTGTAACCGTGCTCCTGCACATAGAGAAGTTCCTTGAGATCGTGCGGAATCGCCGGGGTGTAGACAACCAGGGTGTTCTCGACGTCCTTCGGGATGAAGTCTGTGTTGTCCTCGTAATGGACTCCGATGCCCTCGGCAATGAGTTCTCCGGTCAGTTCTGACGGGGTCTTGTCATATCCGCTGACATTGCATCCCTTGAACTTGTAGTACCTTGCAATCGCCGACATTCCAATGCCACCGATGCCAATAAAGTATATGTTTTTGTAACTGTTCATAATGTCAAATTCTTGTAAATCTCGTCCACGATGCTCTGTGCCGCGTCCGGCCTTGCCAGTTTCAGGGCATTCATTCCCATATCCTCGATTTTCCGAGGGTCGTCGAGCAGTGCGCAGGCGGTGCTCATCAGTTTTTCCGGAGCCTCACTGTCTTTCACGAGCATCCCGGCTCCTTCCTTCACGAGCGCCATCGCGTTGTGGGTCTGGTGGTCCTCGGCCACGTTAGGTGAAGGCACAAAAATCGCCGCTTTCCCGCAGGCACAAATCTCCGAAACGGAACTTGCTCCGGAACGCGACACCACTGCGTCCGCAACCGCATACGCGAGATCCATCCTCCCGATAAAATCCATCGGTCTCACTCCGGCGAGAGCCTTTCCTCCGAGTCCTTCCGACTCGGCTTTTTTCATAAACTCGTCGACGCTCTTCTTGTAGTATTTCCCGCACTGCCAAAGTACTTCGAGCTTTTCGCCCCCCTGGCACCCTTCCGAAATCCATTTCATCACCGAGCGGTTCAGCGTTCCGCTTCCGAGGCTGCCTCCGATGATCAGAAGATGCTTCTTCTCGGGTGAAAGCCTGTAGAACTCCAGCCCCTCTTCCCTTGTCAGCGGTGAAGCGGGCCGCATCACGCTCCGTATCGGATTGCCTGTCATGACAATCTTCTCCGCAGGGAAGAACCGCTCCATCCCGCTGTATGCCACGCAGATGCAGTCGGCCTTCTTCCCAAGTATCTTGTTCGTGAGTCCGGCAAACCCGTTCTGCTCCTGGATCAGCGTCGGCACACCCATTCTCTGTGCCGCCCACAGCAGGGGAGCGCTGGCATATCCTCCCACCCCCACGGCAATGTCCGGCTTGAAACTGCGTATGATTCTTTTCGCCTCGACAACGCTCTTTATCACCTTGTAAGGCAACTTGAGATTACTCAGCGACAGCTTTCTCTGAAGTCCTGCAATCGGCAGTGCCTCAATCCTGTAGCCTGCCTCCGGGACCTTTGTCATCTCCATTCTCCCTTCGGCTCCGACAAACAGAATCTCAGTCTCCGGGTTGAGTTCCCGAAGTTTGTTCGCTATTGAAAGCGCCGGGAATATATGCCCTCCGGTGCCTCCTCCACTGATTACTACTCTTATTTTTCTGTAGTTCATAGTTTTGTAAATTTTCTCTGGCTTAGAAACCTTTCCGCTAAGTAATCGTACGATTACTAAAAGTCTCCAGTGTCAGCGGAAATAGTCTCCTCCACAGGTCTTCCGTGCTCGATGTCCGCCTCCCGTTCCTGCTCGCTTGTCTCCTTCCAGGCCATCTTGCTGATGGACAGTATGATGCCGAACGCTATGCTGAAACACAAGAATGCACTGCTTCCGTGACTTATCAGCGGTAGAGTCTGTCCTGTGAGCAGACCGACATCGAGGTTTATGAATATGTGCATAAATGCCTGCCCGACAATCAGCAGTACCAGTCCGCCGACGGCAGTCTGCGCAAAAGTGTCCCTGCAGTTCTTCACTATGATTGATCCTCGCGCCATCAGACTCATATACAGGATGATAATCGCCAGACCTCCCAAAAGTCCTGTCTCCTCAAGTATGAAACTGTACATGAAGTCTCCGTACATCACAGGCACGACATATTTCTGGGTGCTTCCTCCGAATCCTTTCTTCAGCAGTCCTCCTTCGTTAATCGCTATCTTTGCGGCATAGGGCTGTTGGAGCTTTATCAGGGTTCTTTTGTACTCTATCGAACCCTTTCCGTATTTCTCCTTTGCGATGAAGAGACTGTCCACCGTCACCTTGTCTGCCCTTGAGAGTGCTGTTCCGATTCGCTTGCAGTGTTTTCCATCTGACAGCTTATAAATCCCGTAACCTCCTGCAAGCACGCATATTCCGACCGCCACGAGCATCATGATGTATTTGAAGTCCACGCCCCCGACAAGCACGGTCAGCACCATTATCGCAAGGACGAAAACCGCACTGGAGTTGCTTCCCGGCAAGATGAGCCCGGTTACGACGCCTATCGGAATGAGGATGTAGAACACCATTTCAGTAAAGCGGTTGTCCATGAATGCGAAAAGCTTCCTGTCCCTCTCCTTCCCAATGTAGATGTTCAAGGCAGCGAGTCTTTTCGAAAGCCGGAAGCTGTCCTCCTTGTACGCCTTGCAGGCCCAGGCGAGATACATCACCATCGCAACCTTCACGATCTCGAAGACGTGAATCTGAATTTTCCATATACGGATGGTCCTGTATGCTCCGTTCAAGAACTCCGTCTTGAACGAGTCTCCGAACTTGAAATGAGAGTCGAGTGCCGCCAACAGGATGACGGAGAGCAGAAAGCCGTACTTGGAGAAGAACTCGAAAAATTTGATGCTCCGTATCTTGTAGATGACGAATATCAGCGCGAGCCCTCCCGCGCACACCCACAAGTGCTTGGTGAGCAGATCCAGGCGTGTCGTTTTATTGTCAATGGCAAGTAATGACGTGGAGCCGGAAATTGCGATCATGGAAATCATGATGAGCAACAGCACGACCATCCAGACGACCTTGTCGCCCTTGATCCTCTCGACCATATTCCATCTTTTCCCGCTGCCCGCAGTCGTTTCCTGTTCCATTATCCTTTCCTTATATTTATAACTTTCTCACCTCTTCCTTGAACTGTTCTCCTCTGTCCTCGTAGTTCTTGAACAAGTCGAAGCTTGCGCAGCAAGGCGAGAGCAACACCACATCTCCATTCTTTGCAAGACGGCTTGCCATCTGTACGGCATCGTGAGCAGACGTTACGTCATAAATCTCAGGCACAACGCCCTCGAACGACGAGTGGAACTTCCCGTTGTCCAGTCCCATGCAGATCATCGCCTTCACCTTCTCCTTTGCCAGTGGAACGAGGCTCGAATAATCGTTGCCCTTGTCCGTTCCTCCGACAATCCAGACCACCGGCTGGCTCTGACACTCAAGCGCATACCACGCCGAATCCACGTTGGTCGCCTTTGAGTCGTTTATGTAGAGCACACCGCCCACGCTCAGCACTTTTTCGAGCCTGTGTTCCACCGGTTTGAATGAAGAGAGCGCTTCTCGTATGGTGTCGTTGTCGATGTCCATCACCTTCGCTGCAATCGCTGCCGCCATCGAGTTGTAGACATTATGTTTCCCGCCGAGCGCCAGTTCACGTATGTACATATCGCACTCGCTGTCCTCGTAGCGGATGACAATCTTATCGTCCTTGACGAATGCACCCTGCTCTACCTCTGTTTTCTGAGAGAACGGCAGTTGCTTTGCCTTCACCACAATCTTGTTGAGGTGGTTCACCGTAATCTCGTCGTCCGAGCAGAAGATGAAGCAGTCCTCCGGGTTCATGTTGCGGGTGATGCGGAACTTTGCCTTCACATAGTTCTCCATCTTGTGGCCGTAGCGGTCGAGATGGTCTGGGGTTATGTTTGTGATGATGGCGATGTCCGCCTTGAAGTCATACACGTTGTCGAGCTGGAAGCTGCTGAGTTCCAGAACATAGATGTCGAAGTTTTCGGTCGCCACCTGATAGGCGTAGCTCTTGCCGATGTTGCCTCCGAGCCCGACGTTCAGTCCGGCCTGCTTCAGAAGGTAGTAGATGAGCGAGGTTGTCGTTGTCTTGCCGTTGCTTCCGGTGATGCAGATTTTGCGTGCCTTGTCGTAGCGTCCGGCGAACTCTATTTCCGAAATTATGTGTGTTCCCTGCGCCGTAAGTTTCTGAATCATAGGCGCAGTGTTCGGAATGCCGGGGCTTTTGATGACCTCGTCCGCATTGAGAATCTTATCCTCCGTATGCTGTCCGGACTCGAAAGGAATGTCCCATTTTTTCAGGATTTCGACATATTTCTCCGCGATATTTCCCCTGTCAGAAAGGAAAACGTCGAATCCCTTGACCTTCGCGAGCACTGCGGAACCCACTCCGCTCTCTCCGCCGCCTAAAACTACAATCCTTGACATAATCTGTTGTCTCCTATATTCTTATATATCTATCTTACTTTCAATATCGCGATGGTTGCAACGGCCAACATAATCCCCACAATCCAAAACCTCATCGTAATCTTCGCCTCCGGCTGCGCCTTTTGGGGCGACTGAATCAGCGCCGGGATACCCTCTTTCTGGAAATGGTGATGAAGCGGAGCCATCCTGAAAATTCGCTTTCCCGTGCCTGTGCGTTTCTTCGTATGCTTGAAGTATGCCCTCTGCATCAGCACCGACAGGCTTTCTACCAAGAAGATTCCGCAGAGCACCGGCAGCAGCAGTTCCTTACGGATGAGCACTGCTCCTACTCCTATCACACCGCCTATCATAAGGCTGCCCGTGTCGCCCATGAACACCTGCGCAGGGTAGGAATTGTACCACAGGAACGCAATGAGCGCACCTGTGAATGCTGACATGAAAACTGCAATCTCGCCGCTTCCGGGGATGTACATTATGTTGAGGTACTCAGCATTGTTGATGTTTCCTCCGAGGTAGGCGATGATCCCGAGAACGACTCCGACGATGGCCGACGAACCTCCTGCGAGACCGTCTATTCCGTCTGTCAGGTTAGTCCCATTCGAGCAGGCAACGATAACTAATGTGATCATAATCACATATATTCCCCATTTCGTGTACCATTCCCATTCACCGGTGAACGGCGTCAGCCACGCATAGTCGAACTCGTTGTTCTTGACGAACGGGATGGTGGTGGTCGTCCCGAGGTCGCTTCCGGTCATCCACACGGACAGCGCCACTCCAAGGCCGAGAATTGTTTGGAAAATCAGTTTCTTCCTTTCGCTCAAGCCTTCCTTGTTGTGCTTATAGACCTTGATGTAGTCGTCGCAGAAGCCGATGCCGGCGCACCATAGCGCGCTGAGAATCAAAGTGAGCGTGAATCTGTTGGTGAGGTCGCACCAGAGAAGGACTCCGGAGAGAAGAGCGATGATTATGATGATTCCGCCCATGGTCGGGGTGCCTTTCTTTGCCATCTGTCCCTCAAGACCCAGGTCGCGGATGGTTTCACCGATCTGCTTGCGCTGCAGCCATCCGATGATGTGCTTGCCGGCGACGATTCCCACCAGCAGGGAAGTGAAACAGGCCATCAGGGCGCGGAACGAGATGTAGTTCATCAGTCCCTGTCCCGGTATGTTGAAATCCTTCAGCGCTTCAAAAATATGGTAAATCATAATCCTTGTTCTTATATAATGTTATAACCTTCAATGAGTTGCTGCTCATGTCTCCCGTCAGGCTGTCATCTCACTGAATACCTCGTTCACTATTTCCTTCTCGTCGAAATGACGCTTTTCCGTCCCTATGATTTGGTAGGTCTCGTGACCCTTTCCCGCGAGGAGAATAACGTCTCCCTGTTCAGCGGTCATTATTGCCGTGCGTATCGCCTGCTCACGATCCTCTATGAAAAGCGATTTGCTGCGTCCGCTGAGGTCGAGGCCGGTCTTGATTTCCGCGATGATGTCGGAGGTCTTCTCCGTGCGGCTGTTGTCCGAGGTGACATAAAGCCTGTCGGCATATTTCTGTGCCACAGCTGCCATCTCCGGACGTTTTGTCCTGTCTCTGTCTCCTCCGCAGCCGAACAGGCAAATGAGCCTGCCTCCGCAATTGATGTCCTTGAGAGTCTTGAGCACATTCTCAAGCGCGTCAGGAGTGTGTGCGTAGTCTATGATGACAGTGATATCCTTCGGCCCGTGGAGGGTTTCGAGCCTTCCGGGAGCCGACTCCAGAGTGCTGAGTGCCACAAGTGCCTCCTCCGGCTTCGCTCCGAGTACAACCGCCGTGGTGTAGATTGCCAGAAGATTGTAGGCGTTGTGCTGTCCGATGAGTGGAGTCCAGCACTCGGTCCCGTCGATTTTCAGCAGCATGCCCTCGAAACTCTCCTCAAGTATGCGGCAGCTGTGGTCGGCGAGCGAGCGGCACGAGTAGCGTACAATGTGTGCCCTGCAGTTTTGAACCATCACCTCGGCATTTCTGTCGTCAATGTTGATGATTGCATAGGCCTCCTTCGAAAGGCCGTCGAAGAAAAGTTTCTTGCAGCGGAGATATTCGGCGAAAGTCTTGTGGTAGTCGAGGTGGTCGTGTGTGAGGTTCGAGAATATCCCCGCACAGAACTCCAGCCCTGCCACCCTTTCCTGTTCGAGACCGATTGAGCTTACTTCCATAAAGCAGAACTCGCATCCGCATCCGCACATTTCGTTCAAAAGGGAGTTTATCGTAATCGGGTCTGAGGTCGTGTTCGCCGTCTCGCTACGTTTCCCGGCAACATAGTTGGCTATGGTCGAGAGCAGTCCGCAGCTATAGCCGAGCGATGTGAACAGACGGTAGAGCAGCGTCACCGTTGTGGTCTTTCCGTTGGTGCCGGTGATTCCGACAAGGCGAAGACGGCGCGACGGATTGTCAAACCATGCAGACGCGATGAATCCAAGGGCGTGTCTGGTTGACTTCACTTGAACGAGAACGATGTCTCCGGAAAAGACCCCCGCTTCCGCGAGCGACTTCTCGGCGGCAGTCCTGTCGTCGTAGACGATAACTGCCGCACCTGCTCCTGCGGCCTTTCCGATGAAGTCATGCCCGTCGCAGGCGGCACCATGCACGGCAATGAACGCACACCCCGGAGTGACCTTACGCGAGTCGCTGCATATTCCGGAAACTTCCGTCCCGAGAGCGGTCTCTCTGTCAGTCGCGTGGCTTCCGAGCCGTTCAATGTCCACGACTCCGCACTCGTCCGTCAATATATCCCTTAGTATCTTCATAATATTTTTTCAATATTTATATCATTTCAGCACAATCGTCACCGTTCCGCCCCGATCGAGTTTCGCTCCGGCCGCAGGTGATTGCTCTGCGACGTGCCCGACACCACTGAACCGGCACTTGTAGCCATTGTTTTCAATCATATAGAGCGCATCGTCCAGCCCCATCCCGATGAGGTTTGGAACATGTGTACCGTTCGTCTTGTCCGTCACCATGACTTTCTTTGAACTTGTCGGCATTGCACTGCTCTCGCTTACCGTCTCCCTCCATCTCGGATCGAGTGAATAAATCTCGTCAATAACCTCACGCAATGCGTTTGCAGGACGTGTTCCTCCGTAGTAAGGGGTTATTGTCAAACCTGAGTAAACGACGACTATAGCGGAATAGATTGGGTTTTCAGCCGGGAAAAAACCTGCGAACGAACCCTGATAGCGTCTGTATCCGTCGGTTGTCACGTATGGATCTCTTTTTTGCTGTCTTTCTTTCGGGACAATCATTCTGGAAGTTCCGGTTTTTCCGGCCACGCTGCACTTCGCCTTTCTCAGAGCTGAACCGGTGCCGTTGGTGACGACGCATCTCAGCGCCCGCCTGAGCGTGTCTGCCGTGGCCTTGCTGCATATTGATTCGCTCAGAGAGACAGGTTCTGCCTTCCTTATGGTCTTCCCGTTGTCGAGGACTTCTTCAACGAGATATGGCTTCACGAGGTTGCCCCTGTTCGCAATCGCGTTGTAGAATGCAAGAGTGTGGAGCGGAGTGACCTGTACGCTGTAGCCATAGGCTATGGAACCGAGGTCGCTCGGTGTCCAGCGTTTTGAGTCCGGGTCGGGGAGAACAGTCTTTGCCATTCCGGAAATGTCGAACTTCCAGTCGGAGCCGAACCCATAGTCGTAGTACCTGCTGATAAACTCCTTCGGATTGGATTTGTAGTTGTGCAGCGCCAGGTATGTAAAGACATGGTTTGACGAAATCTCAAGCCCTTCACGGACAGAAATCGTGCTGTTTCCTGTGCGCTCCTTGTACTTGACGAGATATTCGTCACGTTTCTCAAATGGCACTGGAAGACTTTGCAATTCATTGATGTTCAAACGTGTTTCCAGTCTTGTCTTTTTGTCCTCAAGCTCCGTCATCAGTCCGACTGTCTTGAAGACTGACCCCGGATCTGTCGCCTGTGTCAGTGCGATGTTCAGAGTTTCGCCGAATTTTCCGTTCTTTCCCTTGTGGAGGTTCACCATCGCCTTGATTCCTCCTGTCTTGACATCCATTATTATCATACAGGCATCGGTGATGTTGTCGTCATCCTCGATGTGCTTTCTGACAGCCCTGTCCGCAATGTCCTGAATGTCAATATTAAGACTGAGCCTTATGTCGTGTCCGTTCTGCACGGGAATCGATGTGCTGTCAGGGTCGAGAACCCATGCTCTCTCGTCCACCATTCTTCTCCATTCGATGCCCTGCTTGCCGTGGAGCTCGTAATTGAAGCTTCCTTCAATTCCCTTTGCCGTGCTGCCCTCGTCGTTGTTCTTCACATAACCGATGGTTCTTCTGGCCAGCTCCCCATAGGGATAATCCCTTCCGTACTTCGCTGTGATGATTACGCCTCCGTCATACTGCCTTCTGTTCGCAAGCGGGAGCTTCTTTAGCTCCACCATTGTCGCGTAGTCGATGTCGTCCGCAATCTTTAGAGTTTTGCTGAGCCTCGTGTCATTGGACAGACGACGTTTTATGATTTCATTCTCGAAATATGTGGCCGAACTGCCGTCCTTCAAAACTCCCGGAAGAGCACGCGCAAACGCTCTTGCGTCTTCTCTCCACTCTTTTTCCAGTTTCACTCCCTCCACTTCTCCTGTCTTCTTGATCGTGTCGGTGAGTGTTTCGTAGTATTGCTTCCGGACACCGCAGTCGAGGTCAACACGGTAGGTCGGAATCGTGATTGCAAGCAGTCGCCCGTCGCAGTCGATGATGTTTCCTCTATGAGGCTTGAGAACGTGTTTCTGTGCCTGAAGCTTGAAGTCGTTCATTTTTAGAACCCGCGGATCCGGCTTCCAGAAGTACTGCAGGTAGACAATCCTCCCTATGGCAAAGAAGGACAATAGGGCAAAGAAGGTAGTGGCGACAAGAAGCCATCTTGCCGTCACGTTGTTCTTTCCGGTATTTTCCTTTTTACCTGTCATCTGTCTTCGTTATTTTCCTTTCAGTTCAATAGCCTGTTCTCTCAATGGCTTGAGATCCGAGCCGGCTTTTTCGAGCATATCCTCGATAGTCGTGTATCTGTAAAGGGACACCATTTCCCTATATTTACTTGAGTACACAATCTTTGCGGATTCCAGCTCCTTTATCCTCTTCTCCCTGACAATCAGAGTGCTGTCCACATGATAACTGAGCACAATGCTGATTGCGCAGACCGTGAAGGCGAATATTATATGCGGCAGATACCTGTGAACCCCGAGTTTCAGCAGAATATCTCCGCGTCCTATCGTGAGGAATGCGTTCTTGAGCCATGTCAGAAATTTCTTCATAGTCAACCTCCTCCGTCATAGCTTTTCCGCCACGCGCAGTTTTGCACTCCGGGCGCGCGTGTTCCCCGCAATCTCCTCCTCCTGTGGCAGGATAGGCTTCCTGTTCACGGCTGAAAGCGGAATGTCCGCCTTTCCGTAGATGTCTCTGTGAATCTCGCCCTCGATGTTGCCTGCCTTGATGAAATTCTTCACCATCCTGTCTTCGAGGGAGTGGTAGGTGATGACCACAAGCCGTCCTCCAGTTTTGAGGGAAGCCGCAGCACCGCTGAGCATCTTCTCAAGTGACTTCATCTCCTGATTCACTTCAATTCGCAGCGACTGATAGACTCTTGCAAGTTCTTTGTGCTCAGCAAATCTCGGAAGGCAAGGGGCTATTGCCTCGTTCAGCTGTGTGGTGGTCTCTATCGCCGAAGTCTTTCTCACGCGGACAATGAGCGAAGCCATCTTGCGGCTCTGGCCCACCTCGCCATATACTCTTAAAATCTTTTCGAGTTCAGCTTCCTCCAGGGAGTTGACCAAGTCGGCGGCAGTCACGGCAGCCTCAGTGTTCATCCTCATATCCAGCGGCGCGTCGTAGCGAAATGAAAAACCGCGCTCTGCTGTGTCAAACTGATGGGACGAAACGCCAAGGTCTGCCATAACACCGTCTATTCCGTCTTTATAGCCCTCGAAGAGCACAAAATTATGTATGAATCTGAAATTGTTTCTGATCAATTTGAAACGTCCGTCATCGGGAACATTTGCCACTGCATCCGCATCCCGGTCGAAGGCAATCAGTCTGCCTTGTGGCCCGAGAGCTTCCAAAATGCCACGCGAATGACCGCCACCTCCAAAGGTGGCGTCGGCGTATACTCCTGACTTATCGGTAATTAATGCTTCGATGCACTCCCTGAGCATTACAGGGTTATGATATTCTGACATAATGCGAAGCCTCCTATCCCAAATCGGACAGTGCCTCGGCTATGTTGAGATACTCTTCGTCTGAAATCTCGGACGCGGCGAACTTGTCCTTAGCCCAGATTTCAATCTTGTAGTCATTGCCTGAGAACACAACTTCCTTTGTTACACCTATCCTTTCAAGAAGGCTCTTGGGGATAGTAAAGCGTCCGACTTTCGCGTCAAGCTCCACCTGAGCGCAGTCACGCATATACTTTCTCCAGAACGCAGCGTGTTCCTTTTTGAGGAAATTGACCTTCTTTTTCAATTCCTCGGACTGACGCCCCCATTCCTCACAGGTGTACATCTCAAGACAATCCTCAAAGATATTCTTTTTGATGACAAACCTCTGGCTTCCTTCACCCGGCGGCAACAAGCTCTTGAAGCCGGCAGGGAACACAAGCCGTCCCTTGTCGTCTACCTTTGCTTCGTATTGACCGATGAATGACACCATATTGTTTCTAAATTATTGGAGACCTTTTCCCGAAAACCGGGGGCTTCCCATTATTCGCTACGTTCCGCAAAGATAGAAAATGTTTTCCATTTTATTCCACTTTATTCCAAAATATTCCACAAAATTTTCTAAATTTGGCCTATGTTTGACGCAGGTTAAATATATTTGATGCGTAGAGTGCCGTCAAATGCAGTTTTGAGATGGAGAAGTCATTCCCTTCAAATGAAAATGAGTATGAAACAAAAAACAAATGTAATGGGTATGAGAAAATTAGGATATATATTGGTCTTTGCGACCTCGCTAACTATGATTTTGTCCTGTGGACAGCGGAAAGGGGAGAAGGCACCGGTTTCGGCTGGCGCTGATGAAACGGAAATAGTTTGGCCTCTCGGTTTTGCGACGGACACGCTGCAGGTTGACACCCTCAAGGTCCGCGACGGACAAACCCTCTCTAAACTTTTCACCGGTCTCGGACTTTCGGACAAGGCAGCATACGACCTTGTGCAGGCTTCGGACTCGATTTTTCCGGCAAAGGCCCTGCGCAGCGGACGCGACTGCTTCGCCTACACCGCGGACACTCTCGGGCTGCGTTATCTCGTGTATGAAAAGGACCGGGTCAATTCAGTGGTTTTCAGATGCTTCCCGCCTTACGGGGCATGGAATGTCGAGAAGGAGGTGGCCGTTGAACGGAAATATTCCGATGTCACAATCAATTCCTCTCTTTGGGTGGATATGAGGGAGGCGGGTGCTTCGCCCCTTCTGATTCTCTCACTTTCGGACGTATATGCCTGGACAGTAGACTTTTTCGGACTTCAGAAGGGAGATCGTTTCAGGGTTGTCTATGACGAAAGGACTGTTGACGGCGAGGTGCTTGACATCGACACTATACGAGTGGCCCAGTTTATCCGCGACACAGACACTCTCGCCTGCTACATGTTTAATCAGGGAGACGGAGGCAACATCTATTGGAACGAGAAGGGGGAGAGTATGCGAAAGGCATTTCTAAAAGCGCCTCTGCATTTTTCAAGGATAAGTTCGGGCTTTTCTTATGCCAGAAAACACCCTGTGACGCGCCGTGTCCAACCCCATACGGGAGTGGACTACGCCGCTCCGAAAGGTACTCCTGTGATGTCAATCGGAGACGGAACTGTGCTCTCTGCAAAATATGAAGGCGCCGGCGGCAACACAGTCCGCATCCGCCACAACAGCGTTTACACCACCGCCTATCTCCACCTGAGCGGTTTCGGCAAAGGCATTCGCGCCGGCGCCCGTGTCAGCCAAGGACAAGTCATCGGCTACGTGGGCTCCACCGGCCGTTCCACCGGTCCCCACCTCGATTTCCGCGTCTGGAAAAACGGCTCGCCCATCAACCCGCTAAAAATGCAGTCCCCGCCGGCAGAACCTCTCCGCAGCGAATTCCGCCCCCAGTTCGACTCCCTAAAACTCGAACTCAACCGCCTGTTTGACACAGCTTTTTAAAAACAGTTTCTGAGATTTTTGCGAAATTACTTCAACTCTTTCAGATAGCAGATGCTGTCGGGGCCTTCGTTGAAGAGGAGGTCCATTATGGAGAGGCCTGGGATGAATCCGTGTTTTGGGGAGAAGACTTGCCAGTAGGGTCTTTCGAGGCCGAGGTCTTTCAGGATGCTGTTCGGTCGTTTGGGGTGGATGGCTTCGCGGAGGTCGGTGACTTTATCTCCCTCGATGGTAACCGCCTCCCATTCGCTTGTGAAACGGATGTCGGCCGGAATGCCTGTCTTACGCAGGAAAAACTTGAGTATCTGCGTGTTGAAGTCCAACATCAACTCCGGGCGGGAATCGAGAATGGCGAAGAGTTCGTCCTGGTAGTATTCGAAATAGGGGGAGGTGCGGTAGGCCGAGATGATGGCGCGTTCGTGTCTTGTCAGCCAGTCGGTTTTCCAGTCTATGCGCATTTGGGAAATCGGTTTTCCGAAATCCTCGTGACGCACGGGGAAGTTTAGCGTCTGCGCCCCGTCTGCGGCATAGAAACGACAGCGGTTTCGCCACGACTGCTTCACATAGTGTTCGCAGGCCTCAATGTAAACGACCGCAGGTTCAACCTCGGTCATCCCGGGATTAAACCTGCATTCATTTGCTATAGCCGCCAAATATTCAATAGGCGGAAAGTAAGCCGTTGTCAATAAAACCATCAGCAACCATTATTAATAGCCAACCAATGCCGCAGACCGCCACCTTGGAACTATGTCATCTCTGCGCCCCGCCCTTAATCCATTTCACCGGTCTTGGAAGAGTTATTAGGCCCCTTGATAATTCCACGTGTAGACTTCCGTATGAAAGTAAGGATTGTAGACTTCTCCTCGCAGTCCGGGAAACCTATTTCTATCTTGTCAAGAGCATCGCTGACATTCATCCCGGAGTTGTAGATCATGTCATACATATCCTTGATGTTGCGGATCTGGTCGGATGTGAATCCTCTCCTGCGGAGTCCAACGAGGTTCACTCCGGCGTAGGTGAGAGGGTCGCGTCCGCAGAGAACATAAGGCGGAATATCCTTGTTGATTTTGGAGCCGCCGCCAACCATAGCGTGCTTTCCGATTTTCGAGAACTGATGAGCCACAGTGCTTCCTCCAAGTATTGCCCAGTCATCGACATCAGTCTCACCTGCGATGCCCACATAACTTACGAGAATGCAGTGTTCTCCGACGGTGCAGTCGTGTGCCACGTGGCAGTAGGACATCAAGAGGGTATTGCTGCCCACTTTGGTCACTCCCTTGCCGCTGGCCTTGGTACCCCTGTTGATGGTGGCGCACTCACGAACAGTCACATTGTCACCGAGTTCCACATAGGTCACCTCTCCGTCAAACTTGAGGTCCTGAGGGATAGCTCCCACAACGGCTCCAGGGAAAATGCTGCAATTCTTTCCCATTCTGACATAATTGAAAATTGTGGCGTGGGGAAGAATCTTGCAGCCGTCACCAATCTCGACGAACTCGTCAACATAGGCATAAGGGCCGATTTCCACATTGTCACCAATCTTTGCATTCGGATGAACGCAGGCAAGAGGATGAATAGTTGTGCTCATATCTTTTTCTATTTTATTTTTTCTCTGACCATCTTGGCGACAGCCGTATTGATTGTATGCCCTGATTTATATGCCGTCACCTTGGCCTGCAGGAAGCCTCCCGTCAGACGCAGGTCTCCGATGAGGTCAAGCAGCTTGTGACGAGCGCACTCGTTGTCGAAATGCAGCGACTCGTTGAGGTAACCGTCCTTGACTTTAAGTTCCGGTTTGCCTATGTGGCTGCAGACGTTCTTGAGCTGCTCAACAGTAATCGGATGTTCCACAATCACCAGAGCATTGTCCACGTCGCCTCCCTTGATGAGATTGTTCGCAAGCAGATACTCCACTTCGTGAAAAAAGCAGAAGGTGCGGCAGGCACTGATCTCGCGGATGTAGTCCGTTCCTGCATCGAATCTTGCGCTCTGAACTCCGAGAACACGGGAGTTGAAGTCGATCGTGATGTCGTAGCTGAACGTGTCGGCAGGTTCAATCCTGAGGAATGCTCCAGTTTCCGGATTCTTGTATTCAACAGTCTCTTTAAGAGTTACATAGTGTCTTGGTGCATCCTGTTCCACCAGCCCATCAGGAGCGATTGCTTCCACATATGGCTTTGCGCTTCCGTCAAGAATAGGAACTTCGGCGCTATCGATGTCCACAAGAACATTGTCGACTCCGAGACCCGTGAGTGCCGAAAGAAGGTGCTCTATTGTCCCTACAGTGGCCTCTCCGGAGGAAATGGTCGTACTGCGTGCCGTTGATGACACATTCTCCGCGAGTGCATCGATCGTTGCGTCAGGTCCGATGTCCGTTCTTACGAAACGTATTCCCGTGTTTACTGGTGCCGGTTTCAATGTCATCGTCACCGGCCGCCCACTGTGCAGGCCCTTGCCACTGAAGGCATACTCTCTTTTAAGTGTATTTTGTTTCTTCATCTAATTCTATTTTAACAATTTCGGGGCGCAAAGGTAAGCAAAAATTTTTATTCGTTTTCTCGTGATTCCTGCCCTTGCTACAAATGCTGAATCGTCGCACCTATTTGTCACCCTTTCCGTTTCTTCTGAAGATTGCATAGCCCCTGAGGAACTCCCTATGCGGGATTGCCGGAGTTCCGAAGAGCACCTCTCCTTCCTTCTTCAGATTGCCTATGAGACCGGTCTGTGCCCCGAGAGTCGTGTGCGGAGGAACCTTCAGCCCGTTCGCGATGCCTGCCTGTCCTGCGAAGATGCAGTGCTCGCCTACCTTCGTAGAACCGGCGATTCCTACCATCGCGCTCATAACCGTGTTCTCACCGACCTCCACGTTATGTGCAATCTGGCAGAGATTGTCGATCTTTACGCCTTTATGTATGATGGTTGAACCCATTTGGGATTTGTCAACGCAGGTGTTCGCTCCGATTTCGACGTTGTCCTCGATGATGACGTTTCCTGTATGTTCGATTTTTCTGTATGTCCCGTCCTCAAGCGGTGCGAAGCCGAACCCGTCTGCCCCGATGACCGCATTGGCGTGGATAATCACATTGTTTCCGATGACCATCCCCGGATAAATCTTCACTCCCGGGTAGAGGATGCAGTTTTTTCCGACGCTCGCTCCGTCACCGATGTACACCTGTTCGTAGACCTTCGTGAAATCGCCGACCTTCGCCTTTTTTCCTATATATGCGAAATCGCCGACGTAAACCTTCCTGCCCACTTTCGATGAAAACGCAATGCGGCAATACCGTCCGCGATGACGGAAATATTTCTTCTTCTGGGCTGTGACGTATTCGAGAAGCAGGGCTACTGCCGAATATGCATCGTCGACCCTCACGAGAGTCGCGCTGACCGGCCTTTTCGGCTCGAATGTCTTATTTGCTATGATTATTGTCGCCTTGCTGGCGTAGACATATTCCTCGTATTTCGGATTTGCGTAAAAAGATATCGCTCCTGGTTTTCCGCTTTCGATTCTTGCGAATGTCGTCACCGTGGCGTCTTTGTCCCCTTCGACTTCTCCGCTCAATATTTCTGCTATCTTTCCTGCTGTCAATTCCATAAGCAGTCTTTTGTTTTAATCCTGTTTTAAAAATATTTGCAAAGGTAATACATTTTTCCTACCTTTGCCGCCGTGAGAGAGAAAGGGGACGTCGAGTTCCCTTTTTTCATGCTCCGAACTCATTAAATTGGTTGAAATGAAAATTTCAGAGATTATAGATGCAGTGGGGGACGCCATTGTTGCACGGAAATGCTTCATTGTTGAAATAAATGTTTCGAAAGACAATGATGTCGAGATTGTAATTGAGTCAGAAGATTCAAACGTTGTTCTGGACGACTGCGTGGAAATCAGCCGCAGGTTTGAGGAATGCTTCGACAGGTCGGTTGAGGACTATTCGCTGACGGTGACCTCGGCCGGGCTTGATCAGCCGTTCAAGGTGCTGAAACAATATCGGAAAGCCGTGGGAACGCAGGTGGAAGCGGCGCTTAAGGGTGGAAGAAAGTTCGTTGCTGAACTTGTCGGGGCGGACGAAGACGCTGTGACGCTGAAATATACGCTGCGCGAAGCCGTCGAGGGCAAGAAGAAAAAGGAACTCGTGGAGCATTGCGACAGCTTCGGGTATGATGAGCTGAACTATGTCCGTCCGCACATTGATTTTAAGTAATAAAATAAGTATATATATAATATGGAAAAGATTGAACTGAAGGACGCTTTTGCGGAATTTAAGAATCAGAAGAACATCGACCGCCCTACGATGATGGGTGTGCTTGAGGACGTGTTCAGAACCCAGATTGCCAAGGTCTATGGCGATGCTGACAACTTCGACGTCATCATCAACATCGACAAGGGAGACTGCGAGATTTATTGGAACAGGGAAGTCGTCGAGAATGTGGAGGATCCGAACAAGCAGATTTCGCTTGAGGAGGTGAACGCCAACGGCGACGACTACGAGATAGGCGAGACCTTCGCGAAGAAAATCGAGATGAAGGACTTCGGCCGCAGGGGTATCCTCAATATCAGGCAGAATCTTCAGGGCCGAATCATGGACCTCGAGAAGGCCAATCTTTATAATAAATATAAGGATATGGTCGGACAGCTCTTCTCCGGAGAGGTGCATCAGACATGGGCTAAGGAGGTTATTCTTCTTGACGACGAGGGCAATGAATTGAAACTTCCGAAGATGGAGCAGATTCCTGGCGAGCACTTCAAGAAGGGTGACTCCGTGAAGGCCATCATCAAGTCCGTGGAGATGAGGAACACGACTCCGATTATCACGCTTTCGCGCGTTTCCGACGAGTTCCTTGCGAAACTCTTCGAGGCTGAGGTACCGGAGATTTACGATGGTCTCATCACCATCAAGAAGGTCGTGCGTGTCCCTGGGCAGAGGGCGAAAGTTGCCGTAGAGTCGTATGACGACAGGATTGACCCGATCGGAGCATGCATCGGCGTGAAAGGCTCCCGCATCATCGGAATCGTCCGCGAGCTCCGCAACGAGAATATCGATGTCATCCAGTGGACTTCCAACACCCAGCTTCTCATCACCCGTGCGCTTGCTCCTGCAAAGATTTCTTCAATCGTCAACGGAGAGGACGGGAAAATCAAGGTCTATATGCTTCCAGAGGAGGTTACAAAGGGTATCGGTCGCGGTGGCGTGAACATCCGTCTTGCCGGAATGCTTGTGGGTAAGGAGATTGAGGTCTGGAGAGAGACTCCGAAGGTGGATCTTGAGGAAGACGAGGAAGAGGATGTTCTTCTGGACGAATTCGACAACGAGATTGATCAGTGGATCATCGACAAACTCAAGTCAATTGGTTGCGACACCGCCAAGAGTGTGCTTGCCATCGAGCCGGAAGACCTTGCGAAGAGGGCGGATCTTGATGACGAGACCGTGGAGGACGTTCGCCGCATCCTGAGCGCCGAGTTCGAATAGGTCTGCGGCTGTCTGCCCGGCGGATGTCCGGGCTTGTCCGCGGCAGGACACAAGTGAATGGAAGGAATAAACTATAAGGGGATTATATGGCAGAAATCAGATTAAGTAAAATTGCAAGACAGTTCAATATCGGGCTGGGAACGCTCATCGATTTCCTGAACGGGAAGGGAGCAAACATCACTTCAAGCGATCCGAATGCCAAGATTTCGGATGAGTTCATGCCGGCTGTGGAGGCCAAGTTCGGAGGAGACCTCGCTGCAAAGCAGGATTCCGAGAAGGTTGCCACCAAGCTCAAGGAAATGATTGACGTTTCCAAGAAGAAGCCTTCTTCCGAAGAGGACGAGGCGGAGAAAGAGGTTATCATCAAGACAACGTCCATCGCGGCGACTCAGGAAAAGCCTGCGGTCGCGCAAAAGCCTGTTGAGGCGCCTGTCCTCGAGAAACAGCCGGAACCGGTTGTGGAGGAAACTCCGGCACCCGTGGCAGTCGCACCTGTGGAGGCTCCTGCCGAGAAGGTTGTGGAGACTCCGGTTGTCGCATCTGCTCTGGTGGAAGAAGAGATTGCGCCTTCAGCTCCGGAAAAGCCGGCTGAGGAAGAGTCGCAGAAGCCTGAGCGGGAAAGCTTCGGACCGAAGATTATAGACAAGATTGACCTTGACAGCATAGGAAAGAAGAAGCCGGTTGTTGAGGAAAAGCCTGCGGAGCCGGAAGCACCGGAGACACAGGAAACGGTCGCAGAATCCCCGGCGGCCGAGCCTGTCAAACCGGTTGAGGAACAGCCTGTCAGGAAGGAACCTCGCGAGGCTGTGATTGAGGTCGAGAAACTTGCCGGGCCGAAGGTTATGGGCAAGGTAGATCTGAGCAAGTTCGAGACTCCGAAAAAGAAGGGCAAGAGAGAAAGAATCAAACCGGGACAGAGCCAGAAGGTCGACGTCACCAAGATAAACGCTTCCAATAATCAGTCGAAGGGCGGAAACGGCGGCGGAAAGAACGGCGGCGGGTTCGGCAAGGACGGTAAACGGAATGACAGCAACGGCGGCGGAAAGGGCCGCAACCGCGGAAAGGACAGGTTCCGGCCGGCTATGACCGAGGCCGAGACCGAGGAGATGCAGAAGGAAATCCAAAAGCAGATCAAAGAGACCTACGCCCGCATGAACGAGGGTAAGGGCAAGAACAATTTCGGCGCAAAACACAGAAAGGAGAAGAGGGAGGCCGCCGCTGACAGGCTCCAGGAGGAGATTCAACAGCAGGAACTCGACAAGAAGGTCCTGAAAGTCACGGAGTTCGTGACGGTAAACGACCTCGCGACCCTTATGAACAACACTCCTGTCACCAAGGTCATCGCGGCATGTATGAGCCTCGGTCTCATGGTGTCAATCAATCAGCGCCTCGATGCGGAAACCCTCGTGCTCGTCGCAGAAGAGTTCGGCTATGAGGTCGAGTTCGTGACCGCCAACCTTACGGAGGAAATCAATTCCGAGGAGGAGACCGACAAGCCGGAGGATCTCGTGCCGAGACCTCCTGTGATTACGGTCATGGGACACGTCGACCACGGAAAGACATCCCTGCTCGACTACATCAGAAAGGCTAACGTGATTGCCGGCGAGGCCGGAGGAATCACCCAGCACATCGGCGCCTACAACGTGAAGCTCCCGAGCGGCCGCAGGATTACATTCCTCGACACCCCGGGACATGAGGCCTTCACGGCTATGCGTGCCCGAGGTGCGAAGATGACCGACCTTGCCATCATCATCATTGCTGCCGACGATGCGATAATGCCGCAGACTGTCGAGGCTATCAGCCACGCTCAGGCGGCCGGCGTTCCGATGGTGTTTGCAATCAACAAGATAGACAAGCCGGGAGCCAATCCGGACAAGATTCGTGAGCAGCTCTCGAACATGAACATACTCGTCGAGGACTGGGGTGGAAAGTACCAGTGCCAGGAAATCTCGGCGAAGAAGGGAATCAATGTGGACCTGCTTCTCGACAAGGTGCTCCTCGAGGCCGATATGCTTGACCTCAAGGCTAATCCTAACCGCAGGGCTACCGGTGCCGTCATCGAGTCTTCTCTCGACAAGGGCCGCGGCTATCTTGCCACCGTACTCGTCCAGAACGGCACGATGCGCGTCGGTGACGTGATGCTTTCCGGCTGCTACACGGGTCGTGTGAAGGCTATGTTCAACGAGCGCGGTCAGAAAGTTGACGAGGCCGGACCTTCCACTCCTGTTTCAGTCCTCGGACTCAACGGAGCTCCGACTGCTGGTGAAACCTTCAACATTATGGCCGACGAGCGCGAGGCTAAGGAAATAGCCAACAAGCGCGAGCAGCTCATCCGCATTCAGGGCATCAAGACCCAGAAGCACATGACTCTCGAGGAAATAGGACGCCGTATTGCCATCGGCAACTTCAAGGAACTCAATGTCATCGTCAAGGGTGATGTGGACGGCTCTGTGGAGGCGTTGTCCGACTCGCTCATCAAACTCTCAACCGAGGAGGTGCGCGTGAATGTGATTCACAAGGCTGTCGGTGCCATTTCCGAATCAGATGTGCTCCTTGCTGCGGCTTCAGACGCCGTCATTATAGGCTTCCAGGTTCGTCCTTCGACCGGTGCGCGTAAGCTTGCCGAGAAGGAGGAAATCGAAATCCGTCTCTACTCTGTCATCTACGACGCTATCAACGAGGTCAAGGATGGTATCGAGGGCATGCTTGCTCCGGAGGAGAAGGAAGAGATTACAGCCACGGCCGAAGTGCTTGAGACATTCAAGATTTCAAAGGTCGGAACCATCGCCGGCGCGATTGTCCGCGAGGGCAAGCTCCAGCGCACTTCCAAGATTCGTGTCATCCGTGACGGCATCGTTGTCTACACCGGAGAACTCGGCTCCCTCAAGAGGTTCAAGGACGATGTCAAGGAGGTTGTTTCCGGCCAGGACTGCGGTCTGAACATCTTGAACTACAACGATATCAAGGTTGGGGATATAGTTGAGGCCTATCAGGTCGTCGAAGTAAAGCGTACATTGTGACAGAAGTTCTGATATCATTGCTCCTGCTTGTTGTCCCGCTGCATAGTCAGGCAGGGACGGCAGGCAGGAGTTTTCCTTCATTGGCGGATTTGGACGCGGTCGTACAGAACTCTGAGGCGTATGATTTGCCGAGGCTGCATCGAATAGATTCATGTCGTGCCCTGCTTGACAGGTCTGGAATTTCCGACAGGGAGCGTTTCTTTCTGATGGAAGAAATGCGGACTTTGTACGACAAGTATAGAACGGATTCGGCAATTGTGTATGCCAGTAAAGCCCTTTCCATCGCGGAAAAGATAGGAGAACGCAGCCTGATTGACCGGTCGCTTGTCGGACTGGCCAAGGAATTCGGTACTTCCGGGCTGTACGATGAGTCTCTTGCCCTGCTTGACAGGATTGATCGCAGGGCAATGGACGAGGACTCTCTTGCTGACATGTTCTATCTCTATTATTTCGACTACGAGTCATTGGCCAACCAGTGCCTTGAACCGGAAATGGCGAAACATTTCAGAAGGCTTTCCTGCATGTGCCGCGATTCCATACTGCTCTATCGTCCGGGATATACGGTTTTTCAGTGCGACAGGCTTCTTGCGGAAGGAAATTATAAAGCGGCCCTTGAACTTGTCCTGCCGGTCTGTGAGTCGCTGTCGCCGAGCGATCCGGCGATGGGTTCCGTCGCCCTCTCGGTGTATGACATCTATTCAGCGCTCGGAATGAAGGATAAGGGGATGGACTATCTTGTGCTGTCCGCGATGTCCGACCTGCTCAATTCCAAGAAGGAGTATATAGCTTTGCAGGAACTTGCGCTCCTGCTCTATGACGAAGGAGATCTCGCGAGGGCGCAGGCCTATCTGACTCGCTCGCTCAATGACGCCGTCTTCTGTAAGGCAAGGCTCAAGGTTGACAACATTGCTCCGCTTCTGTCCCTGGTCAACGAGTCCTATATCAAAGCCAAAAGGAGAGACTCCGTGATTGTGATATCTTGTCTTATTGCGCTCTTCCCGTTTGTCATATTGCTGCTCGTGCTCGTCATGTTTCTGAAACGGCAGAGACGGCTGCTCCAGAAAGCCCGTGAAGAACAGGAAAAGACGATGGCTCTCGTTCGCGAGGCCAGTAACATTAAGAACAAGTATGTGACTCAGATGATGCTCGAATGCGTCACGAGAATCGAGCGCCTGGATGACTACCGCCTGTCCTTGAACAGGATGGCGCTGCGCGGTGAAACAGCGGCCCTAAATGAAGCACTCAAGTCAAATGCCGTCGTTGAGCATGAGTGGACTTCCTTTTACAGCGTGTTTGACAAAACTTTTCTCTCCATCTTTCCGACGTTCGTCCATGATTTCAACGAACTTCTCACTCCCGGAGCAAAGGTCACTCCGGCTTCCTCCCAGATGCTGACGCCCGAACTCCGGATTTATGCACTGGTCCGGCTCGGAATAGACTCTTCAGAACGCATATCATCGCTTCTCGGCTACTCCCGTTCTACAATCTACGCCTACCGCTCGCGCACTCGTCTGAAGGCTCTTGTCCCGGAGCATTTTGAGGAAAATATCATGAAAATAGCCTCAATTTGACTTGAACAGAATTTATATTTTCTGTGCCGCGTTATTTTGTTATTCCTTTGATAATCAAATTTATAATCCAATAAAAGATTTATATTTGTATTATTACGTCTTGTTTTTGCGTTTATATGGTTTTAACTTTCGCTTAAATTGATAACCATATAAAAAAGAATAATGAAGCATTTTCTTAGACTATCCACATTGTTCATTGCAAGTTCAATAATCGCGTTGTCCGCGTCATTGCCGGCGTACGCTTCACGACATGACGGGCATTCGAAAGCCGCGCGTGGAGTAATCGCGAGAACTCTTGGCCATTATCCGAAAAATCTTGTCATAGAGGTTACCGGTCCTGTTTCCGAAGGGGAATATTTCTCAACGGAGGCAAAGAACGGCAAACTGATTGTGAAGGGCAGTTCCGTCACCGCGGCATGCCGGGGATTCTATGACTATGTGACCTCAGGCCATTACGGAATGTTCACATGGACAATCAATAACATACAGCTTCCCAAAGCTTTTCCCGACACTCCGCTGAAGATTGTCACGACCCCGTTTGAACATAGGCAGTATATGAATGTCTGCACTTTCGGCTACACCATGCCATATTGGGGCTGGGAGCAGTGGGAGAGGGAACTCGACTGGATGGCGCTGCACGGCATCGATATGCCGCTCTCTCCGATTGGAAGCGAGGCCATTTTTGCCCGTGTATGGAGAAGTCTCGGGCTTACAGAGGAGGAAATAGGAGATTTTATGGCCGGCGCTGCGCATCTTCCGTGGTTCCGTATGGGAAATATGTCCGGAATTGACGGACACCCTTCACAAGAGTGGTATGACAAGACGATAGCTCTCGAACACAAGATAATAGACAGGATGAACGAGCTCGGAATGTCGCCGGTGTACAATGCTTTCGCCGGATTTGTGCCTAAGGGCCTCAAGAGGGTGTTTCCGGATGCTGAACTTGTCGAGACAGGATGGGCTGACGGTCCTGACTATTTCTCCAGCTTCATATTCCCGGAAACTGAACTCTATCAGCGTATTGCGAAGGAATATATTAAGGAATGGGAGAAAGAATTCGGGAAGGGCAGATACTATCTTGCCGACAGTTTCAATGAAATGAAGGTGCCGTTTGCGGAAAGAGGCACGCAGGAACGTTTCGACCAGATTGCCTCGTATGGACAGGCTCTCTACAATTCCATCTCGTCCGCCAATCCCGATGCAATCTGGGTGCTTCAGGGCTGGATGTTCGGCTACCAGAGGCATATCTGGGATCCGGAGAGCATACGCGCACTTTTCTCAAAGGTTCCGGATGACAGGATGCTCCTTCTTGACCTGAGCGTCGATTTCAACTACGGAATCTGGGAGAATGAATACACCTGGAACTACGCGAAAGGGATATACGGCAAAAAATGGATTTACAGCACCGTGCCGAACTTCGGAGGTCGAACTTGCCCTGTCGGGGACCTTGACTTCTATCTCAATGGGCATCTCAACGCCCTCACCTCTCCGAACAAGGGTAATCTCATAGGTCTCGGAACCGCTCCGGAGGGCGTGGAGAACAATGAGGTGGTCTATGAAATCATCGCGGACGCGGCATGGAGCACATCTCACAAGGACATCCGTGAATGGCTTCGCAACTACACCGTCAACCGCTACGGCGCCTGCCCTGACGCCATAATGGAGTTTTGGGACAAGATGCTTGCAAGCGACTACGGGTTCTGCTCAAGCCGGGCGCAGTACCGCGTGCAGGAAAAGCCGTTCGACGGTCTCGGCGGCCGCTATTCCGTATCCAAGACTCATTTCGAGGCGCTTGAGGCTTTTGTCGCAGCATCCGATGAACTCGGAAATGACAGTGCCTATCTCACCGACCTCGCCCTTTGGGCAGGAATCTATGCCTTCGGAAAGGCGGACGTGCTCGCGCAGCAGATTCATCGGGCATATCTTGTTGGCGACAAGGATACGGCATCTTCGCTCGAGGCACGTTTCGTTGACCTCATGTATCGTGCGGACAGGCTTCTTGACCTCAATCCTGTGACACGTCTTGAAAGATGGGTCGGTTTTGCCCGCGAGTGGGGAAAGGATTCCGTGGAAAGCGACAAATATGAGACAAATGCCAAGAGACTTGTGACCACTTGGGGACGCGGTCGCCGGGCCGATGGGCTGGACGATTATTCGTGCAGAATGTGGTCCGGACTCATCAGGGACTACTACTTGCCGAGATGGCAGCATTGGTTCGACTCCTGCAAGGAGGGAAAACCGTTCGATTTCGACGCATGGGAGTACAAGTGGGCGGAAGAGAGCCACGGCGTTTCCGATTTCACTCACTGCACGGATCCTGTTGCCGAGGCCAGGGCTCTTGTCGCCGCTGCTCATGACATCGAGACCAATCCGGACGAGCTTCCGGGATGGACGTCTTTCGACATGACAGACGGCAGCACCAGAGTCATAAGGATGATAGCACCGGAGGATTATCCTCTTTTGAAGGGACTTCGTTTCACCTGGAGAAGGGGAGAGGACCCGGTGAAACTCAAACTTGTCCAAATCAATGCGGCCGGCTGGGTCCGCTTCAAAAAGGATGACATCGGAATTGAAATCAGCCGGGAGAATCCTGTGGTGGAGATTCCGGTCGACCTCAAAGTCAAGAATGGTGAGACCTTCCAGTTCAACTATCTTCATATAGTCCTGGATGAAACCAAGAAAATGACTGATTCCCAAGTGACTATTGAATATGTGAAATAGAAATCTCGAAAACTCATCTCATAATAACTGAAACTGATAATTCTAATTGATACTGAAAATGAAACAGCGTGTGTTTTCTGCACTTGTTCTGGCGGCAATCTTCTTTGCCGCCGGCGCGTGCACCAAAGTTCAGGATGCATCAATCCTTCAGCTGAAGAGCATTTCAGCGACCTCATTCTCCTCTGAGGGCGGACTCGGTTCGGCCGAAATTGAGGCGAATGTTCCTTTTGCTGCGGAATCGTCCGCTCCCGAATGGCTCAGGGTTTCGACAGCCAAATCATCGGTGCTTTTCAATGTCTTTTCCTACACCGGAGACAGCGAGAGGACAGCAGTTGTGACCGTCAGGGCAGAGGGCGTTGAGGCAGTAAGTTTCACTGTCACCCAGTCCGCTTTCCACGGAATAATCGTCAGCGAGACTAATCTTTCGTTTTCTGACAGTGAGAAACAGTTGCAATCGCTCGTAAAATGCACCTCTGATTATGAAGTGACGATTTCGGAAAATCCTGAGAACATCTTCAGTTTCACAAAAAGCGAAAGCGGAGTGACATTCGCGGTAAGCCGTGCTCAGAGCCGCAAGGCTTTCAGCGGACGCGCCTGCATAACTCCTGCAGACGGCAGCATCGAGCCCGTTCACATTAATCTCTCGCTCCCGAAAAAAAGTGACTGGTACTACCTTCTCGGCACCTGGAAGGTCACTCGCAACACCGACGCCGGTGCAGACAAGAGTGACTTTGTCTTCGCTTCCCAAACACCGCTTGAGACCTTTGCTGTTTCTCTGCAGAAGGGAGAACTTGCTTCCAGGCCTTTCTCAGCAAGCTTTGCGGACGGTAAAGTTCGTATTGGCATTCAGGGATTCAATGTTGACGCGGATGCAAACAAATACTACAGCATCCACTTCAACGGCCCATCAAAGAGCAATCCTTCCGGCTGGTACATCTTCTTCACTCCGGGCAGTTGTGCTTGGGAGGCCGAACCTGTATTTGACGAGTCTTCGCACACAATTACCCTCGCCTTCCAGAAGCTGACTCTCGACGGAAACAGTGTCCCGACATCATTCAACATCTGGTGGAGCAAGGACAGATATTTCGCATTCACTCAGAAAATCGTTTCCTACGAGGAACTCGTTCTCACGAAGGAATACACAGAATAGGAGAAGTTTATGAAAAGAATTATAACGTCGGTCCTGCTTCTGACATTCTGTGCCTTGTCTGCAATGGCACAGAGCCTGACTGTCAGCGGAACCGTGAAAGATGCCGGCGGTGAACCGCTTGTCGGAGTGGTCGTCGCCGAGCTCGGAAGCCAGAACATGGCAGTGACGGACATAGACGGAAACTACGTCTTGTCAAAAGTCGCTCCGGGAGCGAAACTCGAAGCTTCCTGCCTGGGCTACACCAGCCTCAGACTCCCTGCCGCAGAACACCTCGACTTTATCCTTACGGAAAGCACCGAACTCATTTCCGAGGCTGTCGTGACCGGTATGACAACTACCGACAAACGACTTTTCACCGGAGCCACCGACCAACTTTCCGCAGTGGATGTGAATATCAGCGGCTTGGGCGAAATCAGCCGTTCCCTTGAAGGAAAATCCGCAGGAGTTTCAGTTCAGAACGTTTCAGGAACATTCGGGACCGCTCCGAAAATCCGTGTGCGTGGTGCGACCTCAATCTTCGGCGATTCCAAACCTCTTTGGGTTGTGGACGGTGTGATTATGGAAGACGTAATCAATGTCGACGCCAACTCTCTTTCTTCCGGAGACGCGACCACCCTCATCAGCTCCGCCATTGCAGGATTGAACTCAGACGACATCGAAAGCTTCCAAATCCTCAAAGACGGTTCTGCAACTTCCATCTACGGTGCAAGGGCAATGGCAGGAGTCATCGTCGTCACCACCAAAAAGGGCAGTCCTGGAGTCACAAGGGTGAACTACAACGGAGAGTACACGATGAGACTCGTTCCTTCATATTCGGAATTCAATATAATGAACTCCCAGGAGCAGATGTCCGTCTATGAGGAAATGTACCAGAAGGGCTGGCTCAACTTCACCAGCAGCGTCTACAGTTCTTCTGCCGGTGTCTACCGCAAGATGGCCCAGCTTATGAACACTTACGACCCTGCCACAGGCAAGTATATGATTGAGAACACCGAAGAGGGACGAAAAGCCTATCTTCGTGAGGCTGAAATGCGCAACACGGACTGGTTCAGGGAACTCTTCCGTCCGAGCGTGCAGCACAGCCACTCTGTCAGCATCACTTCCGGTTCGGAAAAGGGCAGCTATTACGCATCCCTCGGAGCGCTTGTGGACCCGGGCTGGACGGTCCAGAGCAAAGTCAACCGCTACACGGCCCTGTTCAATACATCCCAGAAGATATTTAAGGATTATGTCACTCTCAACATCATCGGCAATGCATCCTACCGTCAGCAGAGAGCCCCCGGTTCTCTTTCTTCCGACGTCAATGCGGCCACAGGCTCGGTGAAGAGGGATTTTGACATAAACCCATACTCTTATGCTCTGCGGACATCGCGCACTCTCGACCCTAATGAGTTCTATACGAGCAATTATGCTCCGTTCAACATCAAGCACGAACTCGCAAACAACTACATAGACCTCTCGGTTCTTGACACGAAATTCCAGGCAGAACTCAAGGCTCGCCCTTGCAAGGGGCTTGAACTCTCTGCTCTCGGTTCGGTGCGCTACCAGCTTTCCAACACTGAGCACAACATCAAGGACAGTTCCAATCAGGCGGAGGCCTACCGTGCGGCGATGACCAAGATGATTCAGAACGCCAACCCTTTCCTCTACAAAGACCCGGACAAGCCGACTTCCGACAAATACACGGTTCTTCCGCAGGGAGGTATACTCAGAAAGAACTCCTACTCGGCATTGAGTCTGGATTTCCGTGCTTCGGCGACATACAACACCATCATCGCCGACAAACACGTCATCAATGCCTTTGCCGCTGCGGAAGTCAATTCTCTCGACAGACATTCGACTTCTTTCCAGGGTTGGGGACTTCAGTATGACGCCGGCGAGACTCCGTTCTATGTTCTCGACCTTTTCAAGAAACAGTTGGAGCAGAACAGCTACTACTACAGTCTGAACAACACCCACGAACGCAATGTGGCTTTCGCGACGACGGCATCATACTCTTATGACTACCGCTACACCCTCAACGGCACTTTCCGCTACGAGGGGTCGAACCGTCTGGGACGCGCCCGTTCTTCCCGCTGGCTTCCTACTTGGAATGTGGCAGGAAAATGGTCTGTGGACAGGGAGGAGTTTTTCGAGAAACTTTCTCCGGCCCTTTCAAGCCTGAACTTCCGCGTTTCCTACTCCCTCACTGCCGACAGAGGACCTGCGTGGGTGAATAACTCGACGGCAATCTTCTATCCGTCAACACCTTGGCGTGGAACGACCTCGATAATGGAGCCGTCCCTCTACCAGTCTTCAATCGAAAACTCCGAACTCACTTATGAGAAAAAGCACGAGTTCAACGCCGGAGCCGACATCGGTTTCGTGGACGACCGCATTCTCATATCTTTCGACGCCTATAGGCGAAACAATTTCGACCTCATCGGAAACGTAGTCACTCAGGGACTCGGCGGTGTTTCGAACAAGATGGGTAATGTCGCTTCAATGAAATCGTCCGGAGTCGAACTCTCCCTTGCGACAAGAAACATCGAAACCAAGAATTTCAGCTGGACGACAAGTTTCATATTCTCGCATATGAAAAACATCGTCACCGACCTCAAGACCTACCAGACCGTAATCAGCTACCTCACAGGTTCCGGTTACTCAATGGAAGGTATGCCGAGGGGTTCGATGTTCTCCCTCAGGTTTATGGGACTTGACGAAATGGGTATCCCGACCTTCCTCGACAAAGACGGAAACATCACCTCCACAGGCATCGCCTTCCAGGAGATGAGCAATTTCAGCAACCTCAAATACGAAGGCCCGACCGACCCGACGATGACCGGAAGTTTTGGCAATATATTCAAATTCAAGGGCTTCACTCTCAACGTCTTTATGACATATTCATTCGGAAACGTCGTCCGTCTCGACCCGATATTCTCCAATAGCTATTCGGACCTTACGGCGATGCCACGGGAATTTATGGACCGTTTCATCAGTCCGGGAGACGAAAAAATCACCAATGTTCCGGTGATTGCAAGTTCCCGTCAGAACAACAGCATAAAGAATCTGAATATGGCATACAATGCCTACAACTACTCAGATCAGAGAGTTGCAAAGGGTGATTTCATCCGTCTGAAAGAAGTTTCTCTCGGCTACGAACTGCCAAAGGCTGCGGTTGAGAAAATCAGACTCAAGTCCCTGTCCTTCAAACTTCAGGGTACGAACCTCTGTCTTCTGTATGCGGACAAGAAACTCGAAGGCCAGGACCCTGAATTCCTGAATGCCGGCGGTGTGGCTGTGCCTATGCCGAAACAGTTCACTCTCACCTGCAAGATTGGCTTCTAAAGACGAATTGATTATGAAAAGAACAGCAATTATACTCATCTCCATCGTCCTGCTTTCGGCTCTGCCTTCCTGCAACAAATTTCTGGATACGCTGCCGGACAACAGAACCGAACTGAATACAAAGGAGAAAATACAAAAACTGCTTGTTTCGGCCTATTCCACAAGGACTTACGTCCGCTTTTTCGAATACGCCTCCGACAATGTGGAACTGTTCAACCATTCGAACAACAACACGAACACTCTGATTGAACAGAACTATGCATGGGAGCCGATTACCGAGGCAAGCAACGAGAGCAATGTCAACACCTGGCAGGGCTACTACCAAATGATTGCCACCGCAAATGCTGCGCTTGAGGCAATCGAGAAGATGGGAACCCCCGACGAGGTCCTTCCCTACAAGGGCGAGGCTTTGCTTTGCAGGGCTTACGCACATCTTTGTTTGACAATGATTTACTGCCTTCCATATCATCCCGAGTATGCTTCGGAATATTTGGGCGTGACATATATGGACAAACCCGAGACCACTCTGAATCCGCGCTACACCCGTGGCACTCTTCAGGAGGACTACGAGAAAATCGGCCGGGATATCGAGGCTGCGCTTCCGCTTATTGACGACGAGGCTTACAGCGTTCCGAAATACCACTTCAACAAGAAGGCGGCCTACGCTCTTGCAACCCGATTCTACATCTACAGCAACCAGTGGCAGAAGGCTGTTGACGCTGCATCCCAGGTGCTGGGCTCAAATCCTTCAGATATGCTCCGTGACTGGTCTGCAGCAAGCAAGCTTTCCTGGGACTACAGCGCCAGAGCCCTTGACTATGTGGACCCGGGCAACAAGTTCAACCTCCTTCTGATGACCCTCTATTCTGAAAACGGAAGTCTTTTCAATGCCTGGTCCGGCTCCGGCTCGCGTTACAGTCACACCAACAGGATTGCCAAAATGGAAACTCTCCGTGCCAAGCGTCCTATGGGCGGGCCTTACGACACTGCGAAGAAAGACAGTTATCAGGAAGTCTATCAGATGATTCCGTTCATCTGGAACGACCTGAAGACCAACAATGTCTATTTCCCGAAATGGCCGGGACAATGGGAGACTGTGGATGCCGTCGCAGGAACGGGATATGTCCGTTCCACTATGGTCGCTTTCAGTGCCAATGAGGTGCTGCTCAACAGGGCCGAGGCCTACATCCAACTTAAAGAATATGACAAGGCCGCAGCAGACCTGGATGCCTGGAGTTGTTCGGTTTTCCGTGTCGGCAATGCCGGAATCAAGCATCTGAGCAAAGACCTGATAGAGACAGTTTACGGCGACCCGTCTTCCGATCTCTACATTCCGGAGTACACCCGCGAAACCCCGACTTCACGCAAAGCGATTCATCCGCACGGTTTCACAGTGGAGCCCGGAACTCAGGAATATTTCACCCAATGCCTTCTTTTCTGCAAGAGAGTGGATTCTCTGGAGGAAGGTTTGAGATGGATGGACCTCAAGCGTTACGGTATCACCATCGACCGTTTCGACGACAGTGACTATGACGACGTCACCACCAGCGGCTACAAGGCGACTGTCACCCTCCCTTACAATGACCTCCGCAGGGCATTCCAGATTCCGCAGGAGTCCATTAAGGCGGGACTTGAGCCGAATCCGCGCAATAACGCCGAGTCTCCGTCACATCCTTTTGTAAATTATTGATTTTGTGGAGGAAATGATTATGAGAAAATATATTTTAATTCTCCCTCTGTTGCTCTCCTTTGCATTTGTGTCCTGTCAGAAAGACGAAATAAGCGGAGAAAGCATATTCAAAGACACAGAGTCGCGTTATACTGAGTTTGACGACTGGCTTCACCGTCATTATGTCGAGCCGTACAACATCCGTTTCGAATATCGTATGCCCGATCGCGAGACGAGTTTCGGCTATTGGGTGTCGCCGCCTAACATCAAGGAATCTATAATGATTGCCAAACTCATCAAGTTCACCACAGTCGACGCTATGGTGGAAATGATGTCAAATGACAACGAAAACGAAGACCCGACCCTTTTTGTGAAGAAATACTTTCCTAAAGTGGTCTTTATGGTGGGCAGTTTTGAAATCAGCAGTGGCGGAACCGTGGCACTCGCATCTGCGGAAAACGGTCTGCAAATCAACATACTCGGAGTCAATTTCTTTGAATATCACAAAGATGCGGAGCGTATCGCCGGAACAATGCTTCATGAGTTCACTCACATTCTGGACGGAATATATGCTTCTCCTGCGGAATTCAAGGATGTGACACCGAGCGATTATGTCGGTGACCGTTACACCTCCCTCACCGAAGACCCGCTCAAAAAGGGATATGTGAGCAACTATGCCCGTTCATCCTTTGCCGAGGATGTGGCTGAAACGGGAGGACGGCTCATCAACCTTACCGAGGCGGAATGGGAACAGTTGTACGCGCGTGCCGGAGCGGACGGCGGGGCAAAACTCCGCAGGAAACACGACATTCTCAAGAAATGGCTCAAGGACTCCTATGGAGTGGACAGCGACAGATGGAGCGAAATCTACCACAGGAGGGTCAGCCAGCTCGACAGCCTCGACTGGGAATCACTTGACGACTAAAAACGGATGGATATGAGAAAGAAACTCTATATGCTCGCAATTCTTGTGGCCTTGGGTTGCACTGCCTGCCACAAAAGCACGCGAATCTTCGACATTTCCGCTTCCCAAAGAACCGAGGAAGCATTGGAAAACTATCGTTCCGCTCTTGTCGGAAGAGGCACCTGGGTGATGGAATTTTTCCCGGACGAGCAGCTTCGCTATGGCGGCTGGGTGTATGTGATGGAATTCCGTCCGGACGGCATTGTGAAAGTCTGGTTTGAGGGCGACAAATTCGTCCCGCAGAGTAATCCCGTGACCGAATCGGAATATGTCGTAGAACTCGGAACAGGCCCTATGCTGAAATTCCGCACGAACAACGACTACATCCACTTCTTCTCCTTCCCGGGCGGCGCGAACGGCGGCGGCTATCAGGGATGGGGCGGAGACTACGAATTTACCCTTATGTCCCTGTCGGACAATTATGACGAAATCATACTCAAAGGCTTGCGCTCATTCAACAGGTCTCGTATGTTCCCACTTCCGGGCGGAGTCACTCCTGAGGAATACATCGCCTCTGTCAAGGCTTCCGACCTCGCGGTGACAAGGACTTCTTTCGACCTCTGCGTCAATGGTCAGGTGATTGGTACTGCAACGAGAGAGTCCGCTCCTGCGCTCGACAATTTCAACAAATTCTACAAGAGCAAGGTATGGACCCTCAGTTATATGAAGCCCGTTCAGAAAATCGACGAAAACGGTAATGCCGTGGTGGATGAATCGGGGGCTCCGGTCTACGAAAATGTGGCTGTGAACGACCGTGTCTGCGCCATTAACCTCCCCGGCGGAGTGATGAAACTCTACGAACCTTACGTTTTCCAGGGCAACATCATCGAAGGTCTTGACGGCCAGGTGGTGAGCGAGTTCAAATGGGAACACGGCGTGTTCTCCTCGCTGGACTACTATTCCGGCACAGACTCCTTCTACCAGATTGTCCTTCAGTAACTTCCGGAAAACAGTTTCCTCTTGACAAAAACAAATGCTAATAGAGAATGAAAAAAATATTTTATACATTTCTTCTGGTTTCCCTCACTCTTGCCTCCTGCCAAAAAGAGCAGATTAAGGCAGAACAGGTGACGGCATCCGATTATCTGACTTTCAAAGTCACCGCTGTTTCTCCTTCTGTGGAAACGCCCATCAAGTGGCAGGCAGAGTCTGACCGCATCGGAGTCTTTGCATCATCCGCAACTTCGGGAGAAGTCCTCATTGACAACGCCTACTATTCGGCTTTTTCGTCAACCGCCAGTTCGCTCTTCGCTCCGCTTAGGGATGATTCCAGGCTCAACTGGGAGAAGGCCGGGGCACTGGATGTTCAAATCTACTATCCCTACAGAAAATCCTACACATCTTCTTCCTCACTTCCGCTTTCTGTCCCTGCAAATCAGACAGTTGAGATTGAAGGTACAGGGGAGTCTCTGAAATCTTCAACACTTTTCGCCACATCACTTTCCAATGTCTCGAAGACCGAAAGCGGTGAACTCGATGTCGCACTTTCTCCTGTTGTATCATTCGTGAAACTCAGTATGACATCGAGTCTTCCGGTCATCTGCAACAGCGTGACAATCACCGGAGAAGAAGGCAGCGTTCTGGCGTTCGACAAGGCTCTTTACAAACTTTCAGATGCAAGCATATCCTCTGTAGAGGGAGCATCGTCCTCTGTGAAGGTGGTTCCGTCTTCACCGGTTTCTTTATGGCGGACTCCTGCCACTTTCCTTGCAAAACTCGCTCCCGGATACAGTGGAAAGAAGCTTGTCATTAACTGCGAACTTGACGGAGCGGACTTCGTCCCTGTCTCTATAGATGTGCCGGAGGGAGGTCTCAAAGCCGGGACCTGCATCAGCTATGACGCAGCGCTCTCTTTCGAGCCCGTTGTCTTGAGCGAAAACGGAACGGCCAACAGTTATATTGTCAACAAAGCCAACACCCTCTACGCCTTCAATGCCAGGGTCAAGGGCAACGGCAATTCGAAGAGCATCGACTGGAGTTTTGACGGAAAACCGCAGAGCAGCACTTTCGACGCCTCTCTCAACCCTTCTTCAGCAGTTCTTCTCTGGTACAGCACTCCGCAGACGTCCGCAGGATTTACACAGGAAAGTCCGGTGGTGAGCCAGAGCCTGGTGTATGATGAGGTGGAGGGAATGATATATTTCAAGACTCCACAAAAATTTGTGAACGGAAATGCCGTAATCGCGGCACTCGACGCTTCGGGAGAGATTATCTGGAGCTGGAACATCTGGGCGGTTGAAGGCTGGTCAGCAGATGCCACTGCACACAAGGCGGGACGCTACACAGTGATGGACCGCAACCTCGGAGCAGTTCTCGGCGTTGAAGCCAAGAGCCTCAGTGACAATGTGCTCGCAGCTGGAGCCATAGGAAACTACTACCAGTGGGGCCGCAAAGACCCATTCCCGGCCGCATCTTCCTACAATTCAGACACAAATGTCGTTGAGGGTTGGGGTAATCCTGCCTACACCGATCAGGCGGCCTACAAAGTATCGGGCGACCGCATCTTCTCAGAAGACCGCACAGACAATGCCCGTATGCTCGGACAAGTTCTCGGCTCCGCCTACCCTCTCCAGAAAGCAGTGGATGAGTCTGTAAAATATCCACACAAATGGATGTTCGGCGGTGACTCCGATGCAGTCTTTCCTCAATACAGCTGGTTCTCCGGAGACGGCGACTTCCAGGCAAAATCCATTTTGGACAACGAGCAGTGGCGCTATCTCTGGGGCAGCACGGACAACATCAGCAACGAGAAAACCATCTACGACCCTTGCCCTGCAGGGTGGAAAGTGCCGACAGCCGATGCCTATGCGACAATCTTCGCATCCTCCCGTCTTGCCGAAGGAGGACACGGACTCTATGTTTCCGAATATGACCTCTATTTCCCATTTGCGGGACAGCGAAAAGCCGGTTTCGGTGGCTCAGTCATTTCGGCTTCCGGTGAAATTATGATGGCCTCAGCAAGTGTTGCCAACTCTCTTTACCCTCTTCGAGCATCGGTCAGCTCGAATGGCGGCGGTGAGAGAATCACTCAGAGCAACAGCTACTCCGGTGCCGGACTGCAACTTCGCTGCGTGAAGGAATCGGTGGACGGAAATGCTCCCGGATATGGCAAGCAGACCGGTCACAGAGCCGCCCTTATGGGAGACTCCATCACAAGGACTTGGAAAGACCGCGGACGTTTGGCCTTCTTCACCGAGAACAACTACCTTAACCGAGGAATCGACGGTCAGACTTCAAGCAATATGATTGACCGCTTCTGGTCGAACATCGTAGCAGACAATCCTCAATCTGTGGTGATTACCTGCGGTGCAAACGATCTTGCTGAGAATATGTCCGGCGACAACTACCGAGTTCACGTGAGCCTGGAGAATCTTCTTGCCAACATCGCCCTGATGTCCAGGATTGCCGAAGATATGGGAGTACCCGTCATTCTCGGATCAATTTGCCCGACAAGGGGTATGTGGTGGAAACCGGATGCCTGGAAAGCGGAGTTTGACGGAGACTACATCGCATCAATGGTAGTCGAGGCGAATAAATTAATCAAGGCTTACGCCCAGTCCCACGGCTACGGATATGCCGACTATCACAGTGCTCTGAAAAATGAGCAGGACGGTCTTGCGGACGAGTATTGCTGGGTGTTCGGGAAAAACCCCGACGGAAGCCTTAACCTCGACTCCGTCCATCCGAATGCAGCAGCCTTCCTTTTGATGGAGGATATACTCAAACCTCTCATCGACGCCGCACTTTTCGACCCGTCGGAGGCTAATCCGGGTGGAGGAAATATTGACGATATGGACAAATGGAAATGGTAGAATAAGAAGTCTTCGAATACGAAATATCTAAGAATATGATGAATATCAAACATATATCAATGGTCTCACTGCTCATTTTGGCTCTTTCTTGCACAAAAGAATCACCTGAGCTCACTCACGGGAACGAGACCGACTCTCCATCATTCAACGCCGGTTTCGCGGCGACGAAAGTGACTCACAGCGATGACGGCAATGCCCTCAGGCTCGCGTGGGTGAAAGGCGACCGCATAGGCATCTGGACTGAGACTGAGACTGCTGCCCCCGCACAGTCGAACAGTGCATATCTGGCTGATAAAGAGGGGACAGCAAGCGGGTTTTCCTACGAGTCCCGTTCGGAGAGAATCCGTTGGCAGAGCGAGACTGAGCCCCAGTCCTTCTACGCCTGCTATCCTTATTCAAAGGACAGAGGTGCCGACCCTCATAAGGTGAAAGTTTCTGTTCCGGCTATGCAGTCGCAGACAAACAGCAACGAGACAGTGCATCTTGCCCAGCTTGATTTTATGTGGGCTGCGGCAGAAAACCTCAGCAAATCCTCAGACGATGTGCCACTTTCGTTCCATCACGCCTTCTCTGTACTCGATTTGGAACTCACTACTGACACGAGAATGAGGCTTGATGCCGTGATTTTCCGTTGCAAGTCCAATCCCGATGCGGCAGTTTCTTTCGAGAATGCGGAAATAGACCTCGCAACAGGAAAGTTCGACCCGTCCACGGCTGAGAGCAAATCATCAGAAATCCGTCTCGACTGCGATTTCGCAACATCCTGGCCTTCAGCGACTCACGCATATATGCTCGTCAATCCTTCCCTTGGAGGCGAGACAATGCAGATTCTGGCGGTCATCGGAGGAAAGGAAAAACTCCTTGTGGAAAAAACGGTCCCGGCTGAGGGACTGCCTGTCGGAAAGGTCGTGAATGTGGCTGTGGACTATGAAGTTCCGGCCGATGTCGCAATCAAAATCAAAGACTTGAGTTCCCTTTCCACATCCAACTGCTATCTTGTTTCAGAGGCTGACCAATACTACAAGTTCAAGGCTACAGTAAAGGGCAACGGAAATGTCCCTGCTGCGCTTTCAGCGGTGGCTGGAACTGCGGACATCACACCGAAATCTGTTCTCGTCCTTTGGTACAACACCGTTCAGAAAGACAACAAATGGGTGGATGCCTGCCCGATTCTGCTTTCATCGCTGGTGTTCTACCGTGACTATGTTTTCTTTGACACTCCGAAGGATTTCATCCCTGGAAATGTTGTCATCGCAGCATTCGCCGAGGAAGGCGTAACCTACGAGAACATCACTGTCGACGAAAATAAATGCATCAACAACGCCACTCTGCTCTGGAGCTGGAACATCTGGGCCGCTGATGGTTATGACCCGGAGGCGACGGCTGTCATTTCCGGCGGGAAAACATTTATGGACAGAAATGTCGGTGCGGCAATTTCCGGCGTGGGCTCGAAAGGCGATTATGAACCTGCCTATGCGGTGGGCAACTACTACCAGTGGGGCCGTAAAGACCCGTTCCCGTCCATTGCGGACTATTGCAACTATTGGCCTTGTCAGTACGCCAACCAGCTCATTGGAACTCCGACCTACACTCCTATTGTGGCTCTGAGAGTTCACGGCCAGAGTGCTGCGAAGAACGTAAACAACCAGGTTTGGGGCTATAGAACAAAAGAGGACGGCTCGTTCGATATGGATTCGTCTTGGCATACGATTGAGAGAAACAGCATCGGTGCACCATCTTCGTCCAATAGCGTATTCTCGGGCTATGCTGTTGAGCATCCTTATGTCTACATTCTGAATTCGAAATATCCGGATGGCGGCTATTATCCTTGGGTGACAACCGATGATCAGAGTTACAGGGCGTTTTGGGGAGGCGCGGACTCGCAGAAAACTCTCTTCGACCCTTGTCCTGTCGGGTGGCGTGTCTGCAACAAAGCTGAGGCTCAGTCGTTTATGCAAACAGTTTTCAACAGCGCCACATTGGCATCCAATCTTGTCGGATATGATTTCGACGGGCATTATCTTCCGATGACCGACTCGCGAAGCAACAAACATTTCAGAACAGAGACAGTGAAATCCTGCGGATATGAAACCAAATCATATATGTGGACATCGGAGTCAGTCACGACCCACAATTACGGATATGCCTATGCGGCGGCGATGGTTGCTCCGGCAAATTATGCGGACAAGAATCAACCGAATACGCTCAAGGAAGTGAAATTTGAAGACAGTAAGTACTTGGCGTCAAGCTGCCCGGTCCGTTGCGTAAAGGAATAATAATCAAATTAATATTTAACAACATAAAACTAATTTAGCGATGAAAAAGTATCAGGGGGGGGCAGTAGTCTCCCAAATCTATGAGAGCCCGTCGTTGACGGAGCACAGCATACTGGCCGAGGCCGGCTTTGCAAGTAGTGACAACGGCATCAATGATATGTCGAAGTGGAGTCAATGGGAAGAAGTAACAGAATAATGCAAGTAACTATGAAGAGAAAATTATTCCTTATCCTTACCATTGCAGCAATGGTCGGATGTCAGAAAAATGAAATAGTTGAGGCTCCGATTGAGGAGTCTGGGGTCAGCATCATAGGAACTCTGCCTCAAACCAAAACTTCTTTTACTGATGAAGGCGACGTCCTGAAGACTGAATGGGTCAAGGATGATGCGCTGGGTGTTTATTGGTACAAGGGAGGCTCGATTGAAGGTGTCGGAGCAGGAGTGGCTGACAAACAGTTAAATGACAGAATAACGGCAACGGAAAGTGGACGCACTACTATTTTTAAGATAGATAATTATTATTTGGCACAGGCGGGGGTAAAATATTTGACCTATGCGTATTATCCTTACAATGCATCAGCAGGTAAAGACCCGTTTTCAGTGAAATTTGTCGTACCTTCCTCTGTTGTTCAGACTTCTGCTGACGATGCGTCCCATTTGAATGCGACGGATTTGCTCTACAGTTCTGTTATGGCGGAGTGGGATTATAAGAACGATGCGACAAAGAATGTAAAAATGACCTTTTCTCACGCACTTTCAGTTTTGAATATTGCTCTTACTTCCGCACAAAGCAATTACAGCGTTTCTGACATCAGGGTGCGATTTGAGGACGAGAACGAAATTTTCTCGGTTTCCGACGGAAGTGTAAATCTTTCAGATGGTTCATTGACCCTCATTTCCGGAACTCCGGAGATTTCCTTGCACTTGAACGAAGCGGCAAAGCTTTCTGCGACTCCTGTAAACGCCTATATGACAATCACTCCGGGACACGCAGGGAAGACATTCTCTGTTTATGCTAAAGTCAACGGAATTGAAACAAAACTCGGTTCGAAGAAAGTTCCCGCATCAGGGATTCCTGTGGGAGTGAAAGCTGCACTTTCATTCGAGGTCGGAGAAATATCGACCGGACATGAATATGTTGATTTAAGCGTAGGCGGTACTGCAAACTGCTACCTTGTTACCTCTCCAGGATTCTATAAGTTCAAGGCTGATGTGAAAGGAAATGGTGTCGTCCCAAGTCAGCTTGGATCAGTTGCAGGCGAGACGGCGATAGCTCCGAAATCTGCTTTGGTACTTTGGTACAACACTCTTCAGACAAGCAATAATTGGGTGGATGAGAGCCCTGTATATGTAAGTTCTGTTTCTCTTGATTCAGATGGATATATAAGATTTTATACACCATCGGTCTTTGTCCCTGGTAATGTGGTCATCGCAGCCTTTGCAGAGGAAGGTGTAACCTACGATAGCATCACTGCTGACGAGAACAAATGCATCAATAACGCCACTCTGCTCTGGAGCTGGAACATCTGGGCTGCAGAGGGTTATGACCCGGCGGCTACAGCAATCATTGCGGATGGCAATATGTTCATGGATCGTAATCTCGGCGCTCCTATTTCAGGTTTGGGAACAACCGGCAGTTATGAACCTGCCGGAGCGGTAGGTAACTATTATCAGTGGGGCCGCAAGGATCCGTTCCCTTCAATATCTGATTATGGTCATTGTTGGCCTTGTCAATATTCTAACGTCTTGTTCGGTACTCCTACCTATACTCCTGTCAAGGCTCTTCAAATAAATGGTCAGAGTTCCCAGAAGAACTTGAATGGGCAGATGTTTGGTTATAGGATCAAGTCTGATGGTGGTTTCGATATTGATAAAGCCTGGAATCTTATTGCAAGAGACGATATTTCTTCCGACAAGGCTACGAAGAACGGTGTGTATGTGTCTTATGCTGTAGAACATCCATATAAATATATTTTCAATAAAACCCCTTCTTTTGGTAACTATTATACTTGGATTAATAGTGATGATGCTTCCCATAAGAGTTTTTGGGGCGACGCTGAACATAAGAAGACATTGTTCGACCCATGTCCTGCCGGATGGCGTGTCAGCTCCAAGGACGAGGCAGAGAAATTCCTCGCTGTAGCGTTAAATGCTACAATGGCTGCCAATAAGGTAGGTTATGAATATCAGGGACATTACATTCCTCTTACAAGTTTGCGTAAACACGAGAACGGTCTAGTTGATTATATTTGTTTCCCTGCTCAAACTAATATTGAATCCAATTTTTGGACTTCTACCCCTTCTGGCTATTATGCGTATGCCCATATGGCCTCGCTGAAGACTCAAGCGAAGTATTGGGAAGAATTCGATAAAGGTAATAAGACTTTTAAAGAATATATTCTAAAAACTCCAGGATATTCTGCTGATGCTTGCCCGGTCCGCTGCGTAAAAGAATAATCTAATCAACAACAATTCATACATACAACAACAAAAAACTCCCGGAAGCTGTGAAGTTTCCGGGAGTTTCATTTTTCGATTTGCCCTTTAGGCGCGCAGCCTATTAAAACCTGACGCCGAATGTCGCTACGACTTTAACAAGATTGCGGCGGTAGCGTATCACCGGAGACTCTGTCGTAAGACTGCGGTGAGTGTCCTTCTCATAACGATAGTCACCATAAGGCAGGATGTACTGTGTCGGGTAGAAATAACCGACAGCGGCCAAGTCAGCGAAGAATGCTCCGGCGCTGAAGCCGAAACCGCATGATGCCGTGTGGAGGTTCTGTGCCGGGGCTTTCACGAGGTTTCCGCTGCCGTCTGCCTCGTATGTCTGTCCGGTGGTCTTGAGGTTGTAGCCGAGACGCACGGAGAAGAAATCCGCCGGCTTGAACTCGGCTCCGAACCTGAGATAATGCTGAACTCCGCAGTAGTCGAGTATGCCGTTGTTCGCGTTGTCAAACTCGCTGTTGTCGGATGTTCCCGGAACGCTGAAATACATTCTGCGATAGTTGCTCAGCTCATAGTCAGCACTCACGACACCATATTTTCCGAATGTGTAGGCCACTCCGAAGTTCGCCCGGAGCGGAGCCTTGAAGTTGTATTCGAACTTTCCTTCAGGAGCCGTGTCGCTGCCGCTGAACTTAGAGTCCTCGAACTTTGTCTCGCATGAATAGCTGATTCTTTCCTTTATTGTGAATCTTGTCGGGGTCTGGATGGCCGCACCGACTCTGAGTCCTTTCCACGGCGTGAGGATGAATCCGAATTTTCCATAAACTCCGGTGCCTTCAGCTCGGTAGCTATATGTTTTTTTCGCGGATGAGAAATAAGTCTTGCCGCTCGCCCCAAAGTCAGCTGTCACATCCTCTATGTCCACAGCGTCTTCCTTGAGAAACTCGTTGGAGCGGTAGTTTATGCTCGTGACTCCGATGTTCGCTCCGAAGAAAAAAATGTCTGAAATGTTGAGCGCGAGATTATAGACAAAGTCGGACTTCGCGCCGGATATTGTCTGCCCGAAATGTTGGTTCAGGCCGTGTGCACCGATGCCGATTCTTCCGTCTGCCGTACTGTTCTCCGTGGCGCCGACAAAAGCGTCCTCTGTCTTTCCGCCTGCAGTGAAAGATGTCCCTGCAATTGCTCCGGCGCGGAATGCGTTCACGAGGTCGTAGTCAGCGAAAATGATTTTGTCATAGGCATCGTTACCATTGAAGTCATCCGGTTTGTAACCATAGAGATACTGCGCCCGTGCCGCCATTTCCCCGAATGCCGAAGTTCTCGTGTTCAGTCCGCGGGCAACGATCTCTTCGCTGTAGCTGCGGGTGTTGTTTACCACGAATCCCATTGACCAGTTCTTCAGTCCGCGTGACCTGCCGGTGTTGAAATTTATCATTCCACCGATGTTCGGCATGCTGAACCGGCTTTTGTCGTTCTGGAGCTTGTTTCCGAATGCGACCGAGCCGTCATTGAGGACTTCCCCCTGAACACGCGCGATGGAAATGTTCATTCCAGGTGTCACGGTGAACTGTGAGCGTCTTGCCACAGCCGAGCCTGCCGGGTTTATTCCGAGTGAACCCATGTCTCCGCCAAGGGCAGTAAAGGCATTTCCCATAGCCATTGTCCTTGCCGTTCCCTCATATTCGTTTTCACTGAAGCGCAGTCCGTCCTCCCAATTTTGGGCTGTTGCCGAGAACCCGATGGCGAGAATAGCTGCCGTCAATACAATCTTTTTCATATATATCTGGTGTTTAATTCTTTAATGTCTTATCGTCTCGAAGACCGGCTGCTGCTTGAGCCACGGCTTCCTGAATAGCTTGAAGATGATGAGCGGCTTCCTCCGCTGTAGGAAGAGCTTGAACTGCGGTAGGTCGAGCCGGACGACCGGTAGTTTGAACCGGAGCTGCTGCGACTGCCGGAGTAGCTTGAACTGCTTGATGATGAATTGCTCCTATAGCTCCTGGAAGAAGGCCTGCTGTAGGTCGTGCTTCTTGAAGATGAGCTGGAAGAACGGCTATAGCTGCTTGACGACGAGCTGGAAGGACGGCTGTAGCTGCTTGAAGAACTTCCGCGTGAGGCAGACGTAGACTGGCGTGTCCCAGTTGATGAGCTGCGTACTCCTGAAATCGTGTGCCGCACTGCCGAATCTGTGTTTCGCACTGCCGAAGATGATGTCCCTCGTGATGAAGAAGGTCTTGCAACGCTCACGACGCCCGAATTCCTTGACGCTGCCCGCACTGTCCTGCCATTGCTGGCAGCTGACGAAGAACGGCTGGCGGATGAGGCTGAGCGGACTGCAGATGGGCGTGTTGCCGAAGCTGTGCGTGCTGCCGCAGAGCGTGAACTCCTCGTCAATTCGCTTGAAGAGCCCCCTCGCACAGAGGTCGCTTGCCTTGTAGAGCTGCGCATTGCTGCGGAGCCGCCGCGTACAGAAGGGCTTGTCCCATATCTCCTTGACATTCCGCCTTCACTTCCCCTTGATCCGAAATGAACTGGCTCGCCTCTGTGAACATAACCCGGTCCATCGAAGAACGGGTCGTAGCAGTGATGATAATGGTGATGATGATGGTGGTGGTACCAATAGTGATCGTAGTACCACGGATCTCTCCACGGGCCGTACCACGGGTCATACCATCCTGCCCAATATGGACCGCTGTACCATCCTCCATACCAATACGAGTCATAAACCCATGGGTCATAGAACCTTCCTCCATAGAACCACGGGTCATACCATCCGGCATAATAGGCCGGGCTGTAGATTCCCCAGTTATATCTGTATGGCGCCCATGCATATCTGTAGCCGAAGCCCATGAACGGGTCCACGTAAACTGTCGTGACGTTCGCGTTCTCAAGGTTGAGAGTGAGCGTCTTCGGTGCCTGCGCGATTTCTGTCCGGGTGGCCGTTGCGCTGTCACGCGCATCGAGTATCGTTGTCTTTGTCAGATCCGTGAGCGCATCGGTCTCCTCCTTGTTCTTCGCGAGGTCCACTGCGGACGTCGTTTTTTCCGGCCTCGTGTAATATATTCCGTCATACTGACTTGTAGTCTGTGCCACAGTTCCACAGGAAGACATCATGACGCCGCATGTCGCCAGCGCCAAGATTCCCGACACTCCTGATATGTAAAACCGTTTTGTCATAATGTCATATATTTTTCTTAACTTCGCGCCGCATTTCGTTGTCGTCGAATGCGGTGTTTCAATGTAAATTGCAAAGAATATACCTCTTCACATTATACATGATACGCTCAAAAGATGCGAATTTATGCAAAAACGTCGCAAAAGTTTGCGGCGAACATGACAAATATAGAAAATAAAATTTATATATAGATATGGCAAAGGAAGTTACAAAAAGGTCGGAGAATTACTCGCAGTGGTATGACGACCTTGTGGTGAAGGCTGATTTGGCGGAGCGTTCCGCAGTCAGAGGATGTATGGTAATCAAGCCGTACGGCTATGCAATCTGGGAAAAGATGCAGCATATTCTGGACCGGAAATTCAAGGAAACAGGGCATCAGAACGCATATTTCCCGCTTTTCATTCCTAAGTCGTTCCTCAGCAGGGAGGCCGAGCACGTGGAGGGATTTGCGAAAGAGTGCGCCGTGGTGACGCATCACCGTCTGATGAAAGACCCTAATGGAACAGGCGTGGTTGTGGATCCGTCCGCAAAACTCGAAGAGGAACTCATCGTTCGTCCGACTTCTGAGACCATCATCTGGAACACCTACAAGGGATGGATTAAATCGTGGCGTGACCTTCCGATTCTCTGCAACCAGTGGGCGAACGTCGTGCGCTGGGAGATGAGGACGAGGCTTTTCCTCCGTACTGCAGAATTCCTCTGGCAGGAGGGACACACCGCGCACGCGACACGCGAGGAGGCCGAGCAGGAGGCACAGAAGATGGTGAATGTCTATGCGGACTTCGCGCGCAACACCATGGCGCTTCCGGTCGTCGTCGGACACAAGTCTCCTAACGAGAGGTTTGCAGGAGCACTCGACACCCTCACCATTGAGGCTATGATGCAGGACGGCAAGGCCCTTCAGGCAGGAACTTCCCACTTCCTCGGACAAAATTTTGCCAAGGCTTTCAATGTGCAGTTCACCAACAAAGAGGGCAATCAGGAGTATGTCTGGGCAACTTCTTGGGGCGTTTCCACACGTTTGATGGGTGCGCTCATCATGGCTCACGGCGATGATAACGGACTCGTCCTTCCTCCGGAACTCGCTCCGATTCAGGTGGTTATGGTGCCGATTTACAAGACGGAAGAAGAGCACAATGCGATTGTTCAGAGAATGTCAGAAATTAAGGCAGAACTCGAAAAGGCAGGTGTCAGCGTGAAGATTGACGACCGCGACACTCTCCGTCCTGGATTCAAGTTTGCGGAGTGGGAGCTCAAGGGAGTTCCGGTGCGCATCGCCATGGGTCCTCGCGACCTCGCCGCAGGCACTCTTGAAATCGCCCGCAGGGACACTCTTGAAAAGTCTTCAGTTTCGCAGGAAGCTGTGGCTGAGCACATTGAGCAATTGCTTGTGGACATCCAGCAGAACATCTACAACAAGGCCCTCGCATTCCGCGACGCCAATGTCCGCAAGGTTGATTCTTGGGATGAATTTAAAGAGGAAATCAAAAAGGGAGGCTTCCTTCTCTGCCATTGGGACGGCACGACCGAGACCGAGGAGCGCATCAAGGAGGAGACCAAGGCGACAATCCGTTGCATTCCGATTGATAGTTATGTTTGCGAGGAGGAAGGAAAGTGCATCTACAGTGGCAAACCTTCACATCGCAGGGTGATATTTTCCATTGCCTATTAGCAGTAATAGAGTATTGATTATGAAAAAGAAGACTTTTGCAGCCATCGTGATGATGGCATGTACTGCGATTGCGGCTTCGGCTCAGGATGATGTGCAGAAGGCTGCGCAGGAAGCTGCCGAGGCGTTCGCGTCGGCCCCTGTGCAGAAAGCGGCTCCGAAGAAGCCTAACTATTGGACAAATTCGCTCACGACCCAGATAAATGTGGGTCAGACGAGCCTCTCCAACTGGGCCGCCGGTGGAGACAACACCTTTACGCTGAAGGGATATGCCGACGGCAATGCGAACTGGAAGAAAGACAAGATGTTCTGGAACAACCGTCTGCAGTTGGAGCTCGGACTGCTCTACGCATCATCAAAGCCTCTTTTCCAAAAGAGTAACGACCGAATCTATCTCGAAAGTAAATGGGGTCATAGGATTCACGAGCAACTCTATGCTTCCGCCAACTTCGACTTCAAGAGCCAATTCGCCAATGGTTACGACTATGAGACTCCGTCCGCAGCTCAGGTGAAGGAATGGTTCGGCACCGATGCCACTCTTGAGGGACTTTCCAAAAAGGATCAGACAAAGGCATGGCAGAACGCGCGAAAACCGAAGTCAGGTTGCCTGTCTCCGGCCTATACGACATTGGCACTCGGTCTTGACTGGAATCCGGCAAATTGGGTTTCAGTGAGTTTCGCACCTCTCACCGGAGGTTTCACCGTGGTGACTGACAGCCAGTTCCGTAAAGCTTATGGTATGAAGCTTACGAAGGAATACGAGAACACAAAGGATGATTACGCGGCGTTGAAGACTAAGTTCCCAACTGTTCTTGAAGAAGCTGATTACAATGCTCTTAGCGCGGAGGACAAGGCTGCTTATGACACCAAGACACGGTACGACAATGCCTACAAGTCGGGCACGGCATACCGTCCGGCTCTCTTCCAGTTCGGTGCCCAGCTCAAGATGGACTTCAAGGTCAACGTTAACGACAATTTCAAGTACACCTCGCAGATAGTCCTTTTCACCGACTATCTGAGCAAGAAAGACAACGGCAAGTACAATCCGAACGTCCGTTTCAACTGGGACAATAAGTTCGACTGGAAACTCGCCAAATACTTTGCTCTCACTGTCACTACCAATATGATCTATGACACCAATGTCTTCAAGCCTAAGACTGAGAAGGGCGTTGAAGTCAAGGATGAGTCCGGTCAGACGGTTATGGTGAAGCGCGGACTCCAGTTTGCTGAGTCTATTTCGTTTGGATTCACATATACCATCGCCTCAAAATCCAAATAAGAGGCGATCTGCTTCGTTGCGCTGCGATAATTTGAATCCTCACAACCGAAAGGTTGCTGCGGTTCAAATTTCTTGCGCGCCTTGCATCTCATCCTCTTATTTGAATTTTGAATCTTAGCGTGGGCGATCTGCTTCGTTGCGCTGCGATAATTTGAATCTTAGCTATGGCGATCTGCGGCGTTGCGCTGCGATAATTTGAATAATTTATTGAAAGATGTTATCTTCGCATGATAGCATCTTTTTTTTGTTTTTCAGTAGACGGGATATATGGGTTTTGCAGGAAAGATAGTTTGTCCTTATCCACAGGTGATTGTGGGCGTGAGTGGGGGAGTGGATTCGATGACGCTTGCCGATATGCTTCATCGGCAGGGGAGTGTCGAATTTGCCGTGGCGCATTGTAATTTTCATCTTCGGGGGGAGGAAAGCGATGCTGATGCAGAATTCGTACGCAACTGGTGTGAGACGAAAGGGGTGAAGTTTCATCATATTGATTTAGACACCGTTGGATACGCGCGGTCGCGCAAGGCGAGCATTGAAATGGCTGCGAGGGAGCTGCGCTACGGATGGTTTGCAAGGTTGTGCGTGGAATATGGATATGAGGCGGTGGCGATTGCGCACAATGCTAACGACAATGCCGAAACTCTGATTCTGAACCTTGTGCGCGGAACGGGACTGCGCGGGATCTGTGGAATGCAGACAGTGTCTGTACAGGATGTGGAGGCCGGAGCGGAACTTGTCGCTGCCCTCGGGTGTTCGAAGGCGGATTTCCCGGAAACTTTGAAAATCTGGCGTCCTCTGCTCGGAATGACGCGTGATCAGATTGAGGGATATGCCCATAAGCATGGGCTCTCATGGCGTGAAGACCGCACGAACAAAGACACGGAATACAAACGCAATCTCATCCGGAACGAGATAATCCCGCTTCTCGAACGGCTCAATCCTTCGGTGGTGAAGACGCTGAACCGGGATATGAAGCATTTCTCCGAAGCACAGGCGATTGTGGACGATTATTTTGGTGCGGTTGAGTCCTGCGCCCCGGACTCTTTTCCGGATGCTTCCGGCAGGGGGGAGGGATGTTCGTCAGAGTCTCGTCTGCTTGACAGGATAGTTTCACGTGGCAAGGGCTGGAGATATGCACTCTTCCTTTATCTTGAGAAATATTCTTTCAGCAGCTCCGTCATCGGTCAGGTTGAGGAACTTCTCGAATCCGACCGCACTGTCAGCGGGAAAACTTTCTACAGCCCGACGCACAGCCTCGTGATGACAAGCACTTCACTGATAGTGAGTCCATTGGAACTGCTGGTCCAGAATAATGAAGAACTCGCGGTGAACGCTCCGGGAGAATACCGTTTTAACGGGAGCCTTGTCAAGGTCGAACTCTTTGACCGCCCGGACAATTTCAATCCCCGCCAGCCCATCGGCGTGACCGTCCTCGATGCTGCCAAAGTCAGTTTCCCACTGAAACTCCGCACATGGCAGGACGGCGACTGGATGCGTCCCCTTGGCTGCCACGGCCGCAAGAAGATAAGTGATCTCTTCACCGATCTCAAGTTCAGCCTTCCTCAGAAGCGCTCGGCCATATTCATTGAAAGTCAGCAAGATGTGGCGGCAAATGAGTCAAAAAACTCGATTCCGTCCCCGCAAGATTCCAGTCACGTGTTAGCTCTCCTCGGCCACCGCATAGACGACTCCGTCCGTATAACCAATCAGACCTCCCGCCTACTTCGGTTAACCGTCACATTTCAAGTGTAATGTCCATATGTCAAGATTCTTTACAGAAGTGTAAAGTTTTTTTACAAGGCTGTGGTGATGGTTTTGAGTTAATGTGCTAATATATATAATGTTATCTCGTGTGGCACGGGAGGTGTTCGTATTCTCGGAGAAAAATGTGAGAATATGAAGACACCTCTTATATTTACGGCTCTTGCGATGATTGCTCTGCCTTTGTCCGGAAGAGGACGGGAGATGATGTCGCTGAAAGATTGCATGGAATATGCGGTGGAAAATGCTGCGCAGGTGCAGGTCCAGCGAACTAAGGTGGGGGACGCAAGGCTTGACAGACGCGACGCCATACTCACGGCGTTCACCCCTTCCATTGAAGCCTCCACCTACGGCTACTACCGTTGGGGACGCTCTATCGACCCGGAGACGAACACTTATGTGACAACCACCTCCCTGAATAACGGCTGGTCTGTTTCCGCCGGGATAACGCTGTTCGACGGTTTTTCCACGCTCAACAACATAAAGATTGCCAAGACGTCGCTTTTGATGGGGCTCACCCGGGAGCGGCAGGAAGAGGACAAGGTCTGCCTCGCCACGATGGAGGCCTATTTTAATGTGCTCTACTACACTGAACTCGTGGACATACTTGCCGAGCAGGTCGAGAACGCGCAGTCCGCGCTCACGCTTGCTTCACGTCAGGAAGAACTCGGAGTGAAGGGCCATGCGGACGTGGTCCAGATGGAATCTGATCTCGCGGACAGGGAATATGAACTCGTCTCGGCACGCAACAGCCTGGCGGACGCGAAGATAACCTTGGAAGACGTAATGCTCTGGCCGGTGGGTGAGGAACTCGTGATTGACACCTCTCTCGACTCACTGGATGCGACAACTTCCGGCGATTCCGGAAATGTTATCGTTGAAGACATAATCCTTAAGGCCCGCGCATCCATGCCGTCTGTTCTTGTCGCAAAAGGGGCGCTCGACAACGCGAAATATGCCATGCGCACCGCCAAATGGCAGTTTCTTCCTACCCTTGGGCTCTATGGTGGCTGGTCCACGAGCTACTACACCTACCCCGGGCAGGTCGGCTACACCCCGACTCCCTACTGGAATCAGTTCACCAACAATGGCGGAGAGTATCTCCAGCTCTCGCTCAGTATCCCGATTTACGACCGTCTGAGCAAGTTTACGAAACTTTCCAAGCGTCGCAACGAGTACCGCCGTGCCGCAATCGAGTATGACAAGTCACTCCGTGATGTCGAGTCCGAGGTTCGTCGTGCAGTGAGCGACTGCGACGGAGCCGAGTCTGCCCTGCTTCAAGCGGAGCGTCGCGCCGATGCCCAGGAAGAGGCCTACCGCCTGAACTCCCGCAAGTTCGAGCAGGGACTCATTTCCTCCATCGAGTACAATACCGCTTCCTCCAACTATCTTAAAGCCAAGGCCGAGCGCCTGAATGCCCTCCTGAAATGGCAGCTCAAGCGCCGCGTGGTCTCATATTACAATGGTGTGCGATATATTGACCAGGAAGAATAACTGAAATATGTCTAATATTCGCAAGAAGTTAGAATACTTGCGAAACTTGAATAAAAATATGGATAAGGTAATTGAAAAGAAAAAGGGCATAGCCGCCGCATTCACGAAAAAATCCGTCAAGTGGTGGGCGCTCGGCGCATTCGTCATTCTCGTTGTCGTCCTGCTCCTCACCGGCCGCCGCTCGGTTCTCCGTGTTGATGGTAGCACCATCCTCACCGGCACCGCCCGTCAGGGAGAGTTCAACGACTACATCCGTGTCAGCGGGCAGGTGCAGCCAATGACCACCGTCCAGCTCAGTCCGACAGAGGGCGGAAACGTCAAGAGAATCGTCGTCGAGGAAGGCAGTCATGTCAATGAGGGCGACGTTATCGTTGTGCTTGGCAACGAAAGCCTTGATATGCAGATTCTTAATTCAGAGGCCGAACTCGCCGAGAAGGAAAACATCCTGCGCAACACAATGATTTCCATGGAACAGCAGAAGCTAAGCGTCCGTCAGGAGAAGCTGTCGCTCCGGATAGAGGTTCGCCGCGCACGACGTGCCTACGAACAGAACAAGGCTCTTTATGAGGAGAAACTGATTGCAAAGGAAGAGTATCTCAAGGCCTCCGAGGACTATGAGCTCGCCAAAGACAAGCTTGAGCTCGTCACCGACCGCGAACGTCAGGACAGTCTCTACCGCAGCGTACAGATTGCCCAGATGCACGAGAGTCTTGAGAATATGAGGCTGAACATGAACATGATACGTCGCCGTAAGGAAAACCTCTCCGTCAAGGCTCCAATCAGCGGAGAACTCGGGCTGCTCGACGTTGAGTTAGGGCAGTCGGTAGCGGCCGGAGCGAAAATAGGACAGATTAACAATCTTGACTCCTACAAGATTGAGGCGCAGATAGATGAGCACTACATCGACCGCGTTGCACCGGGGCTTGAGGCGACATTCGAACGCCAGAGCGAGAAATACTCCTCCGTCATCCGCAAGGTCTATCCCGAGGTCCGCGACGGTAAGTTCAAGGCCGACTTCCGCTTCGAGGGGCAGCAGCCGGAGAATATCCGCACAGGCCAGACCTACTACCTCAACCTGCAGCTCGGGCAGAGCGCCGAGGCCATACTCATTCCTCGCGGCTCTTTCTACCAGAATACCGGTGGCAAATGGGTCTATGTCCTCAACGCCGACGGCACGAAAGCAACGAAGCGCAGTGTCCGCATAGGCCGGCAGAATCCTCAGTATTACGAGGTTCTCGAAGGACTTGCTCCCGGCGACAAGGTTATTATTTCGGCATACGACGCCTTTGGCGATAAAGATGAACTATTAATAATGTAAAAGCCGCCTAAAAGGCGGTCTGCTGCGTTGGACGGCTTGATGAAATGCTCACCCTCTTATTGACCCCTCCCGTCCCCTCGAAGGGGAAGTGGTGCTCCGCGAGACCCTATCCCACAAACCTGCGCTTCTGTGCGCTACGCACGGCGCTTATGCGCCTTGGGTTGCAGCGGTTTCATCTTCAATGAGCGCCTTGCATCCCATCCTTTTATACGACTTTTACTCTCAGCTGCTTATTTTTTGAAGGTTTCTTAGTTAAAAATTGATGCTGAATTTGAAAATGAATATGAGAGATATGAACACGTATTTGAAGTTTCTGTCTAAGAATAAGTTATACACTGCTATTGAGGCGTTCGGGCTTTCGTTGGCGCTTGGATTTATAATCCTGCTCGCGTCGTATGCACGAACGGAGTTCAGCGTCGGTGCACGTCAGCCGCTTTCGAAACAGCTCTACGCCATTGGAACAGAGGACATGGTGGGGATGACGCTCGGAACTGGGGAGGAATTTTTCCCGTCGATGCCGGAGATAACATCGTGGACTCGTATTGCGGTGTATGGTGATGCAGATGTCACCATTGACGGAGAATACTATCAGGTTAAGGCCGATGCTATTGACACGAATTTTCTACGGCTGTTCGACTACCGCATAGCCGGGTGCGACAGAAACCGGATTCTTGCAGGAGCGGACGAAGTGATTGTTTCAGAAGACTTTGCTAAAAAAGCTTTTGGTGGAGAAGAGCCTATTGGCAGGACTGTCGTCTTCAACAAAAAGAGCCTGACAGTTACCGGCGTGCTTCAAGACTTCGGCCCGAGTGACCCGTTCAGCCCCTGCGACGTTTTCTTGTGCATGAATATGATGGATGGGCTTGTAATGAAGATGGATCAGTTCGGAATGGTGCAGACATTGGTGACGCTCGCTGAAGGCACGGATCCGGATGAGGTCGCTGCAAAACTTCTTGACAAATATTGCTGCTACTGGGACTGGTTCGACCGCGACGCATCCAACGGCGGCTTCCTGTACGGTTCTTCGCTTACTCGTCTCGACAGGATTTATTTCTGTGACCGGGATGTATTCAACCCTTTTCGCAAAGGGGACAAAAGGACAGTCGAGGTGCTTCTTGCAGTTGCGCTTGTGCTGCTAATCTCCGCCATATTCAACTACATCAACCTCACCGTGGCACAGACTGGCAAGCGTTCCAAGGAAATGGCAACGAGACGCCTTCTCGGAGAGTCGCAGAGCGGGATTGTACGTCGCTACATCGGCGAGTCCTTTCTGTTCACAGCCGGCTGCTTCGTCCTTGGCTGCGTGATAGCCATCTGCTTTCGCCCCTGGATGGCAAGGCTGCTCACGACGGAGATTGTCCTGCGTCCGGACTTGCCGGCGGTGTTGTGCACCATTTTGCTTCTCTGCGTCATTTCTCTGATTTCCGGACTCTTACCGGCTGTGATGGTATCGCGTTTCAAGCCGATTGACGTTGTGAAAGGAGATTTCCGTTTCCGCAGCAAGATGGTGTTCAGCAAGGTTTTCATTGTCTGCCAAAATGTTCTCAGTACCGCCATGATTGCCGTTGCGCTGACGATGACCCTACAGATGCGTCATCTTGTCACCCTGCCGACGGGCTACAACACAAATGACATGATTAATTTGAGCACATGGTCGCTCGGATTCAGGAATATGGATGCTCAGAACGAGCTCGCCCGCCGTCTCCGTGCCCTTCCTCAGGTGGAGGCTGTCGGAATGACCGTGCAGGCTCCGTTTGCATGCGGAAGCAATGGCGTGCATATCGAGAATGAAAAGATGTCGTGGATGAAGGTTTCGCAGCTTGATTCCACGAGTTTCCGCCTTCTCGGATTCCAGGTTATGGAAAAATATTCCGAGCCTCTGGAGGGGACGTATTGGTTTACGCAGGAGGCGAAGAAGCGTTATGGTGTGTCTGAGAAAAACAGGACTGTGGGAAAGCGTGACGATGGTACTCCGGAATATGAATGTTGCGGAATCATCGCAGACTACCGGGCCAACGATGCCCTGAGCCGCCCGATGGAGGATAGCCACAATGCCGTGATGAACAGGACATCGCTGTGCTCGCGTATGATTGTGAAGGTCACTGGAGATCGCAAGGAGGCGTTTATGGCCGTTTCGGATGTATGGCGGGGTGTTGCGGTGGATTATCTCGGTGTTCCTAAGGCCGCGGATATGAACTATGTAGATGACTTTCTGAACAGTGCCCTCACCGGGACACGTAACACAATGTCGCTTGTGAACACGTTTATGATTCTGGCAATCTTGATTTCGGCTCTCGGTCTGTTCGCAATGTCGGTCTATTACACCGACCAGCAGTCCCGTCAAATTGCCCTCCGCAAGATTTTCGGCTCCGATGTTCGTACAGCCGCGTGGACTCTCTCGAAGGATTTCATTATGATGGCAGTAGTTGCCGTAGTCATCGCCGCCCCTATCTGCGTCTGGGCCATGCGCTACTATCTCAGCGATTTCTACAATGCCATCCCGTTCCCTTGGTGGGTCATCCCAGTTGCCGCCCTCTTGACCCTCCTCATCGCTGCCGTGTCAATTTTCGGGCAGACCTGGAAGTCGGCTGCGGCGAATCCTGTCGATAAGTTGAAGACTGAATAAGCTACTTTTACAGTATTATAGAAAGAAATTTATTGAAATTTTGGGAAGAGATAATAGAGTTTGGCACAGTAGTTGTAAAATCTTTTGCTCGGTTATTAGTTTTAGTGTTATTAATTATGTGGTTAGTATGAGGTGTCCTCGCGGGAGCGACGACAGCTCATTTTTTATATACACACGCGTGTATATAAAAAATGAGCTCGGACTCTCTGAGTCCGTGACCTTCCAATCCTAGTCAATTTACTTATAGAATGATGGTGAAAACGGTGGATTCGGGAGTGCTGGAGGCGAGTTTGATTGTGCCTCCGTTAAGACGGAGCATCTGGCGGGAGAGGCTGAGTCCGACTCCGCTGCCGGCGCTGCCTTTGGTCGTGAAGAACGGGACGAAAAGCTGCTCCTGACTCGATTCTCTGAGAGGTTCGCCGTCGTTGGAGACATTGATGAGGGTGCGGTCGCGCTTGTCGATGGAAGCCGTGATGGTGACGTTCCGCGCCCCGGCTTGAACTGCATTTTTCACGATATTGTTGATGACCTGCGAAATCTGTCCCTGGTCGGCGTAGAGAATTATGTCGTCGGAAAGCTCATTATAACATACATTTACAGACGGCCAGTTTGTTCTGGCTATGTTCATGGCGTCGGTCGCCACTTCCTTGAAGTAGAATGCCTTGCGGACAGGAACTGCAATGTGTGTGAGGGAACGGTAGGACTGGATGAAGTTGAGCAGACCTTCGGACGACGAAGCTATGGTGCCGAGTGCCGAACTGATGTCGTCCTCGCTGTAGTCCGGCAGGTTTTGCGAGAGAGCCGAGCTGAGAGAGGCAATCGGCGTGATGGTGTTCATGATTTCGTGCGTCATAACCCTGATGAGTCGTGTCCATGACTCCGTTTCATTGTCCTCCATTTCCCTGGTTATGTCGTTGAAGGTCACGATTCTGACCTCAGCCGAATGTAGCCTTGAGGTGCATGCGCTCACTGAAAGTTGAACTATTCCTCTTTCTGACTGGACAGCCGCATGAATCTCCGAACCGTCCGCATTTCTGAATGCCTCCGCAAGTTCAGTTGATATGCGCTCGACTTGTCTCAAGTTCGAGATGTCCGCCATTCCGAGCAGCCCTCGGGCGATGGCGTTGCAGTAGTCTACCTTGTCTCCATCGAGGACAATGACTCCGCTTTGGACATGGTCCAGCATTTGGGCGAAGTAGCGGTCACGCTCGCGGATGTCATCCTTTTCTGCTTCGAAAATGGAATGCAGACGGTTCAGCGAGCGGTTCAACTGGCGGTTGCCGTGTCCGTCCTCCGAGTAGCGGAACGCCGATTCCCCACTGCCGAGCGCATCGGACATGAAGTCTATCTTATTGATAATCGTTCTCTTGGTGACGGTCTTTGTGATTATGACCGTGAGCAATACGACGGCAATGACAGCCACAGTGAGGACTATTATCATCATATCCCATATTTCTTTAGTTTGGCATATAGCGTAGGGCGGCTGATATTCAGAGACTTGGCGACGAGGGATATGTTTCCGCCAAACCGGCTCATCGCGGCGCGGATTGTCTTTTCCTCGACGCTCTCCATCGTGTCGGCGGCGGATATTTCGGTGTCCGTCACATTCCCGCCTGTGCTCTCAAGCCCGAGGTCCCCGATGGTTTCCCCGTCCGCAAGAATAACAGCCTTTTCGATGCAGTTGCGCAGCTCGCGGATATTTCCCGGCCATGCGTAGCTCTCCATCTCTGCGACTGCGGCGGGCGAAAATCCCGTCACCTCTCGTCCATATTTTCCCGCAAACTCCTCGAGGAACTGCCCGGCAAGCGGCACTATTGCGTCCGGACGCCTTCTCAACGGTGGCAGTTCGAGGCTGATAGTGTTGAGGCGGTAGTAGAGGTCCTCGCGGAACAGCCCGTCGCGCACGAGGGCGGGTACATCAGCGTTTGTCGCGCAGATGAGACGGATGTCAACCGGGATGCTCTTGGTGTCGCCGACTCTTGTCACGCTGCGGCTCTGGAGCACTCGAAGCAGCTTTGCCTGCGACTGCTGCGGGATGTTGGCAATCTCATCGAGAAAGAGCGTCCCACCGTTTGCCTGCTCAAACTTTCCTGCATGGTCGGACTTTGCGTCGGTGAAAGCGCCCTTGACGTGCCCGAACAGCTCGCTCTCGAAAAGTGTCTCGGTGATTGCCCCGGCATCCACGCAGACCATCGGCCCGGCGGCGCGTCCTGAAAGCGAGTGAATCTCATGGGCCAGCACATCCTTTCCGGTTCCGTTTTCCCCTGTAATCAGCACAGTGGCGTCCGTCGCCGCGATTTTCTCTACGTTGCTTCGGAGCCTCTGCATCACCACGCTCTCGCCCCAGAACATCCTCGGCCCCTCGTCAGCCGCTTTAACCTTTGGCGCAGCCTTTTTCTTGTCCCGTATTCCCGTAAGTGTTTCAATCAGTTTCGCGTTCTCCCACGGCTTTACGATAAAATCCTCCGCTCCGCGCTTCATCCCTTCCACCGCGAGTGCGATGTCCGCATAAGCCGTGAACAGCACCACAGCCTGCTCCGGCCACCGTGCCTTTATCTCCGACAGCCAGAAAAGTCCTTCGTTCCCGGTGTTGATGTCCGTCTTGAAGTTCATGTCCAGCAGAATCACGTCCGGTCTCAGACTCTCCACCGTCCACATCAGCGACACCGGCGAAGGCAGCGTCTCCACCCGTTCGAAGCACCCTCCCAACAGTATCTTCAGCGCTTCCCGGATTCCTTGATTGTCATCGACAACCAATATTTTCCCCTTTTTCAACATAATAACCCGCAATTTACTCTCATTTCACCGAATATCCAAAAATCTCGGAACGTATTACCTGACTTTTTCCCCATTTTATGTGTGACAAAAAAACCTCCGTCCAAGTCACATGGGCGGAGGCTTATCGTATCAAATGGTATTATATATGTTTAACTAAACAGTTACACATTTAATCAAAGAGCATACCAAACTCAATCGAAGCCCCTCAAATGACGATTTTATTCATTCTGTAACTGTCCAACAGGATTGCTCGTCGCCGCCCTCCAACTGCGCAGCGTCACGATGAGAACTGTGATGACGAGCACCGCCAGCAGAGCCGCCGCGAACATCCACCAATAGATAGTAGTGTGGTAGGCGAAGCCCTCGAAATAGAGCCGGACAATCAGCCAGCTCGCCGGCGCGGCCACTGCAAACGACATAAGCACGATGACTATGAACTTGAGGTTGAGCATCTTGAGAATGTCTGCCACGCTTGCCCCGTGAACTCTGCGCACTGCGATTTCGCGGCTCCTGTGCTGAGTCTCGAAGAGCACGAGTCCGAAGACTCCCATGAGTGAAATGATGATTGCAATCAGCGTGAAAAGGCCTATCATCTGCGCGAGCTGGTTCTCCCTGCTGTACTGCGCTCCGAGTTCCTTGTCGAAGAAATCCACCCCATAGGTCTCCGGGTCGGTGTCCGGACGCATTTCGGCGACAGTTTTGTTCACGAAGCGCATCACTTCGCCAGGATTGGCTCCCGGGGCAGTCCTGATGTAGATGTGTCTAAGACCGCTTCTCCAACTGTGCTCCTTTCCGAATACATAGAAGGCAAATGGCGCGCGTCCATACTGCAACGGCTTGAAATTGAAATCCTTGCAGAATCCGACGACTTCCGTGTTGTCCTGATGTCCGGGGCCAGGGGTCACAAGGTCGATGTTGAACTCCTTGCGTGCCTGCTCGTTGAAAATCATAGAGCTGCTCTCCGAAATCTCATCCGACTCCGAAAAGTCACGTCCCTCCACGATGTCTATTCCCATGAACCTGAGGAAATTATACGCGACCGGATAGCACTGGAAATTGATGCCCTCACCTTTGTAGTCGCGTCCCCAACCCATTCTTGAGGTGCTGACAATGTGCCCGTCCGCCCAGGTGATGTCCACGATCTGAGGGTTGCTCCGGAGCCTGTCTTCGAAGGCACGGTTCTGCTCGCCATACCAGCAGAGACCGTAGGGGATGTTACCCGTGAGAAGGTTCGACTTGTTGAAGCCCATGTCGTAGTTCATCATATAGCTGTGCTGCAGGCGGATGAATCCCGCGCAGACAATTAGCGCAATTGAAATTGCGAACTGGAAGCCTATCAGGATGTTACGCAGTCTCCTCCCTGCCACCGACCCGCCGAATGAGCCCTTAAGCACGAGCGCCGGCTGGAACGATGTGATGTAGAGCGCCGGATAGACGCTGCCTCCGACCGCTGCTGCCAGTGCCACTGTAATCGTGAGAACGAACACCGCGATGTTTTTTCCGACGCCGACGGGGGAGCTGAGAATGTCGGATAGCGGGCTTGCCGCAAATGCATAGACCAAAAGTGCCGCGAGGACGAGGGATATGAGTACGAGCCCGACGGACTCTCCTATGAAATTGAGAACCAGCGAACTGCGTGAAACTCCGAAAATCTTGTAGGTATTGACCGACCTCAGACGGGCCGGAACGAGAGCGAAGAAAAAGTTTATGAAATTGATGAGCGCAATCAGGATTATGAGTATGGCCACCGCGAGCATCGTGATGTTCGTCGTCCTGTTGCCGAAGCCTCCTGGCTTGCCGTCGAGAATTCTCGTGTAGTATATGTCCTGGAGAGATACTAATTTGACGTTGAATCCGTTGAGGATCTCATCCATTTCGGCGATGTCCTCCGCTGACGAAGACTCGTCAATCCCGTAGAGCTTGCGGATATAGTCCTTTACCACAACGTCGGAACTTTTTTCGAACGCCTCTTTCTGCGACGCGTCGTGGAGTTTCACTGCATATGTATAAGACCACTCAGACCTGCTGTCGATACTGCTGTCTCCTATGTCGGTGATGGCATTCACGTGCCCGAGGTCTGAGTTTTCCTGAAAGTCACGGAACAGCGCGACAATTTCCATCGCGTCAGCCTCTCCTTCGGGGTCTCTCCATGAAATGCGGTCACCGATTTCGAGCCCGTTTTTCCTTGCAAACGATTCGCTGACGGCAAGAGTCCGTGGCATTGAAAGTTCCTCAAGTGAACCTTCCGCGGCCTCAAAACTCATCGCCTTGATGCCACCGGCGGAGTATTCCATAGCGTTCAGGTGCAGTTTCCTCGCGGCTCCGTCCTTCCGCGTCCAGCATATTGCCTGCTCTCCGTCGTACATTTGGAACACTCCTCCGCATTCCACTTCAGCAGCCCCGTTTACCAGTGTCTCGCCGAGCGGACGGCATATCCATGTGCTGTATTTTCCGGGCGAATATTGCGACGGCAGAGAAATCACGAATGTGCGCTCCGCGTCCTTGAGCCGTTGATTATATCCGAAGTCCCGGCTCACCTGCGTCATAATCACGTAAAAAGCCCCGAACGCCACCGCCATTCCGATGACATTCAGCAGGCTCGACACCTTGTACCGCCGCAGGGTATTTATAAAATTGTGAAATATATATCTCATTACAATTCATTCTTTACATCGCTCACAATGTGCCCGTCAAAGAGGTCGATCGTTCGCTGAGCCATCGCCGCGTCCTTCTGTGAGTGGGTCACCATCACAATGGTAGTTCCCTCGCGGTTAAGCTCGCTGAGAAGGTCCATCACCTCCTTGCCGTTCTTCGAGTCGAGGTTACCGGTAGGCTCGTCGGCCAGAATCAGTTTCGGCGAGGCTACCACCGCACGGGCAATCGCCACTCTCTGCTGCTGTCCTCCTGAGAGCTGCTGCGGGAAATGCTTTGCCCTGTGGCTGATGTTCATCCGTGCCATCACGGCCTCCACTTTCTCCTTTCTTTCCGCGGCCGAGAAGTTCATGTAGCGCAGCGGCAGCTCGATGTTTTCATAGACGTTCAGCTCATCAATCAGGTTGAAGCTCTGAAACACAAATCCTATGTTTCCTTTGCGGAACTTCGTCCTCTCCTTCTCCTTTAGTTGCGCAACCTCCTGGCCGAGCAGCTGATAGCTTCCTGAAGTGGGGTTGTCAAGGAGTCCCAGGATGTTGAGCAACGTCGATTTTCCGCATCCGGAAGGCCCCATAATCGCCACGAACTCTCCGTCCTCAATCTCAAATGAAACATTGTCGAGAGCCACCGTCTCAATTTCCTCGGTCCTGAAGACCTTGCAAATGTCTGTAATCTTAATCATAATCGTATAATTTTGTTTTTTTATTATTCTGTTTTGATGCTCTCGGCCGGATTGCGATTCGCAACAATCTGCACATAAACATCCGAAACGATGGTGACAATGCCGAGCACACTGATGAAAGTCACTGCAAACACCCACCACGGAAGCCCAGCCTGAATGCTGAACTGTTGTTCCCACCGTGCCGCCACAATCCCGGCAAGGACGCATCCGACGGCTACTGACGGTCCCGCAATCCACATTACATCCCTGATGAACATCTCCCGAATCTGCGAGAACTGAGCCCCGTTCACCCTCCGTACCGCAATTTCCTTTGCGCGGCGGCGCACCTCATCAATCGTATATCCCACAAGACCCAAAAGGGCGATAATCAGCGATACAAGCCCTCCGACGAGCACCGCGTTTCTCGTATTCCTCGTGTCCGACAGATTCTCAAGGGCGGCCGTGCCACATGGAACGATTTTGCTCGCCTGTCCCGGCAGAATTTCATTTACCACTGCCTGCGTATCCTCCAGAGTCTCGGGGGAAATCTTATGATACTTCACGAAAATGAACTTGAAAAAATTGGTGTATTGCTGTGGGTCACAGTAGAATACGACCATCGGTCTGGTTGAGTAGAAACTATCCTCAAGACTGAACGACCCTTGGTTTATGGGTTTGAACACTCCGCAAATCCTCTTCAGTCCATCCTCGTGACCCGTAATCTCGACATCTCCTCCGAGCACCTCATCCCAGCCGGCAGTATTCTTCATCTTCTCCACGAACCTCTCGTCCACAAGGATTTCTCTGCCCGCGGCAAGCGTCTCATCAAAATTGCGCCCTTCAAGAATCTCCACCCCGAGAACATTGAGCCAGTGCTCATCGACGTAATAGGCATCCCTGACGTTGAACAGTTGCCTGTCCTCTCCCGGTACCGAAATATTGTTGCCGGAATAGCCGTCAAAAGGATTCTGGTAGGCGAAAGCCGCGTCATCCACATCGGAAAGCGCACGCACCTCCGCTATAAGCGTGTTCTTCTGTTCGTGGGTCGCCTCCGGAAGGCTTATCATTGCGACGTTCCGGTAGTTAAATCCGAGGTCTGCATTGGCCATCTTGTCATATTGCAGCGAAATCACGCAAATCACGACCGCAAGGAACGCGACAGCCGCGAACTCCACGGCCAACAGACCGAGTTTCCATCTGCGCCTGCCCTCGCTGTAGTTCCTAAATGCAGCGGCTACCGGAATCCTGTTGAAAAAATGTGCTGGCATAATGCTGTTTATAAGGATGAGCACGACAACGACCGCAACTGCCAGAATCAACGGCCTACCGGAAAAGAGCGAGGAAATGTCTGCTCCGAGAATCTCCTCCACAGTGCCTCGGAATGCAAAGATGAGGATGGCGGCGAGTCCGCAGGCAAGCAGTGTGTGGACGAGCGCCTCCGCGAACATCATTCCGAACATCTCACCGCGTCCGCTTCCGAGGCACTTGCGCAGAGCCATCTCGCGGCTGCGGGTCACCGTCGTTGAAAGCACGATAAGCAGATAGTTAAGCACCGAGGTGAGCAACAGCGCAAATGCCACAAATGCAAGCAGAAGCGTCATGTTTCTCTGATTTTCGTCCTCATTGTGGAGACCTGTCAGCGGTTTGATGATATAGTCCTGTTCAAAGCCCGCGGCCTTCATCTGCTCCACCGGAAGATAGGTGCTTATGAATCCGCCGAAATTGCCGTTGAGCCCGTCGGCGTCGGAGGCCTTCCGAAGCTTCAGGAATGTGCTGTAACGGTCATTGCCGATGACCCCGTCTGTGCCGTCATAGATGAACATTCCTGTGGTCGAAAGAGATATGAACACCTGCGGACGGAAACTCGAGTTCAGTGGATAATCCTCAAAGACACCGCTGATTGTCAGTTCATAACCGTTTCCCCATCCGGCGACGGAGAACCGCTCCCCGATGACCTTTTCAGCGACTGCCTTCCTGTCCGCAGCTTTCACCTTCTCGTCTTGCATCGTCGAGGCAATTTTCTTGGCCACGGCAAAAGACACGACGGCATTTCCCTTCACGCCAAGTGTTTCCGTAATATTTCCTGCAAGGCACTTTCTGTCAAGTACATGGAAGAACGATGAATCTGCCACGCCAGTGTATCCGGCATCGATTCTCGCCTTTGTCCCGTGCATGATAAGGTTGGCGTTCCACTCAAACCAAGTGAATCTCGTCGCCTCCTCGACCTGTGGGAAATATTCCTTCATCCTCGGCGCTATTCCGCCGCTCGTGTGAGTATAGACCTTATACTCTCCGTTCATATCCGCCGCCTCGCTGACGTAGAAGATTCGCTCCGCCCCGTCATAGAAATCATCATAAGTCTGTTCAAAGCACACCTTCGACGTCAGCACCAGCCCCACTGCCAGTCCAATTCCGAGCGTGAGAACCTTCAGCCCGTTCCTCCTTCCCTTTGCCGGCAGTGTCCTCACCGCCGCGGCTATGTCGTTTCCAAAACTCATGTTCCCGTAAATTTGCCGGTACAAAGGTGAAACGATAAATGTGCCAAATGTGTGAAGCGCCTGTAATATAGGGCTTTATGTATATGGACGTAATGTCCCCGTGTAAAGAAACTTTACAATTCTGTAAAGAAAATTGACATCCGCCCGCTTAAATGTTCAGCCAAAACCGCCCCAAAAACCATAGTTTTGGTATAATCCGGAAATGATTCGACCTTCGGAAGGCATATTGTAGGTAACTTGCCGAAGATTTGACGAATCACACGATTTAAACACTGAAATTATGAACCAGATGATTTCTTTTTTGACAGTTGCATTGGCCGTGATGGCTCCCACCGGCTTGAATGCTCAGGATAACTCGAAGATTGAGCAGAATACACAAGGGGTTGTTGCCGAGGCCGGACCATATTCCCTGATAATGAATCCTGACGCGAGGGAGGGTTACAGTCTCGACGGAACATGGAATTACCTCGTGGATCCCTATGAGACAGGATATTACAGCTACCGAATGACTCCCAACAATGACGCGGCGACCTTTTTTGCGGACAAGTCATTCAATTCGGATAAAACGGATCTTGTTGAATATGATTTTGATACGGCTCCGACACTTCGCGTTCCTGGAGACTGGAATACGCAGAATGACAAGTTGTACTATTATGAGGGAACGGTCTGGTATCGCCGCAAATTCAATCATCGGACGATTCCCGGGCAGCGTATTTTCCTCTATTTTGCGACGGCACGAAACTTCTGCTGAACGACCGCGAGATTTTCTGCAAGGGCATTTCCATTCATGAGGAGGCTGCCTACGGGCTTGGCGGACGTGTATGGTGCCGAGAGCAGGACCGGATTCTTCTTGATTGGGCAAAGGAACTCGGCTGCAATTTTGTTCGTCTTGCCCACTATCCCCACAACGAGGCGATGGTTCGTCTTGCGGAGGAAATGGGACTGATGGTATGGTCCGAGATTCCGGTATATTGGACGATTTGCTGGGAAAATGAGGAAACTTATGCAAATGCCGAGGCTCAGCTGGGGAAGATGATAGGCCGTGACCGCAACCGTGCGAACATAATTATATGGTCAGTCGCGAACGAGACTCCGCGTAGTCCGGAGCGTCTTTCGTTCCTCCGCCGGCTCATTGACAGGACACGCGAGCTTGACGACACGAGACTTGTCAGCTCGGCTATGGAAAAGTCAAATCTCGGGGACGGGATGATGACCTTGAACGACGAACTTGCCGAATATGTCGATCTTCTGAGTTTCAATGAATATGTCGGATGGTATGACGGGGATTCGAAGAAATGTGACCGCGTGAACTGGACTTTCCCCTATGACAAGCCCGTGTTCATATCCGAGTTCGGTGCCGGTGCTCCGTATAACAGGCACGGAAGCGCTGATGAAAGGTTCACCGAGGAATATATGACGGATTTTTATGAACGCAGCCTCCGTATGCTTGACCGGATTCCCGGACTTTGCGGATGCACTCCGTGGGTCCTGAAAGACTTTCGCTCGCCGAAGCGGATGCTCACCGGGATTCAGGACGACTACAACAGAAAAGGGCTGGTTTCAGACCAGGGACAGAAGAAAAATGCCTTTGGAGTAGTGCAGAAATGGTATTCTGAAAAATGACGGCATTTTGTAGAATGGAACTGTTTCGGAAATGATTCGACTTTTTCGACGGTTCAAAGGCCTATCTTTGCGTTGGAAATCCGGGATTGTGAGAGTTCCCGGCAGTATTAACCCATAATTGGAAATATGAAAATAGCACTTATGAATTTCTTGACAACGATGTCGCTGATTGCGGCACTCATCACCGGCTGTGGCAAGGGCAACGCGCCGGAAGAAAAATCAACGTCTGCAAAGCTGGAACTCGTTGCGGTGAGCGAGCATTCTCTGACATTTGACGTCACCGTAGAAAGTTCGGAGACTGTAAATTTTGCATATCTTCAGACAACCTGCGTCTCGACGGGAGAGGGCAAGACCGTGATGCTGCCTGATTCTCCGCTCGGAACGAACCGCATTGATGTGACCGGCCTTGCCGTGGGTGAGGAATACGAGACCGTCGCATTCGTGAACATTGCCGGAGGGGACGAGGCTGTGAGAAGCGAATCCGTGAAAGTGAAGACAGGAAAGCCTGTGGAAGTGGAAATCATCAGCAGGGCCGGTACGGACATGGTCGTGAAGCTCGGCATCAACATCCCGGCAAAACCTGTGGTCAAGGGCATCACTTGGAAGAAGAAATCAGACGCCCAGACGGATCCGACGATAATCCTTCTCGAAGACGGGAAGAATAGCTGTACGATAAGCGGCATAGACCAGTACTCCACCTATCTGCTGCAGGGATTTGCTGACTTCGGCTCCGGATATGTCTGGAGTGACGCTCTCTCTGTTGTGGCTCCGGCTCCTGACATCGACGGTGACTGGCAGCTTGTCTTCTCCGCTGAATTCAATGAGGACAATGAGGATTTGACAAAGGTCTGGACGTTCGAGGAGGGCTCAAAAATCCGCAACAACGAGAACCAGTTCTATTCAAGGAGCAAGGAAAACGCCTTCACGAAGGACGGATGTCTGCACATTGTGGCACGGCGGAACCATCTCGGAAGTGACGGCAAGACTCACGACTACACTTCCGCTTCAATGACCACGGAGAAGTCTTTCCGCTATTGCTACGGGCGTGTGGAGGTCCGCGCGAAGATTCCTACCGGTGGCGGAATGTGGCCGGCAATCTGGCAGGTCGGCAACCTCTACACGTGGCCTCAGAACGGAGAGCTTGACATCATGGAGTATTACAGGGAAAAGATTCTTGCCAATGTGGCATTCGGAGGCACGGCCAACTATTCCCCGACATGGCGCTCGTCAAGCCATCCGATGTCCAAGTTCGAGAGCAAGAACCCGAATTGGAGGCAGGAGTTCCACACATGGGTGCTCGAATGGGACTATGACTGGATTCGGATTTATCTCGATGACGACCTGCTCAACGAGGTTGCCGTGAAGGACACCTTCAACAAGGGCGTGGGCGGAAACTACGAGAATCCTTACCGCTACAACAGGGAGGGCTTCGGACACCATCTCTGGCTCAATCTCGCAATCGGAGGCAACAATGGCGGTACAATCGACAATTCCCTTTTCCCAGCCGAGTACCTTGTGGATTATGTGCGTGTATATCAGAAGGAAAGGCTTCCGAAATAGTCGGATTAAAATTTCGTGAACATCCGATTGATATGAAATAAAAACAGAATATCAACATTTAATAACACATTTCATCATGAAAATAGGTAAACTTATTTTTGCCGGTCTTTCAATGGCCGCAATCCTCTCGATGGCATCATGCAAGAAGGAAGAAAACAATTCCACGAATCCTTCCGGAGAAACCAAGGCACTGACTCTCGCCTCCGCATCAGTCGAGGTGAAGGCAGGGGAGACTGCAACAGTGGAAATCACTTCCGGCAACGGCAACTATGCCGTCGTTCCCGCTGACAAGGAAATCGCGACTGCTGCTGTTTCCGGGACTACAATCACCGTGACCGGAGTCAAGGCAGGCTCGACAATCATCACCGTGAGCGACGGCGCGAAGCAGGCAAAGCCGCTGCAGGTGAAGGTCACAAAGTCAGGCAGCAACGCAATCCCTACGGATGTCACTTACTCGATTGAGGTGTTCTCTACAGAAAAGGGAGCCTCCTATGCTCCGGGCTGGGTTGATTGGGAGCCGACGCTCACTTCCAAGGTTACAGGCACTTTCATCGCATCTGTCCTTGACGTGAACAACAACACTCTCAATGCCGCAAACTATGGAAAGCAGGATGCCGTAAAGGAGTTCATGGCTGATGCGACCATTACAGAGGATGTCATTTTCCTCGGAGGCTACATCGCTGACGGTGACGGTGCAGACTGCGGTTACTCTTCTCCTGCCGTTCAGGTGACTAACAATGACGACCCTGCACATCCTGGCTGTAAGGTTGTGAATGTCATCGCTTCCTGCCTTTCCGGCTATCTCGGTTGGGAAGACGGCAAATACATTTCCCGTCCTGGCACCGCATGGTATGATCCGTCAGACGGCAGCATCACTCTCAAGGACTGCTATGGCGAGCTTTATTGGGGCGGCGGTAAGAATCTGACTTGGAAATTCACTTATAACCGTAAATATACGCCAGAGAAATAATCTGGGGTAAAACTAATAACAACATAAAATACAATGAGATACAATAAATTTCTTGCGCTGCTTATGGGCAGCGCAGCCCTCGTTGCATCCTCATGCCAGAAGGAAAACGAGCCGGATGACACTGGAAAGAAGCCTCAGACGGGAGAGTTCTCCTACAGTTTCAAACCTGTGACGGCTGACTTTTCAAAGACTTTCGTGACCGGAGAAAAGATAGGTCTCCATATCCCAGCGGCAGAACTTGTGACAACCGCCGAGGTCGGTGCTGACGGGAAAATTACCGTAAAACTTGAAAAGGAACTTTCCGCAATGGATAATGTCTGCGGTTTCATCCCTGCTGACGCGAAGGTAAGTGACGGCGTCGCTGCCTTTGAAATCCCGGCTTCACAGAAGAGCGGTTCTTCGTTCAGCACAGATGCCGTGCCTTTCGTTGCGGTCCCTGCGGCTTCAAATGCAGGTGAGATGAAATTCATCGCACTCACCTCCGCTCTCAGGTTCAAGGTGACATCCGAGAATCCTGAGACTGAGAAAGTGCAGTCGGTGAAGTTCGAGACGGTTTCGGCTCTTGCCGGAAACTTCAGGGTGAGCCTTCCTGTAGTGGATGCTGAAATCCCTGTGACTTATGCCGTCAGCGGTCATGAGGGCAAGACTGTGACTGTCGATGTTGATGGCGAGGCCGTCGCAGGCACCTCAGCCGCGGAAATTTATATGGTTGTCGCACCTGGCAGCTACAACGGAAAGGCAACAGTAGTGACCGACAAGGGCAGCTACGAGTTTGAGCTTTCGGGCGTGAAGGCCGAGCGTGCCTCAGTCGCTGATGTTGAACTCGCAATCAAGGTTCCGGCAAAGTCGCTCCCGCTTGACACAGAGGTTCTCTACAATGTCTGTGACATGGACGGCAAAGTTCTGAAGGAACGCACCTATGTCGTTTCCAAGGACGATTTCGACAACGGCAAGAATCATGCGTCGGCATTTACGGACGCTTCGATAAAGGACTATTTCGCAACCGTCGAAGACCCAAATGTCTTCCTTCTCTACGGCTATGTGGAGAGTGGCAAGTATGAGTATGGCTACACATCAATCGCCGCGCGGGTTCTTGACGAGGACGATGCCGCTCATGCGGGCTGCAAGGTGGTGGAGATTCTCTCCTCATGCATTTCCGCCGAACCGCTTGCTTGGGACGGCTACACTCAGACCGCCGGAGCCGGCTGGTACGACCCTGCTGCCGGAACAGTCACCATCGAGAACTGCAAGGGACATCTCGGCTGGGGGTACGACTTCAACTGGAATCGCGTGTATAAACCTGCTGACGATATAGCCCTTTCTTCGACCTCGGTTTCAGTCCCTGTCGGAGCGGAAAGAACCGTTGAGGTCATCTATGCGAACGGTGAGTTCACTGCGGTTTCCGCCGCTCCTTCCGTGGCTTCCGTTTCCGTCGCGGAGAAAGTAATTACGATTTCCGGCGTGGCGGCCGGCGAGACAGCCGTGACTGTAACCGACTCCAAGGGAAAGACCGCTGAAATTGCCGTGACGGTGAAGGCGCCTTCAAACGGCATTCCTACTGATATCCTCTATGACATAACACTTTTTGAGGATGACACGGATTATTCGTCAAGTTACAAACCGACTTTCGTGGAGAGGGAAGTGAAGGGCGTATATATCTGTTCCCGCGAGGATTATCTTGCAAAGACTTCCAACAGTGACGTGTTCTATTCGGCAAAAGACCCTTGGATTGTCGAGAACTACTTTGCCAAATACACGGATGACGACATAATCATGATGGGCGGATATATCAGCAGCGACAAGAAGGCGAATTACGGCTATCTTGCGATTGCAATCCAACTGACCTCCGAAACCGTCGCTGACGGGGAGTTCGCCGGCTGCAAGGTCGTGAAGGTTCTCCATTCGGTTCCATCGGCATCGGAGGCGGACGACCTCAGCTGGTTCAAGAGCAACGGTTATGAATCTCATGAGGGGACAGCATACTTCAACCCTAAGGACGGCAGCATCACAATCGCACCGGTTCAGGGCAAGCATGACAAGAAGGACTTTGTAATCCACCGCAAGTACACTCCGGCTGAATAGCAGGGTTGTACATAAAAGAAGGGTCCCGGGCGTTCAATGACATGAACCCCGAAAGTTAGACAAAAAACTTTCGGGGTTTAGTTATGTCGAAA